>Ga0209362_1002282_pt1 | contig 14362 bp, 13 predicted proteins | sample SaaInlV_165m_DNA_FD_184680 | JGI IMG/M metagenome (GOLD analysis project Ga0209362, IMG submission 184680) | Marine microbial communities from expanding oxygen minimum zones in the Saanich Inlet - Saanich Inlet SI037_S3LV_110m_DNA (SPAdes)... | ecosystem: Environmental > Aquatic > Marine >...
AATATTTTTTGTAAAATAAAAAATTTTGAATAATCTGTGTATAATTTTCTACCATTTACTTCTGCAAGTGTTAAATTAAAAATTACAAATCCAATTACAAATATACTTAATCCAGCATTTTGAAAAAGAAAATATAAAATTAATGCACTAATTCCACTTGAAATTATGGATATTAAATATAAAACTGGTTGAACATCTACCTTTTTTGCAGTATATATCGTCATTGTCCATACACCACCGATTAACACTACATTGGATGTAATTCCAGCTATTGCAATAAGATACCCAAGTTCTCCATAACTTTCTTCTCCCATTAATCCTGCAAGATATAACCAAAAAATACCTGAAATAGCATTCCCTGTAATTGTGGATATAGATAATATTGAAATATTTTTAATTCTTGAAGAATTTCGTATATTTTCCCAGTTCAATACATTCTCCAAAAAATTATCTCTAAACATAGATAATTATTCGTAATTAATGACTGATTTGTAAATTTCAATTATTTTTAAATTCATGATTAGAGTTAAAAACTGCTTCTACTATTAGTTACAAAGATAATTAACTCTAAGAGAATAAAATTATCTAATGACTACCCGATATAATACATCAATATATCATAATATTATTGGATTTTTTAATGGATTAAAAAATAAAGTTACATGGTTTAATCTATATCGTAAAACATATTCTAATTATTTAGATATAATTTTAAATGATTTTCAAAAAAATTATCCTATAAAAGGAATATTGAGAAATAATGAAATAAAAATTTTAAATTCAAAATTAGGTCATATTCTGGCAGAAAAATATTAATTTTTTAAATCAGCTATCGTTTCAATACATGCCTTTTCTACAGATTTTTTACTATTTATTGACGGAATCCATCCTTCTTTTTTTATTTTTTTAATATCCAGTCTCATTTTTTTAACATCTCCAATCCATCCTCTTCCATCTTTTGTTCCACCAGAAAGTTTTATTACCGATTTATCAACTTTCATTGTTTTACAAACAATTTTTGCAATTGACATTACATCTATCCAATCTTTATTACTCAAATTATAAATTTCCACATTTTGATTATTATTTTTTTCAGAAATTAGTAAACCATCTATACAATCTTTAATATGAATATATGATTTTGTTTGTTTTCCATTTCCTAAAATTTCTAATTTATTTTGATTTTTTTTAAGTTTATGAATGAAATCCCAGATTACGCCATGTGTACTTCTTGATCCTATAACATTTGCAAATCTAAACATTACTGCTTTAATTCTATATGTATTACAATATGATGAAATAAGTCCTTCACATGCAAGTTTTGAACCACCATATATTGAAATTGGATTTAATGGACCATATTTTTCTGGTGTTGGAATAATATTTGGTTCTCCATAAACAACAGATGATGATGTAAAAATAATTTTTTTAACATTTGATTTTCTAATCATTTCTAATAATTGAAATGTTTTTGAAACATTCTCTTTATATGCAAATGATGGATTATTTACTCCCGTTCTAACTTCTGGATATGCTGCAATATGAAAAACTGTTTTCACATTTTTGAGGTGCTCTAAATTTTTTGTTGAGGTAATATCATTTTTATAAAATTCAAAATTTTTTAATTTTAAATGTTTTTGAATATTTTTAATTTTACCATGTGATAAATTATCAATTACGATAACATTCTTTTTTTCTTTGACTAATCTATCTACTAAATGACTACCTATGAATCCTGCTCCACCTGTAACTAAAATTTTATTTTTTTCCATAATTCAAGTTTAATTTTTTAATAATAACATACTTCATTCAATTCATCATACTAATAAATGAGCGAATTTAAAATATTGCAATTTGGGAACCTCTGTACTCATGGTTGTAGCAAAATATCCTGCTACACATGGCCATACAACTGTTATAGATAATTTGTGTCTTGGATTATCTAAATTAGGTTACACCACTGCAATTGGTGCATTTTCTTTTTCATCAAATCCACCTAATAATATTAAAATGATAAAATTAAGTAAATTTAAACTTCTTACAAAAGGTTTAGATTATTTAGATTTTGATATTATTCATTCACATCAACCACGTGTTAATTATTATTTATTATTTAAAAAATTTACAAAGCCAGTAATACTTCATTATCATGGTGCATCTAATTTTATTCAAAGAAAAAATTTTATTTTTATGATGAAACTTTTTCATAAAAAAATTTCTAAGATTATTTCTGTTTCCAAGTCTGGAATTAGTCAAATGGAAAATATGATTGGACATGTTGAATCTGAAGTAGTGTATAATGGTGTAGATACATCATTCTATTCTCCAGATCTAGTTAAAAAATATAGAACTGGAAGTCCAGAATTAATTTTTGTAAGTGCATTAAGAGAATATAAAAAAACTTCATTTTTGATTAATGCCATGCCTAAATTATTAAAAAAATACCCTAAAGCTCATTTACAAATAATTGGATTTGGTGAAGAATTTGAATCTCTAAAATTATTAATTAATAAATTGAATTTACAAAAATTTGTAGAATTAACTGGAAAAATTACTAATGATGAATTGAGTATGCGATACGCTTCTTCAGATATTTATGTATCTGCAAGTCAATTTGAAGTATGCCCTGTTCCTACATTAGAAGCAATGTCATCTAGTAAACCTTTGTTACTTTCTGACATTGAACCACATTTAGAGATAATTGAAAAATCTAAGGCTGGAAATATTTTTCATTATCCTGATTTCGATGATTATTTAATTCAATTTGAAAAAATATTTTCTAATATTACTAATTTTTCAAATAATGCATTAGGATTTTCAAAAAGTGTAGACTGGAAAATAATATGTGAAAAAACTGCAAAAATTTATGAAAATTTAAAATAATCATTTCTTTTAATGGAATCACTTTTTAAGTATTGATCTTTAATTTTTTTGTGAATATAATTATTACTGGTGGTTTGGGTTTTATTGGAAGCCATCTAGTTCAAAATCTCATTAGTAAAAATAATCAAATAACAATCTTATCAAAAAGTAAAAAGAAAATATCTAATATTAGATCATTTCAGAAAAATTTAAAAATTAATTATTTGGATATTACTAAAAAAAATTTACTTGAAAAAAACATTGAAATTATAAATCCTGATTTAATTATTCATTTAGCAGGTCAAACTTCTCATTCACAATCATTTGAAAATCCTCTTTATGATATTGATATTAATTCAAAATCAACTTTAAGGATTTTAGAAACAGTTCGAAAAATGAATAAAAACTGTAAATTTATTCTTGGAAGTACTTTTGTTGTAATTGGAAAACCAAATAAACTCCCTGTAAATGAAAATTCAATTACTAATCCTACAACAATTTATGGTGCAAATAGACTTTTGAGTGAGCATTATTGTAAAATTTATCATGATCTTTATGGAATTGATACTAGAATTTTTCGAATCACAAATTCATTTGGTCCTAATGAACAAGTAATTCCTACAAAAAATGCAGTTAATTATTTAATTTATAGGGCTTTTCAAGGTAAAGATATTACAATTTATGATAATGGTAAATTTTTTAGAGATTTAATTTATGTTTCAGATGTTATATCTGGAATTAAAACTATCATGAGAAAAGGAAAATCTGGAAATATTTATTGGATTTCATCTGGTAAAAAAACTTGGTTTCATGAATTAGGTAATTTATTAGAATCTTATACAAATGCAAAAGTCAAATATATCAAATCTCCAAAATATACTTCAAAAGTCGATGTTGGAAATTTTATAGTTAATAATTCAAAATTAAAAAAACTTGGTTGGAAACCTAAAATTTCTCTTTCAAAAGGAATTGAATTAACACTCAAATATTTTCAAAATCTGAAAAATTAAATTATTTTTTTCACAATTTTACCAAGAAATATAATTATTCCATTAAATAAAGATGATGTAAATGAATCACTTACTTCCATTGGAATTTCAATTTCATTAGAAAATGTTTGTATAATTTTTTGATCTGAAATAATTTTTTCCTTTTCTATTTTTCTATGTGTTTCTTTAATTTTTTTATAATTTTTTAAAATACTAAAAGATGCTCTAATTTTTTCTTTAAACATACCTTTTGAGAAAAAATATAGACAAATAATAATTTCAATAATAATTAAACTTGGAAGTAATTTATAAAATGTTGATTTAGAATAATGTGTTAGTATACAATACCATCTATTTCTCTCAAGCAAATAATATTTTTTTGGACTCCATTTGAAACTAAAGCTTTCTGCATGGTAAACAATAATTTCTGGAACATAGAATGATTGAATATTTAATTGTGCTCCTCTCCAACCTAATTCTAAATCATCATGATATGCAAATAGAAATGAATCAAAATAACCAATTTTTTCTAAAATTTTTCTTGATGTAAATAAACAAGCTCCAGAAGCATAGTTTATTTTTTTAAATTTATTATATTCTTTATTATCATTTTTACCTTTTCCTAATGAATATCCAAATCCAAAAACATTAATCATATTTCCTGCTGAATTAATTCTTTTTTTATTATTTGTAGCTAAAAGTTTTGGTTGATATAGTCCTTCACCATGATTGTTAAATTTTTCGAGAAATTTTTTAATCCAATCTGATTGAACTTCTGTATCCGGATTAAGAATTATAATATATTCGCCATTTGCTTCTTTTAATCCTACATTATTTCCTTCACAATATCCTAAATTTTTTTTATTTTCAATTAATTTTATCTGTGGAAATTTTTCTTTGCATTGAATATGACTTTTATCTTCAGATCCATTATCCACTACAATTATTTCAAAATTATCATAATCTGATTGAATAACTGATGAAATACATTTTTCTAGAAAATCTTTTGCATTATAATTTAAAATTATAACACTTACTTTTGGTAAATTAGTCAAGTTCAATTATTTTATATTTAGAATGTGTCTCCTCATTAATATTCGTGTTATTTTATTTTTCTTTAATTAAAGTATAATTTTTGTTCCTTCTCCTAATAGTAAAATATTTTCATCTTTTTCTTTAGGAAGTATTTTTGAATTTGAGGCTATAATACTATTTTTTATCTTTATCTTACAATCAATTTTACAATCTTTCATTATTATGGAATTATTTATTTGACATTTTGAAAGTTTAGAATTATCACCTATACTTACATTTGGACCAATTATAGAATTTTCATCAATTATACAATTTTTACCAATTATTACAGGACCTATGATCTTCACATTTTTTTCAATTATAGTATTTTTATCTATCATGATGTTTCCTAAATTATTTGTACTTAGATTTTTTCCATTACAATATGGTTTTAATTTTTCTAAAATTGCTTCATTTGCATTTATAATATCATCTGATGTTCCAGTATCTTTCCAATAATCTGTAATTATATTATATGTAATTTCATTTTTTTCTTTAAGTAACATATCTAATGCATCTGTAATTTCATATTCATTTCTCCAAGATGGTTTTAATCTACTAATAATTTCAAAAATTTTTGATGTTAAAAAATAAATTCCTGTTACTGCTAAATTGGTTGGAGGATTTTTAGGTTTTTCCATAATTTTTAGAATTTTTTTATTTTTTATGTCTGCAATTCCAAATCTACTAGGGTTATCAACTTCACATAAAAGAATTGAAGCACTAGAAGAACTTTTTTCAAATGTTTCTGCAAATCCTTTGATACTTTTTTGAATTATATTGTCACCCAAAAATACTAAAAACTTTTCATTACCAATAAAATTTTTACATAGACTAATTGCATGTGCAATTCCCTTTGGATAATTTTGTTCTACATACGTTATTTTTATTCCAAATTTTGCTCCATCTTCATAATATTCTTTAACTTTATCAGCACCAGTACCTCCAATAATAATTGCAATTTCTGTAACTCCTGCGTCTTTCATTGATTCAATACAAAATTGAGACATTGGTTTATTTGCAATAGGTAAAAGTTGTTTTGGCCCTGTATGTGTTAGTGGTCTTAACCTAGTCCCATGACCCCCATGTAGCAAAATTCCTTTCATGAACTATCCCTTTTGATTATACTAATAAGTTAATTTTGTTTTTGCCATTTAGGTACAATTGATTCTTCAGAGATATCTCTCCACCAATTTTTATTATTAATATACCACTGTATGGTGCTTGTTAGTCCTTCTTCAAATTTAATTTCAGGTGACCATCCTAATTCTTTTTTTATTTTTGATGAATTCATACTGTATCTATAATCATGTCCAGGTCTATCTTTTACATATTCAATCATATCGTTTGGTTTATTCATTATAGAAAGAATTTTTTCAACTATTGTGATGTTATCTACTTCATTATCTCCTGCAATATTGTACGACGAGCCTTTTTTGCCGTTTTTTAGTACTTTAAAAATTGCATTACAATGATCATTAACATGAATCCAATCTCTTATATTTTTTCCAGTTCCATAGATTGGGATTTTTTTATTATAATAACAATAAAGAATTATTTTTGGAATTAGTTTTTCTGGAAATTGTCTTGGTCCATAATTATTTGTACATCGTGTAATCATACAATTACATCCATATGTAATGATAAATGAATTAATTAGTAGTTCTGATGATGCTTTTGAAGCAGAATATGGACTTGATGGATTAAATCTAAATCTTTCATCCGCACTTTTACTTTCTAAACTTCCAAAAACTTCATCTGTTGAAATATGAACTAATTTTTTGTCAAATTTTCTGATTGATTCTAAAATTGTTAAAACACCATAGATATTTGAATCAACAAAAGGTTTTGCTTCATGAATACTCCTATCTACATGTGATTCTGCTGCAAAGTTTACAACAGCATCACATTTTTTTATCAAATCTTCAACTAATTCTGAATTTGTAATATTCCCTTTCACAAATTCATATCTGTCAGATTTTTTGATTTCTGATAGATTCTTTAAATTGGAACCAAATAATTGATCATCAAGATTTGTAATTGAAATATCTTCATTTTTTGAAAGCGTATTTAAAATAAAATTACTACCTATGAAACCTAATCCACCTGTTACTAAGAGTTTCATAAATTCTAAAGTCTCTAAGATGGTAAAATTCTTTTGTATAGTTTTCTTCTTTTTGTTACTTCAATCCTTTTATTCTTGATATTTGTCTTCTTTTTATTGGAAAATCCCCCAACTTCAATTAATTTAGAGATTCACGATACTAAAGATACAAAATCTAATTCGATAAATGGTTCTTTAACTGTGATTTGGAGGGATTGGGATAAATTCATGCAAATTCCTCCAAAAATGGTTTATGTTAGCTCTGTGAATCCTAGAGAATTCAAAGGACCGCATTTACATTCAAAAAGAACCAGCTTTTTCACTTGTATTCATGGGAAAGTTGTATTTATTATTAAAACAGAATCCGGTGATTATCTCGAAATAGAATCTAGTTCTGAAAAACCTGTTATGGTAATTGTACCAAAAAATTTACCCTCTGCACATGTAAATTTATCTAATTCTGTTTCAAGAGTTTTGACATTAGCTGATGTTTCTTGGAAACCAAATGATAATGAAATGATAGATGTTTCTTTTGATGATTATGATTTTACTAAATGGATCTAAAAATAATTTTTAATTAAATATGTTTAAATAATTATTAAATTATTATGCATTAATTGAAAACCAATTTTAAAAAAGATGAATCATCTGACTCTTCATCTGTAACAAATTCTGAAGAACCAAAAAAAGATCTCACTCAGGAAGAATTTGAAGAATATATTTCAAAATCAGGAGCAAAAGGCTCTTTCATGGTATATAGATCTGAGAAAAAAGATGAAGAACTAGGTATTGATGAATTATAATTTCAATTGTGTGGTAATTCATTGACTCTTCAAGAATCTATAGAATCAATAATGAAGGAAACACAATACAAGTCATTTGATAAATGGGTTCAAAATTTTGCTTCAAACCTTCCTGATATTTGGAATGAAACTTCAGCTAAAGATCTTATGAAAAATACTTCTGAATATGAAAACTCTTCTGCAATAGTAATTGGTCGTGGTCCCGCAATAAATAAATTTCAACATTTAAAATTATTAGCTGAAAGTAATTATCAAGGAAACATTATTTGCTGTGATGGAAAACTAATAGATACTTTAAAAGCTGGAGTAACCCCTGATAAATTTCCTAACTTTTATGTTACTACAATAGATCCTTATCCTGCAATTGCACAACATTATGATGATCCAATTGTAGATGAATTTGGTCCTAAAATAAATGGAATTTTTACTGTTTTAACCAACCCAGATGCTGTTAAAAGAGCACGCGGTGCTGGAATTAAGATCCATTGGTTACATTCGTTATTTGATTATAATGAAGGAAAAAAGTCTTTTAATCAAATTTCTGCATTAATGGTTAGAGCAAAAAATCATGCTAATGGTTTACCTGCAATTCAAACAGGTGGAAATGTTGGAACTTCATCATGGTTTGTTGGTTGGAAACTTTTGAAATGTTCTACAGTTGCCTTAATTGGAATAAATCATGGATGGGAAGAAGATGATTCTTGGGAAACAATTCTTTCTTGTGGGAATAATCATGATATTTCAAAAGGAATTGATCAAAGTAGTCCTGTTTTTGAGAAATTATTCAAAAAAGTATACAATCCTGATTTTCAGAGTTATTGCATTTTAGATCCACTGTTCCAATTCTATAGTATGGCTTTGAAAGAATTTATCTCACGTTCTCCTCAGTGGTTAACAACAATTAATGCAACTGAAGGTGGTTCTATTTTTGGTGAACGAATAAAAAGCATGAAATTTGAAGAATTTTTAAAAAAACACCCAAACTAAATTTTTGGAAAACTTCTTCATTATACTCATTTAAATATGCTCTATGAATAAAGTACCTCAATGAAGGTATTATTCATTGTACCCGAAATTAGATTAGATACAGCTCCTAATCATTTTCCATTTTGGGCTGGTATACTAGCAGCGATAGTAGAACAAAAGGGTGGCCAAGTTGGCATTTTAGATCTTAATGCTCTTCGAGATAAATATGATGGAAATGTGGTTCCCACACAAAAAATCATTGAAGAAATATCTTCAGAAAAATGGGATTTAGTTGGTATGGGAGGATTAACAACAACTTATGCAAGAATTAAACAAATTGCTCCTTTGGTTAGAAAATATGCCCCAGACTCTATGTTTGTTGGTGGTGGTGGATGGAGTACCTACAATCCAATCGAAATTTTGCAATTAGTACCTGAATTGGATCTTATTGTAATAGGTGAAGGCGAAGAAACATTTTCTGAGCTTTATGATGAAGTGAATAATGGTTCAAAGGATTTTGCAAAAGTTGATGGATTGTGTTATAGAGATGAAAATACTGAATTTAAATTTTCTGGCCCTCGTGCTTTAATTTCTGATCTTGATACAGTTCCTTTTCCAGCTTATGACTTAATGGAAACTGAAATCTATTTTAAATATTCTTCTCTTAATTTATCTGCTGCATCTTTTAATTCAAAACGACGTGTTTCAACTGTATGGGAAAGAGGATGTCCTAGGGGTTGTACATTTTGTTCTCATAATGGAATGTCTAGAATTGATCTTCAAAATATCTATGGTGAGGGAGATAGAAAAGCAGGAGAGAAGTTAGTCAGAATTTCTGATAAAGAAAATGATACATTTCAACTTCCTGCTCGTTGGCCTACACCTGAATATGCTGTAAACAATGTAAAATTATTAGTTGAAAAATTTAATGTTGATTTTGTATCCGTTCTTGATGAAAATATGACAAGTAATCTAAAATGGACACAACAATTTTGTGATTTGTATACTTCTGAAGGACTTGATAAAACTGTCAAATGGGGTACTTTAGGAGATGCACCTAGTGTTGCTGTTAAACCTGAAATTATTCAAACTATGAAAGATGCAGGCTGTGAATACATCTCATTTGGTTTTGAATCTGCTTCTGACAAAGTGTTAAATGAAGATATTCAAAAAGGACAATTACGAAAACATCTCCAAATGACTGTTGACACAATTAAAAAAGCTAGAATGACTCCAATTACCACATTTATGATTGGAAATGCACACGAAAATATCAATGATCTAATGGAAACCGTTGACTTTTGGATACAAAACAATGCAGAAATTGATCCTTTCATTTGTACACCATATGTTGGTAGTCCAATTTTCTATAATAATCAAGATTTTTTATTACAACAATATGATTCAAAACTCAAGATGATTGCTGATGGTAAATTTAACGTTAGTCCTGACATTATTAAAAAATGGAAATTGGAAGCTTTAGACAAATTTATGACTGAATGTGGTGATGCTACAAAATATACTGCTACTGTTAGTCAATATTACACTATTCCCGAATTAATTGTTATAAAAGAATTCATGTATAAACAAGATACACGACGATTGCTTCAAATGGCTCATAATAAATTTGATGAAACTGGTTTACCTCAATGGAAACATGATGAAAAATGGTCCCATTATTGTGAAGTTTGTAGTTCAAAGAAACACTTAGAAAAAACTGTCAATTATGTCACAAATAATTAATTTTACAAATATTCTTTAAAACATCATATTCTAACAGAAATGTCTAATATGGCTAAAACTTTAATCTTTATTGATGATAAACTTGTGTTAGACAAAATTTCTAAACATGATTTAGAGCATTCTATGTTATTTTCATTTAACATTCACGTGCATAATTTTCTTAGTGATCAAAATCTTAAACATACTATTGCTGAAACTTATTTAACAAAAAATGATCGTGAAGAAATATTTCGAACAACCATATCTTTTTGGAATTGGTATGCTCAGAAACCTTTTGCACAATCTCTTAATCATAAGGAAGTAAATCTTTTAGGAATTCTTGATACCAATGAATTACATCAAATTCTTGTTAGAGAAATCTTTAGTTTCTTAGTCATTAAAAGAATTATCGAGAAGGAAAACCCTGATAAAATTTTGTGTTCAAAACATTTTTCAGAAATGATTCCTTCTATATCTACTGATAAAATCAAACTCGATATGTTTGATGATTTAGATCACAATTTCTTGGTTGTATGGGATAAAATTTTAATTCGCTTTACTCTTGGAAATATTCCTATATCTATTCCAATTTCTAGAAAGTCTTATACAAAAATCAAAAATTCCATTGAATCCCTTGCAGGTTCAATTTTTGGTTTATGGTATAAAAATAAAAATCAAAAAAAATCAATTCTATTTGTTGAATTTAATCCAACTCAGTATACTGAATTATTAGAAAATTTAAAAGATTATTCTGGTGATTTAATTTTCTTAAATAGACGTCGTTCTGCTATGTGGAATTATTCGGCAATTAAAATTCTAAAAAAATTTAATTGTAAAATTATTACTCCTGAAAAATTTTTGTCAAAAAATGATAAGAAAGAAGCATCAGTTCTTAATGATCAATATTTGGATGAATTAGAAAAGTTATGGTCTAATTCAGAAATTTTTCAAAATATTTTTAACATAGAGGGAAAATCATTTTGGAACTCTATTAAACAAGTATTATTGCGTACATACAAAAATAGGTTATTAGAATATATAGAATTAGTAATATTTTCTCAAAAATTTCTTAATAAATCACAAATTAATTGTATTTTATCATTAAATATACTTGGAGAAACTGAAAAGGCTATTCTTGAAGTTAACAAGAACCAAATTGATTCCATTTTATTAGAACATGGAGGTACTAATTATGTTCCAGAAATTTCAATGTATGACATTAGTAATATGTATCCAATTTTTAACGATAAAATTGCTCTATGGGGAAATATTCAAAAAAATTATTTAACAAATGTTCGAAATATTTCTAACGAAAAAATCTTAGTGACAGGAAGTCCAAGACATGATTCATTTTTTAACAAACAACCTACCACATCTCATTCTCACGAAAAAATTATTTTATTAACCCCTCAAGTAGTTCAAGAATATAATGCTCAAACTGACACTAATACTTATCTTAGATTAGAAAAGCTGCTACGTAATTTATTTTTAGAATTAAGTTTTTTTCCAAATGTTAAATTAATTGTAAAAATGCATCCTACATTTGATCCTGGAAATGAATATGTAAAAAACTTGATTCATAAGATTAATCCTGATGTAAAAATTTATCATTCTGAACCAATTATTGATATAATTGAACTTTGTGATGTTATGATTAACATTAATACCGAATTTTTCCCATCCACTGTAATTTATGAAGGATTAATTTTCAAAAAGCCTATTTTGAATATACACACAATGGATACATATTACAATTTTGAGTTTATACGAGATAACGCTTTATTGAATATCTCAGATCAAGATAATCTTCATGAGCATTTAGAGAAGTTGTTGTTTGACAAAAATTTTTCTAAAAAATTAATCAATAACGGTCAAAATCATTTAGAAAAATATTTTGCTAATCCAGGGTCTGCCTCTAAAGAACTTGCAAGAATTCTGAAATCTTTTTGATTTCAAATATTAATTTTCATAGAGTAGCACTAACATTGTTTTTATCCCCTACCCTTTCATTAAAATAAGGTAAAGTAATTAATGGCTTTTCTAAGTTATAATGATCTGATGACTGATTGGAAAATTCCTCTTTACAAAGTATACACTGATGATGAAGATATTGGCATCATTACTAAAATTATCAAACGCGGAACTTTTTGGGCTCTTGGACCAGAAATACTTGAATTTGAAAATGCACTTAAAAATTATGTAAATGCTGATTATTGTGCAACATTAAATTCAGGTACATCTTCTCTTCATGCAACTTTACTATCCTATGGAATAGGAAAAAATGATGAAGTTTTAATTCCTTCATTTTCTTTTGTTTCTACAGCAAACTCTGTTTTATTTGTAGATTCCACACCAAAATTTGTTGACATTGAAGAAGAGACCTTTGGACTTGATCCTACAAAAATTTCAGAAAATATTTCGTCAAAAACTAAAGCTATAATTCCTATGGATTATGGTGGTCAAAGTTGTAAAATTTTAGAAATTCAAGAACAAGCAAAAAATCATGACTTAATTCTAATTGAAGACGCTGCCGAGTCGTTAGGGTCTTCTGTAAATAATAAAAAACTTGGTGAAATTTCTGATGCAACAATTTTTAGTTTTTGTGGAAACAAGGTTTTGACTACTGGTGAAGGTGGTGCAGTTGTTACTAATTCCAAAGAGGTTATTGAAAAAATTAAACTTCTTCGTTCTCATGGTAGAATAGATCCTACAAATTATTTTTCAAATCCTGAGGAATCTTCTTACATTGGATTGGGTTATAATTGGAGAATGTCTTCGATTACTGCTGCATTAGGAATTTCTCAATTACAAAAATTAGATAAAATCATACAATTACGTCAGACACACGCAAACGATTTAATGAAACATTTAAAAAAAATCCCAGAAATTTGTCTACCAATTCCTCCTCAAGGTAATAATCATATCTATCAAATGTTTACTATTCGTTTACCTACAAAAGATATACGTGATAAATTACATTTACATTTAACAAATAAACAAATTTTTTCTAAAGTTTATTTTAATCCTATACATAAGACTCAATTTTATAAAACTAAATTTAATACTGAAACTCTATCTTTACCAATTACACAACAAGTTTCAGATCAAGTCTTAACTTTACCGTTATACCCAAATATGGAATCTGAAGAAAAAAATTATCTATTATCTTCTATCTTTGAGTTCTTTGAAAATTAAACTATTTTTTTTATGAATTATCCAAAAATTTTTCTTCTCAACAGCATTTTGTTTTTCCTCATCAGACATTAAAATTTCACGAATTTTTTCACCTGGACGAAGTCCAATAATTTTATGTTTTTTAGAAATTTTTAAAGCTAGTTGTTTTACCTTTTGTAATTTCATTTTTGGGATAAAAATTTCCCCTGTATTTACTAATGGTAAGCAATCTAAAATAAATTGAGTTGCCTCATCTACGTGAAAAAAATATCTTTCCATTTCTGGATCAGTAATTGATAATGCTTCATTATTTTTCTTTTCTTCATCCCATACTTCAAAAACATTTCCTCTTGTTTCAATAACATTGCCAAATCTTACAGTAGCAAATTTTGTTGGAGGATTAGCATGTGTGCCTGCCCAAGTAACAATTCTTTCTCCTAATAGTTTTGTAGCTCCATAAAGTGTAGATGATTCAGCAGCTTTATCTGTACTTATATTTACAAATTTTTTTGGTTTATTTTTTATTGCAATCTTAATCATGTTGACTGTACCATTAATGTTGGTGTCTATGGTTTCCATTGGATTAAATTCTGAAATTTCAATATTTTTTACTGCAGCTAAATGAAAAATTATATCAACATTATTTCCAGCGATTTCAACTCTTTCTT
>Ga0209362_1002291_pt1 | contig 14332 bp, 12 predicted proteins | sample SaaInlV_165m_DNA_FD_184680 | JGI IMG/M metagenome (GOLD analysis project Ga0209362, IMG submission 184680) | Marine microbial communities from expanding oxygen minimum zones in the Saanich Inlet - Saanich Inlet SI037_S3LV_110m_DNA (SPAdes)... | ecosystem: Environmental > Aquatic > Marine >...
TTACGACAATTCCTACTATTCTCCTCATCCAATTGAGAATTATCTGGAAGGCGCGTTTCGCATAAATAAATGGCGCACACGCTTCAGTCATTTGCTGGATAAACCGTTTAAACAAGTTTTCCCAAAAAAGGAACTGACTGTCACCTACAAAGGACAGGACAGTAGTGCAGTGCTGGATTATCATTACGGAAAGCAGAGTATGGCCGGACTTAGCTGGCGCAGCTTTGATATTCGTAAACGTCGTGAAACAACAATTACGACTGGGACTGCATCTCCGGATAATCGTGAGCAACAACTGCTTTATAGGTCTACGGATTTATATTGGCTGCATCCTTTAAGTGAAAAACTTCACGGCACACTAGGTCTACGTGAAGACCGTTTTCAAAATATTTTTCGTCAACTCGATCTTGCCCTGGACGATTATGATTTTCATTTATGGACAGTCCAACTTTACGGAATTTTGCGTCATCAAACTGAGACGGACAGATTTTGGGAATATGGACTTTATGCAGGTGATACCGACAAAGTTACGGACTATCTCAGTGCAGAACAACAGGATAAAACACGCAGAAAAACTGAGGTTAAATTCCGTGTCAGCTGGGAATTCCAGGATTTGAACAAGGAGTCTGCATTGATGTTAACCACCAGTTGGAACATGGATGATTTTTTCAATGACTTCTGGGATGGCGGAAATATTTCTTATCAACGGATTTTCTAAGTAATTTTCGGATGCTAAAACGGACAGCCGGTTTCTAATTAAACTTTAGTATTTCCACTTTGTTTTTCATCGAGCTTGGTACCGATACTACGTGCCTGCGCACCTTTCTTTTGTGCGAGCAGACAAAGGTAATCATGCCCGATAGTTGCAGCCGCCAGTGCCGTAATTTCTGCATGGTCGTAAGCCGGTGCAACTTCCACAATGTCCATCCCAATTAAATTTAGATCACCCAGCGAATGCAGAATTGGCAGCGCTTGGGCGGTACTCAATCCACCCACAACCGGAGTTCCTGTCCCAGGTGCAAAAGCTGGATCAAGGCAATCTACGTCAAAAGTTATGTAAACTGGATCACTTGATTTCACAATATCATGTATAAACTTATTTACTTCCTGCACTCCATGGGTATGAATCCAGGGCGCATGCAGAATGTTGAATCCGTGTGTACTATTGTTTTGGGTACGAATTCCAATTTGCACCGATTTTTCCGGAACAATAATACCTTCACGCGCGGCCCGCAAAAACATAGAACCATGATCAAGCCGTTCTCCATCATCGTCCCATGTGTCAGAATGCGCGTCGAAATGAATCAGTGAAATCGGTCCATGAATTTTATGGTGTGAGCGTAACAACGGGTAGGTGACAAAATGATCTCCACCAAAACTGAGTAAAGAAGTTCCCTGCTTTAGTATTGTGTCAGCGTGTTTTTCGACCTTTTCTACAAGATTTTGAGGATAACCGTAATCCAGCCAGACATCACCATAATCCACAACTGACAAATGATCAAAAGGATTGAAATTAAATGGAAAGCCATCGAGTGATGCGACTTCGGTCGATGCTGCGCGAATTCCGCGAGGTCCAAAACGGGCTCCGGGACGATTACTCGTTGCACTGTCGAAAGGAATTCCGGTTACTGCTACGTCAACTCCAGTCAAGTCACGAGTGTATTTCCTGCGTAAAAAACTGAGCGCGCCCGAAAATCCCATATCGTTTGAACGGCCGTATAAATCATCACGCCGAAATGCTCCATCACCCACAGTGTTCATATTTTTCCTTTATAATATTACTTTTTTAAATAGTTTAATTTTTCATACCTTTTTTCAAAGCCTCAATTGTGTCGATCAATAAACGGCCCTGTCCAACTTCATGAAAACGGAGCAACGCTACCCCTTGCCAAAGAGCAATGCCTGAAACTGCTGCGCAAGGAATATCACGTTCTGCACAATTTAAGCTGCGTCCCTGAGAAACTCCCGCCAGAAAAGATTTCCTGGAAGGTCCTAGCAACAAAGGTAAAGCGAATTCATGCAGCTCTGAAATTCTCCGGATGACCTCAAAACTGTATTTAGCCTTTCCACTGATAAAAAAGCCCATCCCTGGATCAAGCACAATTTTTGATTTATGAATGCCATGTAATTTAGCAAACTCCAGACGTTCCCGGAAAAAACTCTTGAGGGTGTCCAGCACATCCACGTAATCTGAATCCTGCTTACTTGTACGCGCAGAACTGTCTTTGGAAAACATTAAAATCACAGGCACTTGATATTCCGCGATCACTTTTGCCATTTCTGTATCACCACGCAGGGAGGTTACATCGTTGACGGCATCGGCTCCGGCATCCAGTGCTTGGCGCGCAACTTCTGCTTTCCAGGTGTCAACTGAAATCCAAATTTCGCTTTCCGTGCGAATCTTTTGAATGAGCGGAATCACACGCTGCAGCTCTTCATCCAGCGATACATCCGTACTTCCTGGTCCGGATGATTCACCGCCAATGTCGAGCCAGTCTGCACCGTCTTCAATCATTTTTCGGGCCTGAGCAAGAGCGGCATCAAATTTGAAAAAAAGAGAGCCGTCAGAAAAAGAATCCGGAGTGGTATTCAGAATACCAATCAGGCACGGACGTTCCAGTTTTAATGATTTACCTCTGGAATGCAGTGTGAGAAATGGCAGTTCAAACGGTGCTGGGAACATCTGTCTTTTTACGAATAATTATAAAATATAAAAAAATGATTCTCCATTACAAAGCCTGTTTGCTAAAATACTCAACTCAAAAACTGAAGAATTACTAATGTTGTCTTCCGGACTTGGTAAATATATAGCGCCGACATCTCTCGGAGCAGGTTACGCAATGACCAAAATGCTTTCTCTGCGTGCGCTGGAGCCAGAGTTGGCAATTGCTCAGGATTTCACTTATCAGTTTCTGGCCGGAGTCCTCCTAGGTTTCGCGCTGCGGCCAGTTACAAACCAAATCTATTGGAAAAGATCAACTTCAATTCTCTTTTTCTCAATGTTTTTACTGATCCTCGGACCGCTTGGACAATTATTGCGACACAGAATTTGGGGCATTCCGTTTGATGATACTTTTTGGCTGCTCCTGATGGCTGAAATTAGCGCGGCACTTGTTGTCAGTATTTTAGCAACTATCCTGCTTCCTGCTCAACAGCAAAACATTAGTCCGGGTTTACTTTGGAGGAGATTTAAAAAAGAGTTAACCCTTGCCGGATTACTAAAGCTGTTCGGTTGCGGTTTGCTTTACGCATTGTTATTTCTGACTTTTCAAAGCAGCTTTGATGAAAGTTTTACTTCACCGTTCTGGCTAGTACGACTGGAGGAATTATTAAGTTTACCGCCAACTTCAGCGCTGGAAAAAATTATCCTGCTGTGGGGGCAAGGACTCCTCAATGCTCTGATACTGTTGCCATTACTCCTTGTTTTTCTGCGTGAAAAGGTAGAGCTGATTGTAGTCTTCGGTTCACTTTCATTTGTAGTAGCAGTTTTTTCACCTGCCTTTGCCAATTTTCAACGTATAGAACCGCTACTACTGGTCGATCAAGTTTTCATCGGTTTTTGTCTACAATTCCTTTTTGTAAGCGGAACTGTTTTTTGTTTTGGACGTAATCTAAAATAAGAGTTACGAATAGTTTTTTCTGAACGGCCTAGAGCAACTCAAAAGCAAAGAAATATATGAATTTATTCGCAGAACGAAATTCCAGAATTGATACCGAGAACGCATTCAAAGTCGGACCGCATATTGTTCGCGTAGAGCAACAAAATTCCGCGGTCATAAAGTTGAATTTTGGTGAACCAGACTTTTCGGTACCGCAACATATCAAGGCGGAAATCAAGCGCCAACTGGATCTGGACAATACCAAATATTGTGATCCAAAAGGTTTGCTTTCCCTGCGTCAGGCAATCAGCAAGCAAATCAATGAAACACGTGGTTTAAAAACTAATCCGGAACAAGTGGTTGTTTTTCCGGGAGGAAAACCGTCTATTGGTTTGGCTCAACAGGTCTACTGTGAACCTGGAGACGAGGTGATTTATCCGAGTCCTGGCTTTCCAATTTATGAATCTTTCATTCGTTATGTCCGTGCTGTTCCGGTACCGCTGCATCTTGAGGAATCCACAAATTTTACGTTTTCTCCGGAACAACTGGAACATTTAATTACGCCCAGAACCAAACTGATTTACCTCAACTTTCCTTCGAATCCGACAGGAGGAGTAGCCGGAAAGGCGCTGCTTGAAGCAACCGCCAAAGTTATTTTGGAACGTTGTCATCCAAACGTACGAGTTTTTTCCGATGAAATCTATGAAAACATTATTTTTGACGGACAACAACACCGCTCAATTTCCTCTGTTCCAGAAATGTCGGAGCGTACAATTATTGCTGGCGGATTTTCAAAAACTTATGCCTGGACAGGCGGGAGAATCGGTTACGCAGTTTTTCCGACTGTGAAAGAAGCAGACGTTTTTAAAACTCTTAACATCAATTATTTTTCCTGCGTTACACCCTACAATCAGGAAGCTGCCAGAGAAGCTCTGGAAAATCCAATTTCCAAAGATGCTGTGAAAGAGATGGTGAAAATTTTTGAAGCCCGCCGTAATTCGATTTGGGAGAAACTCAATGATATTCCTGGTATCACTTGCCAAAAACCAGGTGGTGCGTTTTACTTATTTCCAAATATTTCCGGCGTTTGTGAAAATCATGGACTCATCGAAAAGCACCAACTTCTCAGCAAAGAGCAGCAAAGTTCTCCGGCCAACATTTTTCAGATGTTTGCGCTTTATGAGCATCAAGTCGCAGTACTGGACCGTAAATCTTTCGGACAAATCGGTGCTGACGGAAAACACTTCCTGCGACTTTCTATAGCCGCGGATCAAGCTGTACTTGAAGAAGGTGTCCGGAGATTAAAAGCAGCCAGCGATGACCTTTCCGGACTGGATAAATTTATAAAAGAACGCCCCGATTTACTTCCTGCCTGATTTTTTTACTCGATTTACTTAATTGTGCAGATTTTCTTTGCCGAATTATTTTCTGCTAAGACTTAAGAAAACAACTTTGACCTTCATATCATCAGGGTCAATGCCAGGAACTTCTTTCAAAACCGCCGGCCATGCTTTCGCTGTTAAGTATTTAGAAGAATTATTGCCTTCAGCAGAGATCCTGACAGCTACGTGATTGAACTCAACGAACCACTAAGCTGAGGTTACCCAAATGCAATGCTAATTTATAGCAAAGCTAGTTATAGAGGATTTAAATTATTTCTAAAAATGCTATAATAATGAATTAACTGGGAAATTTTTCTCAATCTCTCAGTTTGCAGCATTTACAACTCGACCCAGCACAGGGAACGTCTTTTCAGTTAAGACCTGACGCAGTAAAATAATTAAATAAAAAGGATATTAATGCAGGAAATTAATCATTACGACATTATTGTAATCGGCTCCGGTCCTGCTGGTGAAAAAGCTGCCATGCAGGCCAGCAAACTTAAAAAACAGGTAGCGCTCATTGAAAAAACACCGCGTCTCGGCGGAGCTTCACTACACACCGGTACAATACCTTCAAAATCACTGCGTGAAACCGTGATGCATTTGGCGCTCTTGCGTCAGCAAACCCACGGAATTGAGATTAATTTTAAAGAAAATCTGACAATCCAGGAGTTGATGTACCGCAAAGAAATCGTGATCCAGGATCAGGAAAGTTCCCTGCGTCGAAATTTTAAGAAAAACGGTATTACGGTTATAGAAGGAACGCCGCGGTTCCAGTCCGCTACAACTCTGGAAATCACACCTGCTGATGATAGCGAAATTTTTGAAATTACAGCAGATTATTTTATAGTCGCCACAGGTTCATCTCCACGCAGACCTAGTTGGGCACCTTTTGACAACGAATGCGTCTTTGATTCAGACACTATCCTGAACATCAAACATCTGCCTAAAAAAGTCACCATCATCGGCGCGGGCGTAATCGGCTGCGAATATGCCTCCATTTTTTCAAAAATTGGAATCCGCGTCAATCTGATCGCTCGTGACCGCAACGTTCTGCCTTTTGTCGATCGTCAAATTGTCGAAAACTTAATGTACCAGATGCGTAATCAGCGCATTAGTCTCAGGCTGGGAGAAAATGTTGAAGATATTGAAAAAATAAATTCCGATGAAATACACGTAAAACTGGAAAGTAAGAAAGTCCTGCCTTGTTCAACTGTACTGGTTGCGGCTGGACGTTATGCAAATTCAACTGGCTTGAATCTGGAAGAAATTGGTGTAGAAATGGGAAATAATGGTTTGATTAAAACGGATGAGAATTTCCAGACTGCGCAAGCAAATATATACGCGGTTGGCGATGTAATCGGTTTCCCTGGATTGGCGTCAACATCAATGTCACAAGCGAGGATTGCAGTTCTGCACGCTTTCAATGAACTGGAATCCGAAACTATGCCGAGAGATTTACCGCTTGGAATCTGGACAATTCCTGCAGTTTCGATGGTGGGAAAAACGGAAGAAGAATTGACTGATGCCTGCATTCCATACGAAATCGGTATTGCTCATTTTAAAGAAATTTCACGTGCCCACATCATGGGTGAAAATGAAGGCATTCTCAAACTTCTCTTTGATCCGGAAACACTCAAAATTTTAGGTGTTCACATCATTGGACCACGTGCCTCTGAATTGATTCACTTAGGACATTCAGTGATGTTTTTTGATGGAACCATCAAATATTTCATGAACACAGTTTTTAACTCCCCCACACTCGACGAAGCTTACCGTGTCGCTGCTTTTAACGGCATGAACCGTCTCGATCACGAATCACTCTAATTCACCTCAGGGCACAAAGCACTAAGGCAATAAGGCACTAAAGCAAAGAAAGCAAAGAAAGGCACTGAGGAATTAAGGTGCTAAATCCTTGTTTTTTTTGTCATTCATACGAAGCTTGTCCTCGGCAAGATCGGGGAACGGGAATCCAAAGGAAATCACCCAAAAACATCATAATGCGACTTTGTCATTCCCGCGAAAGCGGGAAACCAGTGAAACTGCTTCAAATCTTATCCTCGGCTTGATCTTAAAAATGGATCCCGGATCAAGTCCGGGATGACAAAAGAAATTCTTTAGCAGACAAATATTCGTCTTAAGAAGTTAAAACAATTTCTTCAAGCAGTAAATGTTTTACGGTAAGCAAATAAACCCGCGGAACCGCCGGTGTGGAGGAAGACGATGTTTTCATCTTTTCGGAATTCACCTTTGCGGATAAGGTCAATCAAACCGGCCATTCCTTTTCCGGAATAAACAGGATCCAGCAGGATTCCTTCTTCACGGGCCAGTAATTCTATGGCCTCTATCATTCCATCAGTGGGCAGTCCATAACCCGGCCCTACATAATCTCCATTCGCGACGACAGTTTCACGTTTAACACTGCCGGGAATTCCGATAAATTCGGTGGTTCTTTCGGCCAGTGCAAACACTTTTTCCTCCTGAGTTTCTTTATCTGCGTTCACACAAATTCCCAAAACCGGAATTCCGCTACGTGTTCCTTCCAGACCAACTACAAGTCCGGACTGTGTTCCAGCGCTTCCGGTTGCAGTTACTAGATGATCAATTTTCAAACTGCGGTCATTGAGTTGTCCCACCAGTTCCATAGCACAATTCACATAACCCAACGCACCTGTCGGACTGGAGCCTCCTCCCGGAATAATGTAGGGATTACCACCGTTTTTGCGAATATCATCGGCTACATCCTGCATTGCCGCATCCATGTCAGTACCGGCGGGAACAGAGTGAATATTCGCACCAAACAGTTTGTCCAGTAGAACATTACCATTTTCGAGATAATCCGGATCATCGCTGCCTGTCCGGTGCTCCAACAAAATCTCACAGCGTAATCCTAACTTGGACGAAATCGCGGCTGTCTGGCGCACATGATTCGATTGTGTCGCGCCTTGAGTGATAATTGTGTCAGCTTTTTTTTGCTGTGCCTCACCCATCAGGAATTCAAGTTTACGGGTTTTGTTGCCTCCAGTGGCAAGTCCAGTACAGTCGTCACGTTTGATAAAAATCTTTGGACCGCCAAGCAGTTTAGTCAAATTTTCGAGAGGTTCCAGCGGAGTCGGCAGGTGAGCAAAATGAAGTCGTGGGAAGCGTGAAATGTGCATAATGTTTTTAAGATAAAAGTTAAGTATTCTGCAGCAGACTAAGAGCCTGTGCGTGTAATTTCTGGGAAGCGGCAGCAAGCAGACAACCATCCCAATCGTCATCAAAGGAGTTGTTACCCTGCCAGTCGGTGATAACTCCGCCTGCATTTTCAATCACAGGAACAAGTGCCATCACATCATAAATTTTTAAATCTGCTTCAACCACCAAATCTATATGTCCGGAAGAAAGCAGACCATAGCTGTAACAATCTCCGCCGAATCTCAACATTTTTACCTGAGCGGCAACCCGGTCAAAGTGGGGTTTTTGCGAAGTATTAAACATTCCTGGATCCGCACTGTAAAGGATGGACTTTTCAATTTTTTCTTGTCCGGAAACTTTGCAAAGCTGAGGTTTCCCTCCTTGCTGATCTGGATAATATAAACTTTCCTGATTAGGTATTCCTACCCAGCGTTCACCTAACATCGGAATATCTATAATTCCTAATTGCGGAACTTCATCTTCCAGCAAGGAAATCAATGTGCCAAAAATCGGCATCCCGGCCACAAAACTCCTTGTTCCGTCAATTGGATCGAGCACCCATTTCCATCTGCTGCCGGTTGGTACATAGCCGTGTTCTTCTCCAAGAATATCATGATCCGGATATTTTGCTGAGATCATGTCACGCATAACCGTTTCGGTCTGACGATCCGCGATAGTAACCGGACTTTCATCCTCTTTGTCCTCAATCGTCATTTTTGAACGAAAATATTTTCGGATCACTTTACCGGACTCGTCAGCCAATTCATTGGCAAATTGTACAAACTCTGACATCAGTTTTAGCTTTGATAAATTATAAAATGATCTTAGTGGGAATCTCTAAAAACTCACTTTTCAAGTAATTAAAAAAAAACTAAACATTTTCGCAATCCGCATGATGAGCGGAGTCGAAACCTAAATCAAGACTGAAAATCCCTTCCCTTCGACTCCGCTCAGGGAACGATATTAGAGATGCCCTAGTTTTAATGTTACTTAACTGCAACAGTATCTTTTTCCAGTTCATCAACCATCGATTTAAGGAAGAAGAAAAAAGTTTGCAGAATGGAATAGACCGGAACCGCCAGCAATGCGCCTGCAATTCCAGCAATATGTTCTCCTGTTACTAGGACAAACACAATTATAGCAGGATGGATTTGTGCTGAAGTTCCCATGATTTTTGGATTGAGAAAATTTCCTTCAATAAAATGTATTACTAAAATCCAGGCCAGCGCGAGCAGTCCTGTACTCAAAGAAATAGTCAGTCCCATAATTACGATTGGAATGCTCGAAAGAATAGTACCAAAGATGGGTATCAATGAAAAAACCATGGCTACCAGCCCAAGTGTAAAGGCGAAGGGAACGCCTAGCACAAGCAAGCCGGCAAAGGTCAAAATCCCGTTTATCAAACAAATTATCAATTGTCCACGCACCACTCCATTCAAACCTTTATCCAGACTTTTCAGTAAATCGTTATAGCGCGTATGATACTTCTTTGAAACGAGAGAACGCCAGAAAGATAAAATCCGCTCTGTATCAACCAGAATAAATGCCGCGACCATAAAGGTTAAAAACAAGGTAAACACAGAACCAACAACTTTCTCGATCAGTTTCCGGCCAAGTCCCAGAAAACGAACCATGTCAGCTTTCAAGCGGTTCATTCCCTCTTCCGCAATGATAGAAATCTGCGTGTTTATATCAAGAGGAACCTGCTGATTTTCTTCAACGCCACTTTCTCTACCGACTTTTCGGTGCGGCACAACCTCGATCCTGTCTGAATCCAGCCCGCGTATTTCATAAGTATAACCATCCAGAATATTCAGTAATTCTCCGTTCTCCTTTTGACTCTCCGTGGTCTCAGACTGCGGTTCAATATTTTCAATTACAGGCAAAGGTTCCGGATGTTCTGGTTCAGGAAACAGCGAAGTTAAGTCCCGCATTTTTTCATCAAAAACAGGTCCCCACTCTTTAGAAACCTTTGTAACTGCTTTCGGAAGTTCCTGAATCATATGTCCCATTTCAGCAGAAACATTGGGTACAACATAACTGCCTCCGCCGATCAGTACGAGCAGAATCACAAAATAAACCTGCAATACCGCGAATCCACGTGAAATGCTGTAGGAGCGAATCTTTCTATGGTGAAGATTGTCAATTACAGGAGCAAGCACGTAAGCCAGAAAGCTGGCCAGCAGGAAGGGAAAGAGAATTTTATTTAAAAATAAAACTATCGCCAGCAATGTGGCAAGTAAAATCAGAATAACAAATATCCGACCGCGGTGACCGAGGAATTCAAGCATTTTAATATTTTGTGAGATTTTTCAGTCGTTGAATGACAGGAAACAGTCAACTAAGGATAGTCTTTTTGGTGGATTTTTCAAGCTGTTTCAGCTATTCCCTCTGCGGACCATCCATGGCACTGGGTTGATAATGCCTCAAGAGATAACAAAGCGTATTGCCCAAAACTTTACGGCTGTGTCCAGGCATCACAATCCTGGAAACAGAACCGAGCTTCAGGGCTTCTTCAGGATTTAGTAATTCCCTATCATAACGCGAAGTCAGTTTTGCCATCGCATTATCACGTACAACCGCGGCTTCGTGTGCTGCGGTTCCAGAATCCAATTCATGCTGATATTTCTGTAGAATTTCACGGAATTCATCTTTGTACACAAACTGCCTTCCTGCCGGTCCCATCACCGCAATTCTGGCACTGGGCAAAGCAAAAACAAAATCCCCACCGACGTGATAACTGTTCCACGCACAATAAGCTCCTCCAAATGCATTTCGCACTATCAAAGTCAGCCGGGGCACACGTAAATCGACGATTGCATCAAGCAGTTCACGCCCAGCCTGAACAACACCTGCGCGTTCCTGTTCGGAACCTGGAGCATAACCGCTAACGTCTTCCAGGAAAATAACCGGAATATTATACAGGTTACAGAAACGAATAAATTTAGCACCTTTTCTGGAGGCTTCCGTGTCTATGTTTCCGGATGCATAAGCGCTGTTATTAGCAATAAAACCCACCACATTCCCACCCATTCTACCAAATGCAGTGGTTAACTGTTTTGCCCTGACCTGCTGAATTTCAAAATAATCTCCATAATCCACCAACTGCTGTAAAAACAAGCGCATATCAAACGGCGTATTGAAACCGCTAACCGGATTGGTGAATGTCTTATGGAGCAGGATTGCTTCTTCTTCAACATAATTATCGAGCATTAATGACGTTGAACGAACAGGCGGAGTGGAGTGATTATTATCCGGAAGATAACTTAAAAGCCGCATAGCGGAACGTAATGCACCTAATTCATCCGGAGCAACCAGGTCAACCACACCACTTTTACTGTGAACTTTCGGTCCGCCCAAATCATCCGCACTAATGTTTTCACCCAGCGCTTCACGTACTACGTCAGGCCCTGTTAAGCCAAAAAACGTGTCTTCAGGCTGAATCACAAAAGAACCTTGCCGTGGCAGGTACGCTCCTCCTCCCGCGTTGTAACCGAACATCAGCATGATTGACGGAACAACACCGCTGATTTTCCGCATCGCCGCAAAAGCTTCTGAATATCCGTCAAGACCTCCGACTCCAGCAGGAACATAGGCTCCTGCAGAATCGTTCATGCCGATCAGCGGAATTCCGTGTTCTCCCGCCATTAGAATCTGACGCGCGATTTTACCACCGTTTGTTGCGTCCATCGAACCGGCACGTACCGTAAAATCATGTCCGTAAACCGCAACATCACGTCCGTCAATGTTGAGAATTCCGGTAACAATTCCAGCTCCGTCGAGTTCCGAACCCCAGTTTTGAAAAGTAATGTGCGGTTCTGATGAAGTCAAAACTTTGATTCGCTCCCAAACCGTCATCCGGCCTTTGCTGTGCTGCACACGAACCCGAGTTTCACCGCCGCCGCGTAAGGGTTTTTGCAGCAACTCTTCGCCACGTGTCAGCATCTGATCGTAAAGCATTTCCGGGCTTTCTTTTACAGAAACTGCTTCAGCGTTTTCAGTGTCAAATGGATTTTCGAGGCTCAGCTCTTCCACGGGTCATACTCCGGTAAAATTAATCTTCAGACAAAAATGGGTCAATGAGAACTTTAATCCCAAATCGCTTGCAAAGCAAGTTAAACTATAGAGTCACCAGCCTAAATTCAGTATGTTATTCTTACGGTGTTAACAAAATGAGCATAATTTTCATGGGAACCCCTGAGTGGGCAATTCCTTCTTTAGAGGCAGTAATTGATTCCGGATGTGAAATCAGTGCAGTTTTCACACAACCGGATCGACCGTTTGGACGCAAGCGGCTGTTGAAACCATCTCCGCTAAAACAGTTTTCTTTAGAGCAGCATCTGACAGTTCACACGCCGGAAAAAGCGGGAAGTCCGGAAACCCTGAAGTTAGCACGTGAACTGAATCCGGAACTGATTTTGGTTTGCGCTTATGGACAAATTTTACCACAGTCGTTTTTGGACATTCCTACGATCGGCTGTTTTAATCTTCACTTTTCTTTTTTACCAAAATTACGTGGTGCATCTCCGGTACAGGCCGCTATTTCTTCCGGATTTAAAAGCAGCGGAGTTTCTTTACAAAAAATGGTTTTGCGGCTTGATGCAGGACCAATGGTTGCTGCTTCCGAAAAAGAAACGATTCTTGCGGATGACACAACACCGTTGCTCGGCAGCAGATTGGCGGAAATTGGCGGAAAATTGATTCGTGAAACTCTGCCAAAATTGCTTTGCGGAAAATTTAATCAAACTGAACAAAACGAAACGGAAGCGACTTATTGTAGAATTATCAAAAAAGAAGAAGGACACGTACGCTGGCATGAAGAAAGCGCGGTTGAAATCGAAAGGAAATTACGCGCTTTTGCGCCATGGCCCGGAATATTCGGATTTTACTCTACGGGAGATAATTCCGCAAACAAGCGCAGACTTCAATTTACAAAAGTAGAGGTTGTAAACGGAAACTTTGAACCAGGAAAAGTTTATCCGGAATTGATTGTTGGTACACATTCCGGAGCTTTGCGGATCTTAAATCTCAAACCGGAAGGCAAACAGGAAATGGACGCGGATTCCTTTTTACGAGGACAAGCAAACATCGTGGGAACTTTTTTGGAATAGAGGAAAGTAGGGGCACGGCGCGCCGTGCCCCTACAAAGTTGGTGGCAGGTAAAATAGCCGCTAATAACGCTAAGGGGGGAAAATTTAGAGTTTCAAATGGTAACCCCGAAATCCGTTTCGGGGAAAATTCGGGAGCACGGACACTTGTGTCAACATTGTAACCGACAAGACCATATCCTCAAGTCACAATTAAATTCCGTATTTTTCACCAATTTCAGTTCCCTGAACATCTTCCAACAACTGAACTGCAATGGCGGTAGGGCCGGTAATTCTGTTTTGCTCTGATTCCCAAGCCTGAACATTCCGAACACTGGTTCCGAGCAATTCCGCCATTCTTTTTTGAGTTACACCCAATTCCAGGCGAACGCTCCTGAGTTCTTCACCTCGCATGGTCCGACGCAATTCTTTTTGGACTTCTGTTGCAGAAAGTCCTGGAAGTTCTACTTCTTCTCCAAACTCCATTGGCTCTAAACCAAACGGGTCTTCTTCATAAACGATTCTTTTTTTCATAAATTTCCCTTCCTTTCCTCCAATAAGCCGCACCAAAAATACGTGGTTTACCGTTGCGATAAGTAAAACGAACTGTCAACACGTTTCCCTCAACTATGCCATAACAAAAAAACCTTTTTTCATTCTGACTATGAATTTCATCTTTGACAATTATTTTGAACGGGTCATTAAAAGCAACTTTCGCCAGTTTGAAGGAAACTCTATGTTTCTCAATATTGAGTCGTTCTTTTGCTGTGTCAAAATCTGCGAATTCCACTAAAATCTAAAATAGAAATGTTTCTAACATTCTTTATTATACGGTTTAATGTGTGTTAATGCAAGCCCTAATATTAAAAGGGGACGCTACCCTTTTATTTTCCATTCAGGCAATCATCCGACAACATCTCAATCGGAGTTAAGTCACGGTGGTGTTTAAAATCAGGGCGAGTCTGCTTTTGATATGCATTCGAAACTGGATTTAGTATCAGTGAAAAGATTGCGCGGTCCCAGGGAGACATGTTGTTTGGGGAACCGTGAACCAGTGTATCATGAAAGATCAGCATCGTTCCTTTTG
>Ga0209362_1002335_pt1 | contig 14157 bp, 21 predicted proteins | sample SaaInlV_165m_DNA_FD_184680 | JGI IMG/M metagenome (GOLD analysis project Ga0209362, IMG submission 184680) | Marine microbial communities from expanding oxygen minimum zones in the Saanich Inlet - Saanich Inlet SI037_S3LV_110m_DNA (SPAdes)... | ecosystem: Environmental > Aquatic > Marine >...
ATCGTAGTCGGCGACGACTCCCATCGTCGGGATGTACTTACTATCCTTGGATGACGCAGCGTCGATGTTGAAGGCGAAATACCCGGCAGCCACGGACTTCTTCGCTCGTACCTTGCTGATTGTCGTAGACGGACCGAAACCCATTCGAGCCGCCGGACTCATCCCACCTTCGGCGATAGAATCACCCGGAAGTATGATGGAGATTGTACGCCGTGCCATGTCGCCACCTAACTATAATCGAGGGCCGCTCCATCGACATTGGATGAAGCGACCCCCGGAAGCACGAAGATGGATGGCTAGTTACTTCAGCGTAATGTCAATGTCTGCTGCTGCGATCGTTACCGTGTCGCCGTTCGTCACTGGCTTCGCAACGGTCAGCGCCCCGTACATGAACATCGTATTACTGACAACTGGCGGGCCAGCGGAATATCCGCTTCCAAAGTGAAGACCGAAGTGGGTGATGTTGCTCGACCCGTTCCAATCCCCCGTGGCTGTCCATGAGATCTGTGCGCTGTTCGACATCACTGTGCCGAGTGCAGTATCGGTCGAGGTGGATTCCGTCCCGGCGGTGAATGCCACGAGTTTCCTCGAGTACCCGGTGCCGCTCGTCGACACCTCATTGGTCAGCACTCCATTCTCGCCTGGCGATGCGGTGTGATGCAGGGAGATGTACACGCCCTGGTTCGCTCCGCCAGTATCGGATGGAGTGAATGCCGTGGATCCACCGAACCCATCAGCCTTGAGCGTTACGCCCTTCAGCACATAGGACAGGAGTTGGACCTCGCCCTCATTCGTGAACTGAGACAACGATCACCCCCTTTATGCGAATGTGTTTTTCACTGCGTACTGCCACACGCCGTTACCGACAGCGCACGATTTGCTGATCCCGTACTGGTGTGCATCGTTCTGGAATGCGAAGTCGGAACCCTCCGCCAGGGCTTCGATCTGCGGTGCGTTCTCCTCCTGGAGGATGTACGGCTTGATCGAGGAATCGCTGCGGTAAGCGTAGTAGGTCGAGGATCCTGCGAGGCGTGGATTGACAGCCAGGCGCATCTGATATCCCGACAGGTTCGCCACGCTGTTCGTGCGTGTTCCGCCACCATCGGTGATGATCTGATCATTCAATGCCCGCTGTGCCACGCCGTACAGGCCAGTCGGCACCACCACGGTCAGCGCCTCGAGTCCGTCATTCATCGGCTCGCCTCCGGCATCTTTGAATCCCAGCATCGCCTCGAGAGTACCGAAGATGGATGACTCAAATTCTGCGGTGGTCGGCGCTGCTGGCGAGGCTGCCGCTGGTGCCAGGGCGTTGTCATTCGACGCTACCCCATCATGGTTCAAGCCATAGAAGGCCACCCCATCATAGGTGTCGGAGTTCGCCACGATGGTGTCGGTCAGGAGTTTCGCCCAGTGCTGTTGACTGCGTGCGGCGAGTTCGTTGATGCGCAATTGAATCTGACCAGTGGAGTCCCTGCGGAGTTCCGCACGGCTCACCTCGAGGCTCGCCTCGAAGCGCTGATTGCGGACAACCTGAGAACGCACATCCAGGCGATTCGCCTGGCGGCCACCCAACCATTCCCGCATGGCTGGCAGTTCGGCCAACCATCGATAGGTCTCGGATTCTTGGTCTGAAGAAATCGACATTCCGATGTCAGAAACCCATGCTGGCGGCTGCGCCTCCTCGAGGGCCAGAAACAGGCGACCGATGATCGATCGTGAAGAGAGATCTGCGAGTCCCATGAATAACCCCTTACGCTAATGATCTCAGGCTAGCAGCCTGGAAGTGGACGATGACCACAGCGGTGGATGCTGTTTCGCTTTCAATTCGATGGACACGGCCCACGGCCAGCCCACCCGTTGACACATCATCGAATGTGTTGTTGTCAGATGCGTACACGGTATCGCCGACATCAACGGATGCGGCGATGGCCATCGTCAACTTGATCGCACCCTGCGCTCTGACATGAGCGTGAGTGGCTCCATCCGCCTGGACCGCTTTGGTCATGGCGAAACCTGCGAAGGTGTCGGTGTTCACGAATGTTCCGGCGGTGTTCGTGGTCGCTCCGAGCGTCACCACTTGGCCCTCGTAGATCGTAGCGCTGGCGGTCAGCGCATGATCGTTGAAGACTGGCTCCACTCCCGACTCGAACGCCCTAGCGACATCCTTGGTTGCTGCTGCCATCAGTTGGCCTTCCCACGGACGATGCGCCCGTTCTCGATTGCTTTGGTGTAGGCTTCCCAGACCTCAAAAGTGCCGAACTCTGCGGAGAGTTCAGTATCAGCCTCGAAGGTGGATCGAGGATCCGATGGGCTGGCATCAAGCGGGCCGACTGGCTCCGGCGTGCTACTCAACTTGTGGGCGAGGCGCTCCTCGATCCCTTCTTTAACATCTGCCATCAGTCTTTTGACTCCCTCTTCCTGGGTGACTCCCTGCTCGACGATCTCCGTCACGATGGACAGTTGATCCGGCAGACAGTGCCCGATGATGCCGTTGACTCGCTCCCGCTCCCTGCGGATGCCGTCCTCGACTCCTGAGTCATACCGCTCGGCGAACTGTTCATCAGTAGCGCTCTCATCCTGGTCAGAAACTGCTGGCGCTTCCGGCTTCTCAGGTTCCATGATTTTCTCCTCTTTTGGCGCAGCCGTGAAGACTGCATTGATTTTGATTTCTGACAGGGATGCCGCTCCGGTGTTCTCGTCGGCTCCGAGGCTGGTGAATGTCACCTCCCGGAGAGATGCCTGGCGGAACACATGGGCTGGCCCGTGAATCTCTCGACCATTCACCGTGGAACTTTCGCCCTCCTCCAGACGCTCGATCGACTTCGGCGGGACATACACGCTGGCTTGCCACGGAAATCCGGAAGCCATCATGCTCTGCACTTCCAGGCCATCTTTTGTGTCCAGGAATGTACCCTCGGCCACCAGGCCATCGTCCGTCACTTCAATCTTAAAGGTATGCCCCACGATCCGCTGCGGGTCGTGGTCACGCAGGGCGGGCTTGCGTTGTCTGCCGATCTTCAAGCCATCAAAATCGATGGCGAAGTTGCCCCAATGCGGATGGTTCTCAATGACATCACCCGAGTTCGCAACCATCCGAAACTGCGCTCGATCTTTCTCATCGCTGCGTAGATCGAAGGTGGAATGCTCTGGATCCACAATCATCAATGCTGACCTCGGCACGGTCATCTCGTCATTCGTCATCCTTACCTTTCATCTGTAGTTCTTCCATGAATGCTTGCTCCCTGGCCCGCTGCTCGAGGACTTGCTCCCAGTCTCGGCCCTGGGCGGCGGCTTCAATTGCGAGGCTCGATAATCCTGCATCAATCGCCATCGTGGCCGACTCCACTTCCTTCTTCGGATCCACCCAGCCATAGGATGGCGGAACCCAGCGGCTGCGAACAATGTGATGCTTCAGTCGCTCGAAATCCTTCACCGGGATCTCGCCACGCATCCACGCTTCCTCCACCACCATCGAATACACTTGCGTGCAGAGGTGATCGGTGATGTACCGCTGCCAGCGTGTGAACACTCGGCGGGCTTCGAGTAGTGCGGCCCTGGCGCTCGAGTAGTTTGTCTGGCTGAAGTCTTTCGCCACCAGTTCATACGGTAGGCCCATCGAAGCGCCGATCGATCTGAGGTGGCGCATTACGAATTGATCGTATCCTGTGCCATTCGCCGTGCCTGGATTCGAGAAGGTCACCTGCTCGCCCGGTGCCAGATACGAAATCATGCCTGGCTCGATTTCCTGGATGCGCTGCTGGCTGACAGTTTCATCGCTTCTGTTCACGGCTGCATTGTATGGATCGTCACGCTGGACGAACATCGAGAAGCACGCCGATACCCGCTCCCTGACCAGTACGGCCTCAGAGAACGAACTCAGATCCTTAAACGACTGGAGCGCAGGAGCGAGCATCGGCTCGCCTCGTGTCTGCCCTGGTCTGGTGTTGTTCATCAAGTGGATCATCTGCGGCGTGCCATCGCTGTCGAGCGCACGGATTCGCCTGTGCCTGGCATCCTTCCTGCGCTCGTAAATGCCATCGCCGGGATGCGAGACCCGCAGCCAGTAGGCCACCGGGTGCCCATACTTCCCGAGTTCGACACCGCTGCGCCGATTGAATTTCCCATTCACGCTGTCGAGATCTCCGGGCGACTCCAGCCTGTCAGGCTCGATGACTTCGAGCGCCAGATCGTAAGGCGAGGACACTCGGCTGATTCTAACGGGTAGCACCAGAGCCTCGCCATTAACGATGATGCTCCGCATCACTGCGGCCTGGAGGTCGTAGAATGTCATCCCTCGGGCGATGTCTGCGTGCGGTGCCCATCGCTCCCATGCGAACTCGCACGCTTTGCGAATCGCCGCCGCATCTTGATCGGATACACCGAGCGCAGAACCATCGATCACTGACTGCGGGCGGATCCCTGTCCCGACTACATTGTCAACCAGGCTCCCCACCACGCTCGAGGCGTGTGGATCATTCCGCATCAACTCCCTGGAGCGTTCCCGCAGGAGGCTCAGGTCTGGGAGCAGATCGGAATCCGCTGATCCGGGAGTCACCGCCCAATTGTTGCTCAGGCGAGTTTCCCGTGCGCCTCGGAATGCTTGCGAGAAATGTTCCCCGGCGGTCCTGGCGGCTTGCCGCTCCAGTGCCCGTCCAGGTGCGAACACCTCGATGGCTCGATCGATGGCTGATGTTAGTGTTTGGCGTATGTTCATTTCGGTCTCACGAACCGGACATAGTTTGTAGCGTTGTCGGTCTGCTCATTGGCAAGTTGCGAAATCAATCGACGCTCGAGATCCATCAACTGGGCCAGCGAGTAATGCGAAAGTTGCCGCCCGTTGATCTCGTAGGACTGGACAGCGCCGCCATCCATAAGGGCATCAATTGCATCTCGCACCTTTTGTAGTCGTGTAGCCGTGGAGTTCGCCATGCGTACAGTGTGACGATGAAGCGTGGAGGCCGTCCACTGGCTCACTATTCCTGGATGAAGATCAGACAACCGCCAACGCCAGCGAACAGGACCAATTCATTCTGCTGCACTCTTCGCCCTTGAGTCATCTTCCCATGATCGGTAGCGCAGGGCGCATTGCTTGCACTTGTGATATCGCAGCCGCCCCTCTTTCCCGTACTGGCGATGGCTGCGGCTGCCGCAGTCCGGGCACCGGATCGGCGTGTACTCCACGACCTTCCATCGCTTCTCCTTGTCAGCCATTGATCCAGCCCTTCCCAGGTTTCACCCATTGCGACTGCTGCGATGGCTGCGGTGGTGGCTCTGGCGGCTGGTGGGCTTCCTCGGTGAGTGCGAACACCGCAACCATGTCGGCTGACGCTGCGGCGTAGACCTCGCAATCCCAGTAGTGATTGTCGGACCCGCCCGGCTTCGTTGTCCACACGCTGGCGGTGGCTCCGGTTCTTCTGTTCCTGGTCAGCACCTTATGCTCGCTTGTAACCTGCTTCAGGTACTCGGCTGGAACATCCTGATGGAGGTGCCAAGCGCCAGGCTCGCCATCCTGGGCGGTCATGAATCTCGTCAACTTGTCCTTGAAGTGCGTGGTGTCGAGATGGAACAGCCGCACGGATCCCTTCAGCGGATCACCTGCGATGTTCCTGTCGATCTTCGATGTGCGAATCGGTACACCGTTCAGCGATTTTTGTCCCTTGATCGGGCGGCAGATCTCCGGCCACGATCGGCAAAACCGATACACCTCATCGGTGCGATACCCGGAATCGATGCAAGCCAACCGGAGCCGATGCGGTCCCTGCTCGCCCGGCCAGGTGCGCCGCAATAGAACATCGACAAGTTGCTCGAGGCCAGCATTCAATCGCCCGCACTCGATCATCCACGACTCCTCACGATATCCGAACGCCCTGACGATGTAGTACAGATGGTCCTGCTGGACATCGACACCTGCGACAAGGACACGGGCACCCGCTGGAACCGTGGACCGCTCGTACTCCTTCGCTCGCTGGCTCAGGTCTTCCACTTCCACCTTGTGGCTTTCTTCCTCGAAGATCCAACCGAGCCAGGAGTTTACGAAATTCATCAGGCTCGCTGGATTGCTCTTCGACTCGAGGAACTTAGCGGCCACCTCGCTCCATGTGAGCCACGGACTGAGGAGGGCATTGATGCGATATCCTCGATGGGATCCAGGCGTTCCAGTCACTGACCACGAGCCTCGCATCAGCATCTCGGGCTTGTCTCGATCCTTGATCACGCCGCTGCACTTGGAGCATTCATACCAGGCCAGGCGTTCCTGGCGGATCTTCACCGGGTCACGCTCGTCGTCGGGCCACTTCACCTGCGAGAATTCCAAGGTCTGCGAATGCTCGCAATGCGGACACGGTACAGAATACACCCGCTGATCGCTGCGCTCGTACTGCTGGAAAATGTAGCCGTTCCTCGTGGTGGGTGTGGAGGCCAGGACGATCTTCCGATTCCAGAATGTTCGTGTGCGCTCCACCATTAGATCGACGGGTGACGATTCCCTGCCACTGAATGCGGGCCACTTATCCACCTCGTCGCCGAGGACATACCGAACCGGGCGGCTCGCCAGGTCAGCCGGAGAGTTCGAGCCAGCCAGGTACAGCATCGAGCGAGTGAATCGGATCTCCTTCAGTTTGTTATCAGATTTGGATTCGCTCAGATGTTTTGATAACTCCGGCGAAGACTCGACCATCGGGCGAATGCGGCGCATCCCCATTTGCACTGCGTCCTCTTCCCGTGGCATGACCAGCAAGGTCGCACCTGGATCCTCTGCGATGGTGTAGGCGATCATGTTCATGATGGCCTCAGTCTTCCCGACCTGAGTGGAGGCCATGATCGTCAACTGTTCGACGGTAGGGTCGCTGAATGCATCGAGTACATCCCGGAGGTACGGCGTGCGATTTGTGTTCCACGGGCCTGGCTCGGCTGATGTGAGTGGGTGGAGGATTCTGTGGCGATCCGCCCAGGCGGACACTGTGAGATCATCGGGCGGATGCCAGGCGAGTCGCTCTCGAGCGGTCCATTCAACTAATCCCGGCGGAAATGTCAGGCGGATGGATGCCCCTTAAAAACACCGGGCCAGCAGCAGAGCGAGGTGGTGCGTGCTGCCAGCCCGGTCAACGGAAGGCTAGAATGGCGGCTCGTCAGCCGATGATGTCTGCGCCACTGGAAGCGGTGCGGATCGTGTCGCCGCAGCCGGGCCAACCTTGTGCAAGAATGATGCGGTTATTCTCAACTCGCTTCGCTTTTCTCCTGCCCCGGTTTCCCATGTTTCATAACGGAGGCGGCCCTCCACTACAATCTCTTGTTTCTTCTCGAGCGTCTGTGCAATCTCCGCCGATTTCCCCCAGCATACGATGGTCACCCAATCCGAATGCCACTCCTCGGCGTTCCCCTGGTCATCGAGTTTCTTCGGGTACGCCTGATACACTCGAACATTGCACACCTGCGATGTTCCCAATTGCTTCAGATCTGTAACTTCCTGCACTTTCCCGGCAAACACTACATTGTTCAGTCTCATGCCACACCCTTCATGGTGAAATTGAGGAGGCCCATCATCCACTACCTGACGGAGGACAGGCGCTGGATCCCGATGGTGCCCCCTCAGGCAAAGGACCATCCCCCACCTTCGATGACAATCGTGCGAAGAGCCGTACCGCACAATCATCCCGTTGTAGGTGGTAGATGTGACAAACCACATCGAGCGCAACCTGTGCCCGTTGTCTGGCTGTCTCCGCCTCGACCACTGATGCGGCGAGGAGTTCCAGTACAGAATCAGGGATGGTCTTTTGCCTTTGAGTTCCCACCCGTTCGCCCCTTTGCCCGGGCATTATATCGCATCTGTTCATACCTGGATGAACCAACCGAGGCGACTGCGGCGAACTTAGAATGATTAGTCGGAAACCTCAGAGCGGGCGAAGTGGTCACGCAACTGATGAAACGCCTGGCGCAGCACTCCCTGAATCTCGGATTCCCTGGTCAGTGGTGCCAGCCTCGGTGACAACTGCGCCGCAAGTGAATCGAGGGCGGTGGTGATCTCGGCGATCCTCATTGTGAATTGCTGCTCCATCTCGCTGCGAGCCACGAGGCTGTCCTGTAACTTTCGAGCCTGAAGTGTGGCGAGTACGGCCTTCGCTTTCCTGTAGACCATCGACCAGTTCTGCCCGGCATCGTCCTCGTCATCGTCTTCGATCTGGACATTCAATGATGGGCGCAAGACTGACCGCCTGGCTCGCTTCATATCTTCAGCCCACGCCCTGACCTCCTCGGTGTTCCACCCTTCCCCGGTGTTCAGTTCGTCGATGCCCCAGCCGTCCTTGCGCCAGCGGTAGATGGTTGACCTCGCAATGCCCAGGGCTGCGGCCAACTCCTCGACGGTCTGACACCTAGCCACGGCGGCACCTGAATCGCTCCCAGGCCCAGACCACCAGCACGGTCATCAGCACGACAATCCAGAATAGGAAGAACTGCCAATGCAACACCACCACGGTCTCCGTGATCGCTTCGTGTTCCACGGGCACAAGGTCTCCGCCTGGCCCTTCGATCACCACTTGCACAATTGGGATGGATCGAGTCTCGATGACCGCTCGCTGGCTGTCGATCTCCTGGACCGTGCAGCCCACCAGTAGCAGCGGGATGATGTACTTCATGAGATCAGCCAGGTGACGATCAGCCACAATGTTCCCGAGCAGATCGCCGCACCGAGGAGGAAGATGGCATGGTCGAGGATTGTATTCAGGATGATTTCCCATCTCGGCTTCATCCGATGGCCTTTTGGTATAAATGATCGTGCAGGTATCTGCGAATCCCCACAGCGTCTGGCCCTTCTCGGTAATAGATGTCGCCGATCCATCTGCCGTACTTTCCCGACTTCTTCGTGGTAATGAACATGTCCTCCCGGATGTGTTTCTCGAACCACCACGCCGCCCACTTGCAATACTTCAGCCCCTCTTCCCTGGTATCGCCTCGAGGCTCCGGAGCATTGAAGTGGGCCAGCCGCACTCGGATCTTATGCGAGATGTTAAATCCTAGATCGACCACGACATCCATCGTGTCGCCGTCCACCACTCGATCGAGTATGCATGGGTAGGTGTAGTCGGTCATCGTATCGCCTCTTCTCCGGTCAGGGTCTCCCATCGCTCAATGATCACATCGCAGTAGCCGGGAGAAATCTCCATGCCGTAGCACTTGCGGCCCAGGTTGTCGGCTGCGATCAGCGTGGTGCCGCTGCCGAGGAATGGGTCATAGACTCGATCCATCTCATCAGTCAATGCCAAGATGAAGAACTCAGGAATGCCTACAGGAAATGCGGCACTGTGCCCCACTACCCTCGCACCTCCCAGATTTGGAAGGACATTGGATGGGTATGCCATCCCTTCTCCAGTGTTGACTGGAGACATTACCGAGCCGCCGACCCCTTGAGCAGTTCCGCCGACCATTTTGCCTGCTGCCTTTTGGTCTGCATATTTGAAACATCCATCAGATTTGTGCCTCATCCTATCTGGGTAAAATTTGTAACGGATGTCCGTTGCAAAATGGTACACGGACTCCCATCCATTTTTGAATCTCCGGCTGGTGTTTGGGTTCAAAGGTAACGCTGGCCGAGGCCAACAATACTCTTCAATCCATTTCCATCCCCATTCATCGATGTGTTGTAGCACTAACCGTTTGACATAGGACTGTTTGCACCCATCGCTCGCTGCCTCGTTGATGTTCAGTATCCATGACCCGGATTTGTGGAGATGCCTCTGGACTCCTTCCTGCACGGAACAAAACCATCTGCCGTATTCTTCCGGCTGTATGGGAGTAAATCCGCTCCCTTCATCGTACTTTCTCTGGGTAGCATACGGAGGTGATGTGATTGCGAGATTCATGGCATCCCCACCCATCAACCGCTCGACATCCTCCGCCTTCGTGGAGTCGCCGCAGAGTAGGCGATGGCGAGACCTGACCTGGAGGCTACCCATGCCGCACCGTGGCAATCCCTCCGGTCAGGGTCTCCCATCGCTCAATGATCACATCGCAGTAGCCGGGATCGATTTCCATGCCGTAGCATTTGCGGCCCAGGTTGTCGGCTGCGATCAGCGTCGAGCCGCTGCCGAGGAAGAAGTCCGCCACGATCTCCCCCTGGTCGGTGCTTGCTTTCATCGCAGTCTGCATCAGTTCGACGGGCTTCTGAGCATTGTGTTTACGCTTCGTGCCGCCGCCTTCCTCTTGTCCTGCTCGGTTGATCCGCCATATATTCGACCCGTTGACCATCCTCTCCCCTGTTACTTTCGTAGTCATCCTTTCCTGCATCGGCTTCAACGATGCGAAGAACATCAATTCGTGGCAGTTGGCATACATCCCACCGAGGCCGCCGCCCTTGTCCCATACGATCATGTTCTTAGGTGCGAACCCTGTCCCCTTTGCGACTTCCCACCATGAAGCCCAAGACCGCCAATCGCAACAGACATACAGATGCCCGAATTGCTTCAGTGTGACAGCGCAGGTTCGCAAGATGTCCCGAAAGAATGGGCGCACCATTTTGTCGTCGGTGATGTCGGCTGCGATCCCTGTGCTGCTGCCGAAGATCGCATACGGTGGATCTGTGAAGATTGCATCCGCCCGCACTCCGTCCATCAGCCGCTCGACATCCTCCGCCTTCGTGGAGTCCCCGCAGAGTAGGCGATGGATGGATTTCACCTGGAGGCTACCCATCGCAGCACTGCTCGCCGACTCTGGCTGGATCGTAATCCTGCCGCTTGCCACACGCATCACACTCGAGGTATGCCCCGAAGAGAATCAGATCGCCAGGCTTCGTAGTCGGCTCCACTGGCGGCTCGGGGATGGGCGCTTCCTCCTGTTCATTCTCGCCTGGCAATTCCAGGTCGAGCAGTTCGCCGAGTTCTTCATCGCTCCAGCCGAGGGAGTCGAGATCGATGTCTTCATCCTTCAGGGAGGACAGCACGCCAGCGAGGCCAGCCATGTCGAACTCGGATAGATCCGCCGTCCTGTTGTCGGTGATGGCGTACAGTTTCGCCGTGGTGTCATCATCCGAATCTGCCGACACCACTGCGATGTGCGACCAGCCGAGATTGATGGCGGCCACGAGCCTGGCGTTCCCGGCGATGACGATTCCATTGCGGGCCACGATCGGCGTGCGCTGACCGAACCGCTCGAGGGAGTTCTGCACGGAGGAGATGCTCCGCTTGTCATGCTTTCGCAGGTTGTCCGGGTCTTCGGTGATCGAGCCGATAGGGACGGCCAGCCCTCGCAACTCCTCGGCGATGTAGTCCATCATCATCCTCATTTCATTTTGACAGTTTGCAGTCTGCCACTCAGGCTGCGACATTCGGTTCTATGCTAGGCATAGAGCCTCCCGAGGTAGGAACCACATCGATGGTTTGGATGGACTGGCGGCGCTCTGGTCGTCCTTGTCGCAGCCTACAAACGGAAGATGGAATATATTTATCGACCGAAAGCGGAGAACCGAGATGTAGACCCCCACAGGAGGTACCTTAGAGGGGTGGCCGCAGACAGCCACACAGGGCTGCTGTACGGGCCTGACTCGGAACACTCAGGCGGCGGCGGAGGCTGTCAGCGGGTCACACAGGCGGCCATCTACCGCTCGAGTTCCTCATCCATCTGGCGGCGGTCATCATCCGCACCTTCATCACGCTCTTCCTGCTCCTCTGGCACACCGTGCCATCCGTCCTCGTGTCTGCTCGGCTGGTTCATTTGGCTGCTGTTCCTTTCATGAATGACTCCGGCGCTCTGCCGCTGATGCGTGTTCGGCTGGCCACTACTCCAACCGGGATGATGGTCAGGCCGCCCCAATCGCCATCCTTCGCTCGGCTGTCAGCGAGGATGATCTTCTTGTCGTTCTCGAACACCAGCCATCCAACAGTGATGCAGGTCGCTGGCTCCGCCTTCGATACTGAGCCTGAATGCCATGACGGATCGCTGAGGATGTCGAGCCACCTGACAACATACAGGCCAGGGCTTTTGTTCTTCTTTGATGTTGGCTTCACGAGCCACACGCCTCAGGAGTTCACAGCGGCACCTCGAGATATCCGAGGCCGTTGCATTCCGTGCAGAGTTCCATCGCAGCCATGTCGATGTACCCGACTTCCTCGCACTCGGCGCAGGGCTTCATCGAATCGGTCAGCGGCTTCGGGATCGTCAGCGTCACCGCATCGAAGTCCCGGCCACGGGCCACCACCAACTTCAATGGAACAGCGGCACCCGCTCGGCCCTGGCTCATGCTCAACTGGTTGAACTTTATCATCGTGGTGTCTGCTCCCAGGATCATGTCAGCCGCTCGTAGTAGCTCGGATGAAACTTGAGGGTCTGCGACCTTCTGATGAACTACAGCATGGACACGATACTGGAAGGGATGGCGCATGGTTCTCCTGACATGGGTGGACCTCGATCATCCCACACTACTGCGAAAGATGAAGCCGCTGTTCCTCCAGGATTAACGCTGCAACGCCCGGGCGAACTCTCGGCACTTCTGGTATCGATGCTTCAGGGCCAGGCGCAGGTGGCGATAGCATCCTCGCTCCGCCTCATCCCTCGAGCGACATAACAGCACGGGCACATCGTTCTGGACCTTGTGCAGGACTGCCAGCACCTGCTCGGGTGTCATCTTTCCTCGCCAGCCGCAGCCCATCTCGAGCATTCCGTAGTCGGCCTCGATGATCAGCAGCGGGAACTGCGTGGCTCCCCGCATCCCTGCGATCTGCTTGAAGAAGCGCACCCGATCGGTTCCACAGCATTTCACGAAGTCTTGAAGCGATTTACGCTCAACAGTCGCCAGTAGGGGATCGATATCGAGAACATAGTCCCCATGCCGCACGGTTCCACGAACAGTAGCGAGATGGCCGTAACAGGATGCGAATGTCCACGGTTGCTGTTCCCTGGTGTCACATCGGATCGTTAGTAGTTGTTCAGGAAACTGGGAAGGCCATCCGGGTACCCCTGTTTGACGACTTGACGAGATTTTCCCATCTTGATTCAATTGGCATCACATCTACCATCCACCATGTTGTAATTACTAAACACTCCATCATCTTGTCAAGTCGTCAAGGTAACGCCTAAACGATAGGCATTGGCCTTGTGCTGCTGTTCTAGTTTGACTTTTACATCTCCATCTCGTCAAATTCTCGTCACGACAAGTCAATCAACAGATCAGGATTCACCAGCGCAATCTCATCCCATGCTCGATTGCCAGCGGTGTCTCGGCACTCCATCGACCAGCCTTTCCGCTCGACCAGGGCTGTCCCCAGTTTGATCTTGCCCAGCGGCTTCAGTCCTCCATTTTCGCACCAGTGCGAGTACACCCGGTAAAGCGCATCCTTCGTGACGGTGTGCCCTGGACACTCGACGACATTCTCGATGAGGAACTGCCCGAGCCAGTCCTCTCGGAGCCTGTATGATTTTGTAGCATCTTCGATACTCGAGGGCGTGGGCATCATCCCGTTGGTCAGGTAGTCCGATGCACCTTGCACCAGCCAGCGGAGGATCCCCGGCCCTTCCTGCTCGGCCAGCCAGTCCCATACATTGTCCCTCTTCATCGACTCGGGGATCTGCTCGCCCCACTTGATGAATCGCATCCGCCGCCAGATGCCATCGCTGGAGTCTCGGATGCCCGGTGCAGCATTCGTGCCGAAGAAGATCGACCCCTGTGGCTTCCAGGGCGATGCGTCAACATGAAGCCCTCGGTGGGTCATCTGCTCGCCGCCTGTCCACGCTTTGATCATCGACTCGTCGAGGAGTCCGCCCGTGGTCACCTCGCTCGATGCGATCATCCGCTGCGCTCGGAGCCTGACCAGTTCAGGCCGTGGCTTATCGCCCGAGCGATTCAGGCAAGCCATGAATGTCTCGATTTGTGCGTGGCTGCTGTACCCGCCAGGCGAGTCGCCGAGGACCGTTGCGATGGTGTTAATGAATGCCGACTTGCCATTCGATCCACTGCCGTGATTGCAATAGACGGCTTGCTCCATCTTCCCGGTGGTGGCGACACCTGCGATGGCCTGGAGGTAGTTACGAATGATGGAGTCCGGTTGCCACACAGTCATCGCTTCAGTCCACAGCGGGCAATCGGCATCTGGATCCCACGACACCGGACAGCGCAACATGAATCGATAATCTGGTGAGTGCGGTAACAGTTCCATCGTCCTGAGGTTTACG
>Ga0209362_1002336_pt1 | contig 14157 bp, 10 predicted proteins | sample SaaInlV_165m_DNA_FD_184680 | JGI IMG/M metagenome (GOLD analysis project Ga0209362, IMG submission 184680) | Marine microbial communities from expanding oxygen minimum zones in the Saanich Inlet - Saanich Inlet SI037_S3LV_110m_DNA (SPAdes)... | ecosystem: Environmental > Aquatic > Marine >...
CCGCACGAATGAACCCCAAACCAGTACTATCAGGACTTCCTACGCGTTGCTGAGTTCCGGCGCCATCATCGACTAGAAATTGCTCGACAGAGGAGGATTGGAGTGTGCTGGTTGCGCCAGACGCAGCCGAAAAACGTGAAAAACCTGTTCCAAAATCTACGATTAAGAGCGCATCATTTAGATTCCGAAATGTCAGCTGATCTTGCCCACGGCCTCCATCAATAGTGTCGTTACCACCTAAATTGGCTTGAGTAACAACAAAATTCGTATTGCCATCACCGCCAATTAATACGTCGTCTCCTCGTGTAAATTCCAGGTTTTCTTGAAATGTTGTAGCCGTGCCCTCGGACAGGCCGACGCCAACTTCGAGTTCAGAAAAAATTTCCTGGATGGCGGCTGCAGCCCTTAAGTTAGGATCAAACCCTTGAACGAATATATCATTTGCCAAAAAATCAAAGTTTTGACCAAAATCAATTTCATTGAGGTCGGTATCGCCAAATCCCCCTGATTCACCAAAAAATGACGCCGCTAAATTAGCCCGGAATGCGCCTTGATAAGCGTCATCAATTGAACCGCCCGCAGCCAGAATATCGGTAAAGGTCAATTCCACTTTGGAACCAGTGCCGGTAGCTAGTATCAGAGCCGTGAAGCCCTCGGTCTCGCCTGATTGGTAGGCAGCATCAAAAGTTTGCCAGACCGCATCCCGCGCAACGTCGAGTTCCTGATAAGAAGTTGCCTCATCACCAACTTGTGTGGATATCGCCTCAATAAGTGTGGTTCCCTCGGTAACGGATTGCTCTATGGATGCACGCGCATCAGCGATTTTCACAGCCGATGGCCCCTGGTAATTCTGATCAAATTCTCCTTGAACAGCCTGCTCCGCTCGGTATATGGCTTCCCGTTCCGAGACCCCTTCCTCCAACGCCTGATTGTAGGCCTCCTCTGCAACCGCCTTCTCTTCTGCATTCGTTCCCAAAGATTCTGCCGCGGCCGCAAATGCTTCAGATTCTGACGCTCCGCCTGCGACAGCCTCGTCAAAGACTTTTCGTGCCTCGACTTCTCTACGGGGATTTCTGTCGTCTTCTTCGGGATCATCAATATCAGCAGTTGCCTCTTTTTCTGCCAATTGATCCCCCTCGCCAACTGGTTCGCCGCCTTCACCGGGCACACCTTCTCTTAGTTCGCCCTCTCTCGGTTCACCTTCCCTCGGCTCTCCCTCTCTGGGCTCTCCCTCTCTGGACCCTCGCTCTTTGGGTTCACCTTCCCTCGGCTCTCCCTCCCTCGGCTCTCCCTCCCTGGGATCTCTCTCGCCTTCTTTACCTTCGCGCTCAGCTGCATCAGCCTCTCCTTCTTTACCGTCGCCCTCAGCTGCTTCAGCCTCTCCTTCTTTACCTTCGCGTTCAGCTGCTTCAGCCTCGCCTTCTTCGCCTTCACCCTCAGCTGCTTCAGCCTCTCCTTCTTCGCCTTCACCCTCAGCTGCTTCAGCCTCGCCTTCTTCGCCTTCTTCCTCGCCTTCCTCGCCTTCTCCCTCTCCCTCGGCTTCGCCCTTCTCATCCGCCGCAGCATCATCCTCCTTGTCATCAGCCTTCGGCTCAGGCTTCGGCGGCAATACAGTGCTAATATTGCCGTACAGGCTCTGTATCTGAGACGCCGGCAATACCGTCGGGATCGGCGGGGCCGTAAACGCACTGCTAAGGTTGGTCGTCTGAAAAGCCTGGGACATGACTTGCGTGCCCGCAGCATTACTCACCGCAATCGCACCAACACCGCCATCAGCATCCGGCAACAGTGTCACCGAGTTGGCCGAACCCTCCGCAGCAGCCTTGCCCGCAACCGTCGTGCCGCGAACACCGATCGTGATAATCGGCGTCTTGACCTCCATCGCATCATCACCGGTCTTCGCGATCTTGCCGGAGACAAACGAAAAAACACCCTGAACAACGTTGAACGCACTCTTGCCCGTATTCGCTGCCGGGTCGAAAACCAGGTCATCAATAACCATGCGGCCCGATTCACCCAGCGCAAACGTCGTCTCGTCAGAGAACACGATGCCAATGTTCGAACCGCTCTCGGTCTCTACAATATCCCCGATGAAGACCTTCGTGCCCTTCTCCGCCTGAACGTTCGTGCCATCTAAACGGGTCAGAAAAACACGGCCCTCAACCTTATCAACATCACCAATAGACAAACTCTGGGTTTGGTTATTGGTGATATTACCTGTGTCAGGCTGTGCTTGAGCAAGTTGTATGTGGCCAAAATGACCCGGTGTAGAAGGACCTGCCAGGCGTGAAGCCAGATGGCCCTCAATCACCGCTGTGCCATCGCTGGTAAGAAGATCAGGCAGTTGAGCCTGGACAAAATAGTCCTTCACAACAACTGATCGGTTGCTCTCGGCAGCGTTGTCTGAAAGTAGAAGATCTGGGCCTAGCCGCTCGTAGCCGGCCTCAAGGACAAAATCACCGTTGGGAATGACAAGAAAATTATCACTAGCCTCAGCCCGCAAAACTGAAGGGGCCTCGGTATGATCTCTACCGAGGGCCGGACCAAAAATTTTTCCCGTGACGGTCATATTCTTATAATCCAGTGGCGGCGAGGCCTATTTCACCACCTGCAGACACCTGAAAACAATTGTAGTTCATCTAATTGTCTCTAATTATTTCTGACTTTTAATTTCTATATTTTCAGTTTTTAGGTCACCCATTATGAATAACATAGTATAAGCTGCCACAATTACTTGATTTTCTGCACTTGAAGCATCTGAAGAAGCATTAATTTCAACCGTCTCGCCCGACAGAACATCAAGCAAAGATCGCCGGCCTAGCCGGCGTTCTTTGCGGGCTAATCGCAAAAATTCACCTGAAATATTTGCCTGGTTACGTAAAAATTGTGCGTTTTTTTCCGTTATTTTCAATTGTTCGTAAGCATTCCGAGCTTGCTCTTCAACAAGATTTTCAGCATCCATCAAACGATTAGCGCCGGCAAAGTAATTAGCCTTGACCGCCGCCAAATTGTTGAAGCTCGTTGCTCCTAAATTGAAGGTATATTTTAACTCCCCCTTAATCAAATGTTCAACGGCGGTACCTGATGTGCCAGAGACATCGTGCTTGTATTTTGTTTCTAGAATTAGATTTACTGTCGGGGAAAATTCTGCAGCTCGTGTTTGCTTAACAGCGGCACGCGCCGTATCGCGGGCAATCGTAAGCGCTCTTACTTGGGTATTGTTTTTTAGGGAACGCGAAATAGCAACATCTATGCTGGTCGGGAGCCGGTCAACCGGAATAGCTAATTGTTCTAATTTCTGGTTCCTTTCAGGTAGGCTGCCAAATACGCTCCTATAGCGGTTTTCCGCAGAACTACGAGCACCTTTTGAAAGTGTATAACGAGCCTCAGCACCCGCAAGCTGGGCCTTAGCTTGCAGTACGTCCGTTGAGAAACCTGAACCAATAGAAACACGGGCATCCTCAAGTTTAGCCTGTCGTTTTATGTTAGATACGGACTGTTTCGCGTAGCCCTCAATTTCAATTGCTGAAATTAGACCCACTTGAGCGGCAATCGCTTCTAATAAAACTCCTTGTAATACTGTGTCGAGCGCAAGATTTGATTGGCCTAACTGAAGTTTAGCTATTTCCAACGCACTTGATTTAGCGCCAAAATCCAAAATAGGCTGAGTTATTGTTAAATCCAACTGATGTGGAGGCATGCTAGTATCCCGCTGTGATACGGCACCACCTCGTCCTTTTGCAAGATTGCGTTTTTCATAACCATAAAACGCGGTAGTGCTAAACTCAGGAAACCAAGCCTTTTTAGCAACAGATAATTGTTCCTCAGTAGCCTTAACAGTATTCTTTGCGGCCAGTATTCGTTTGTGAGTTTTTATTAAAACGTTTACTTTTTCTATATAGGTTTCAGAATTACCCTGAAATACGATACCAATAGAAAATAATGAACTAATTATTATTACAATAAGTGTCTGAATATAATTATTTACCATGAATATTTTCGGGTTATATAACTCGCCCCTATTTAAGGCTTTCATCGGTTCTCATTTATAAGCCTAGATCCTGCGATGACTTTACGACAAATCACAAGGTATTGAATATTACCTCAAAAAACCGGCATTAACAAGGCTCGATGGGCCCTCTGTCAGTGGCGAATGATATATCCGGATTTTGTAGCAGACGATATGTCCGGTCTTTGGAAGTGTTCCAAGGGCTTGATAAATATCGCATGCTACCGGAGAAATACGGATGGCGCGGATTCACGCCACCCCCCTCCTGGCTCAACGCCGTCGAGGGCTTCTTCGCCAAACTCGCAAGACGGCGGCTCAAACGCGGCGTCTTCCACTCTTTCGTTGATCTCCAGGCCACCATCAATCGCTTCATGGCCGAAACCAACAAAAACCCCAAACCCTTTACAAGGACAACCGACCCAGACAAAATCATCGCTACCGTGAAAAGAGGGTACCAAGCGTTAAACTCCATCCACTGATTTACAATAGGGCGAGTCAAGTGCTTCAAGTTGCAAGAAATATTCGTCAGAAGTTTCGTTTAGGCGCATTTAAGTCCTGGTTTGGACGCGGTAGGGGCATCGGATTATTATTACTCCTTTTACTAATTGGTATCCGCTCATGGGATCCGTCAGCAGTTCAGTTACTGCGTTTTAGGACCTTTGACCTTTATCAAAATCTACAGCCGCGAGTGGTGCCTGATGGGGGACTTCCATATTGTGGCGGTTGCCGCGTCGTCATTGTTGATATTGATGAGAAGAGCCTGAAGGAACTGGGGCAATGGCCTTGGCCACGGCATTTACTTGCAGACCTTGTTGTAAAATTGAACAAATTGGGCGCTGCTGTAATCGGGTTCGACATCATTTTTCCCGAAGAGGATCGTTCATCCCCCCACCTTTTTGCTAAAGGTACTGCGAACCTAAGCCAGTCGACTTTTAACGAATTATCCCGCATGCCAAGCAATGACCAAATATTTGCAAGTGCTATTAAAGGAAGGCGCGTGGTGCTTTCCCAAAGCGGGATAAATCAAACAGAAAAGGAGCACAGTGGATCACCAAATCTTATTTCGGCGGCGTTTATTGGCGGGGACCCTCGCACCGCAATAAAGAAATACCCAAGTCTGTTGCGCAATATACCCGTTCTGGAAAAATCAGCCGACGGTCTGGGCATAATTTCGATCAGTTCGGAACATGACGGCGTGGTACGGCGTGTGCCGGCAATTATTGCCGTCGGGAATAAGGTGCATTCTGCCCTCCCTATAGAAATGCTTAGGGTTGCAGTCCAGCTTTCTACTGGGAAGCGCCGTAGCCCGATCGTACGGTCAATCAAAGAGGCGGCAACTGGAAATGTCTTGGTGGAGAAGGTTCAGCTATCGCGCAATTTCTCCGTGCCGACTGACCGCCGCGGAAATATCAACATATTTTTTAGGCAGCATGACCAAGACTTATACGTATCCGCAACAGATATTCTCAGCGAAAAAGCACCAGCAAAAAAGATATCTGGAAATTTTGTGCTTATCGGAACCAGTGCTCTTGGCTTAAAGGATATTAGGTCTACACCATTAGACCCGAGTATTCCTGGTGTCGAAATTCATGCCAATGTCTTAGAAAATGTTCTAACAGGAAATCAATTGTCGCGACTTCCGGACTCCACCGGGATAGAGATTTTAGAGATATTTATAGCTGGTATTCTATTAATAATATTAATGCCAATTACTGGTGCCTACTGGTCTCTTATCGTTGTTGTATCATCGATAGCTATTTTAGGCGGGTATACCTGGCAGGAATACCAGGCACAGGAATTAATTGATCTTTCTTACCCCATTCTGTCTAGCTTCCTAATTTATGCCGTTTTGGTTCTGATGAATTATGCCAAGACGTCTTCCGAAAAACGTCAAATTCGGAGTGCATTTAGCCAGTATCTGTCACCGGCCTTGGTTGAACAGGTGGCGGGTGATCCCGAACGTTTGAAGTTGGGTGGGGAAATGCGTGATATGACTTTCCTTTTCTGCGACGTGCGTGGCTTCACAACAATTTCAGAAAGCTTCAAAAGCAACCCACAGGGCCTGACCCGGTTGGTCAATCGGTTGCTAACACCATTGACCGATGTAATTTTGGCTCGAAGCGGCACCATCGATAAATATATGGGCGATTGCATCATGGCATTCTGGAATGCTCCACTTGACGATCCAGGTCATGTTAAGCACGCATGTGAGTCGGCGTTGATCATGTTCCACGAACTGGACGATTTGAACCGGGAACTCGAGGAAGAGGCACGTGCGGAAGGTAAAGAACCACTGCCACTAAAGGTTGGGGTCGGGCTCAATACCGGTGAATGTGTCGTGGGCAATATGGGTTCAGAGCAGCGTTTCGACTATTCGGTGCTTGGTGATGCCGTCAACCTGGCGGCGCGTCTGGAGGGCCAGTCAAAGAACTACGGCGTTGACATTGTGATTGGTGAAAATACCTACGAAGTCGTCAAGCAGAACTTTGCTACCATCGAACTCGATTTGATCGCAGTGAAGGGCAAGGAAGAGGCCGTGCAGATTTACGCTCTGCTAGGTGACGAGAAACAAAAGGATGACGCTTCGTTCCAGAAATTATGTGAACAGCACGAAGCCATGCTGCGGACCTATCGCGCACAGGATTGGGACGGCGCGCGCAGGCTAGTTGAGGACTGCCGGTTACTAGATACACGGCTGGAGACCCTCTATGAATTGTACGACGAACGCATCGACCAGTATCTGCAAGAGCCGCCTGGGGAGGACTGGGGTGGTGTCTATGTAGCAACGACAAAATGAAGAAAAATTATTCCAAGAAAATTGCCGCAATTTCTATCTTGTTGCGAGAAAATACTAGAAATTTTACCGTTCATGAAGAGCGGTAACCGGAATGTTCATGAATGGGCCAATAAAATACTCAAGAACCGATCGGTCTCCTGTGCGTATGCTGCATGTCACCTGAATTCCTGGTAGCAACGGGTATGTTTTACCTTTAGAATTAAAAAATTCACTCTCCAATTCTATTGTTATTAAATAAAATGGTGTCTTGTCACCCTCGCGAATACTATCAGGACTGATGTGAACCACGCGCCCTTCAAGCTGACCGAAATTTGCTGCATCCGGTGTTAAAGGCCGCACCTTAGCAATTTGCCCTGAACCAACATAAATAACTTCTTGAACTGCAAGTTGCGCCTCAATCAATAGCTTATCGCCTTCGGGAACGATATCGACAACAGTGCCACCGGGTTTAACTATACCTCCTATTGTTGAATGGTAGAGATACTTGACCAAACCATCCACCGGGGCTCGGAGCACCGTTCTTTTCAGGCTATCTTTTAATTTTTTTCTACGCTGTAACAATTCTCGGTACATTGTATCAGCCTGATCTAATTCACTCCGAGTTTGGGTGAGGTAGTGATCTCGAAGCGTTAGCATTCTTACTTCAGCTTCTGATTTTGCAGCCTCTATTCTCTTAACTGAAAATGCCGCTTCGTTTAACTCGCCATTCAAGAGCACCCTCTCTTTTAACAACTCTAGATGTGTCATACGATTTGTCAGATTTTCTTTCATTAAACTGTCGCTAATAACTATCTGTTCCCTAATCAATCTTAAACTTTCGGTAATTTTTGAAATTCTCGCCTGCATTTCCTTTGCTTCTTCTTCTCTTTGTGCAACAGACAGCCTCTGCGAAGAAATCAGATTTTTTATGTGGCTCTGCTTCGTGTTGAAGTGTTCTATAGCAGCGGAAACGAGGTCCCCATGTTCATTAACTAAATCCTGTTCGAATGTTATACTATCGGCCCTATCTAATTCTGCCCTTAAACGTGAGAGGTCAATACGTAAAGTTACTATATGCACATCAACTTCTTTTAAGTCTGCACTTGAGGCTGTTCCTTCTAAAACAACAAGAGGTGCGCCCTTCTTTACTCTTTCACCTTCTTTAAAGTTTATTGCCCGGATAATACCGCCCTCTAAATGCTGGACAGTTTTTATTTTCGATGAAGGTACAACAATCCCTTGAGCTACGGTCACTATATCAATGCGCCCAAAATATGCCCAAACAGCTAAAATTACTAAGCTGATAGAACAAATCACAAGAAACGAATGCCCAGCTACAATTGATTGAGAATGATTTTTTGTATCGCCTAGTGTCATTTATGGAACATCGTTTTTACTAATATCTTTAATAATCGGTCGAGGCCGTTCATCTAAGTCAAGGAAAAGGTGTGCCCCGCGGATAATTTCCCGATCGTGAGAGCAGGCAATGATCGTTTTACCATTGCGTACCATATCATTCATAATTCTATAAACGTACGACGCTCCGATAACGTCGATGCCCTCAGTTGGCTCATCCAAAATTGCCAGGGGACCATCATGAGATAGGGCCCGCGCTAAGGCAAGCCTACGCCTTACGCCAAGTGAAAAATTAGTGCCCGCTTTTCCGACTGGCTGATCTAGACCACCAGGGCTTTCGTCGGCTAGCGATTCTAGTCCCACGTCCACCAATAATTTCCTAATTTCTTGGGCTGTTAGATCTGGATTAAAGGCGTTAAAGTTTTCTCTGATTGACCCATTCATAAAATAGGGTTCCTGAGGAAGATACATAATTTGCTGGCGCCACCAGTCTGGCGCGATTTGCTGTAAATCTATTCCGCCCGCGAGTATTTGGCCTTTACTTGGATCAAGTAGACCAGTTAATAATTTAGCCAACGTTGTTTTGCCGCTGCTATTTCGTCCTGATATACATAGAACTTCGCCTGCGTTAACAGAGAAATTTATCTCATCGATCAATGTTAAGCCCAAATTTGGATACGTAAATGTCATATTTTTGACTTCGATATTGCCGGAGTATTTATTGATCGCCGTACCACTTTTCCGTTCTCGTGGAATTTGTACAAAATCAGCTAGTGATCGCCTGGCCTGTCCTGCCCGTACCCAGCCATCCACTTGTTGTGATAATCCGACAATTGGCATTAAAGCGCGTGCGGCCAAAATATTGGCGCCAATCATCGCACCTACATCAAGATTTCCGTCTACAACCAATAACGCACCAACAGAAATAATTATAACAGTCAGCAATGCAGTTGCGCCTCTAATTGCTGACTGTATGCGGTTTTGCCGATCCCAAATATAACGGCTCAAGGTATGTATTGAATTTGTAGCTGCTGACCAGCGCGCCTCCATATAATTAGAGCGATCAAAGGCTCGAATGGTATCTGGAGATGAAACAGATGCATCAATGACCTGGGCCCTCAAACCACTAGCTTGACGCAAATTCTGAGTAATTGCCCTGAGACTTAGAATTCCGGTTAGAACTCCTATGGATACCGCCGTAACAAAAATCAATGTTATATAGCACAAAATCGGATTTAAGAAATAAAGCGTAGATATAAATATTAAGGCAAAAGGAACATCCAATAATAAACAAATATTTGATGGCGAATATACTTGCCTAATTGTCTCGGTACTTGAAATTATATCCCTGATAGCTTCACCTGGAAATTGTGAAAAATAGAATGCTTTGCTATTTTTTATTGCATCGAAAGTATTTATATCTTGTTTTTTATCTGCATTCTCATTTAGGGCCTCCGCAAATCGATAACGCACTCGTCGAAAAACATATTCTAGTGATATTGCAATGACCGTACCTATTGCCAGTGTCGCAAGTGTGGTATCGACTCCATGAGCTATATATCGGTTTAGAACTAAAATGACAAAAATTGGAGATACTAAGGCGAGCAAGTTCCCGAAAAGAGATGCCAAAAGCATTTCTCCGAATAAGATTGGTCTGGATGATAATCGTTTTATTATTTCTAGCATCTGACTACGTTATCAAAGGTGGTGCCTAGCGTCACTGCCTCATATTAATCAATAAATTCGAACAGGTCTTAACCCCCATTTCCCAGATGAACTCGTTAATCGATGCCCTGAGATGGAGATTATGCTATAAGAATCAATATGTTGAGGAGTTGATGGAGTGGTTGGCATGGCACACCCGATGGGTGAATCGAAACGGGACGGACTTCGGGTCGATTTTGACCGCCGCTTGAAGCTGGAATTTCACGGTTCCCAGATCACCTCTGACGGTGGGTTGCTCGCTTATCGAGAGCTTGACGATGCCCTTGGCCTGACCGAGGTTGCCGGGGATATTTTCCAGGACAGCCGTACCGGCAAGAACGGATGGCACGGCATGACGGGGCAGTTCCGTCAGTCGGTGTTTGGTCGCCTTGGTGGTTATGAGGACGTAAACGACGCCGGGCGTCTCGGACGTGATCCTGCCATGCGGTGGATTGTTGGTGGCAAGGCCGTCGAAAGACAGGCTGCATCCACCAGCCAGATGGGACGGTTCGAGACGGAGCTTCTGGCGACCGATGCGAACATTGAAGTTCTGGCCGACATGAACGGGGCGTGGATCGACAAGGTTCATGACCGCCGCCCACCGAAGATGATCGTGCTCGACATGGACAGTTCCGTCAGCCCGACCCATGGCGAGCAGCAAGGCACGGCCTATAACGGCCATTTCGGCTGCAGCTGCTATCACCCGTTGTTCGTGTTCAACCAGTTCGGCGATTTGGAGCGGTGTTCCCTTCGCCCTGGCAATGTCCACAGTGCCGACGGCTGGCGCACCGTTCTGGAACCCGTCGTCGAGCGTTACCGGGAACGGAACCTACGCCGCTACTTCCGAGGGGACGCCGCCTTCGCCTCGCCGGACATCTACGAGTTCCTGGAAGGTGAGGGTTTTCTCTACGCGATCCGTTTGCCGAAGAACCAAATTCTTCAGGAAAGCATTGCCCATCTGTTGACCCGGCCCACCGGTCGTCCGCCGAACCATGTGCGGCGCTATTACGTCAGCTTCAGCTATCAGGCTGGAAGTTGGGACAGGAAGCGGCGCGTGGTGGCCAAGGTGGAATGGCACCCCGGCGAGTTGTACCCCCGCGTCGGCTTTATCGTCACCAACCTGTCGCGGCCCGCCGAACGGGTGGTGGCGTTTTATAATCACCGTGGGACAGCGGAGCAGTACATCAAGGAAGGCAAATACGCCATCAAGTGGACCCGGCTGTCATGCCGCAAGTTCCGCAACAACGAGGTTCGGCTCCAGCTTCACGCCCTGGCCTACAATCTGGGCAACTTCATGCGGACGCTTGCGTTGCCGAAGGAGGTGGAACACTGGTCGCTGACCACGCTACGGGAGAAGCTGGTTAAGATCGGAGCCAAAGTTGTCCGCCATGGCCGTTATGTCACGTTCCAATTAGCCGAGGTCACCGTGTCGAAAAGCTTGTTCCAGAAAATCTTGGCCTTGATTGATGATCTACGCCGAAGCCCCGTCCCGGCGTAGGCCGAGGAAATTGACGGCAAGGTGGAAAAGACAGGAGAGGTGTTTCTTTATGACGACAAATTTGGCCAAATGGGCTTCCAACGACGGCCAAATCACCAAATCGGGGCTGCCGAATGACCGCAGAGCGAAATTCCTTCCATCGGTGGTCGGGTTCGCCTACGATTTGCTACGATACGAATACTATCTGGGAAATATCGGCTTATATTGCTATGTATTCGTCATGGGGCGGGTATACGACGAAAATTTAGCAACGAATCATGGGGGTGATCGGTATGTCTGACAGTTTATACCAAAGAATCGGCGGCGCGGCGGCGGTCGAGGCGGCGGTGGATCTTTTTTACCGCAAGGTTTTGACGGATCCCGATGTCTCGGCGTTTTTCGACAGTACGGATATGGATGGCCAGCGCGCCAAGCAAAAGTCATTTCTGACCATGGTGTTTGGCGGCCCGCACGAATATTCCGGCAAGGATATGCGCACGGCGCACGCGAAATTGGTTGATGACGGCCTGAACGACAGCCATTTCGACAAGGTTGCCGGGCATTTACAGGCCACGTTGGAAGAATTGGGGGTTGATGCGGGCGCCATCACCGAGGTCATGACCATCGCCGGCAGTACCCGGAACGATGTGTTGAACCGCTAGACGGCCATGGCGAGCATAAACTTTGCCGCCGCCCAGCATGCCCTGGTGCCGGATGAAACGGTGCTGGAATGTCTGGAGCGCAACGGCCATGAAATCCCGTTTTCCTGCCGTACCGGTGTTTGCCTGAGCTGTATGATGCGGCTGCGCTGCGGCACGCCGCCCAGGGCCTCGCTGGATGGTCTGCGTCAGGGTCAGATTGAACAGGGCTATTTTCTGCCCTGTGTCTGCCGCCCGGAAGAGACCGGCGAAGACCTGGAAATTGAAGCGCCCACCGACGCGGAACTGTTTGGCCGCGCCGTGGTCAGCGAGCTGGCGCCGCTGAGTGCCGCCGTCTGCCGCCTGCGCCTGCGGACATCAGTGCCGTTGTTCTATCACGCCGGGCAATTCATCAATTTGCGCCGCGGTGATGGCCTGATGCGGGCCTATTCCCTGGCCAGCGTGCCGCGCCTTGACGATACCTTGGAGCTGCATATCAAGCGCCTGGGCGGCGGCAAGATGAGCAATTGGATCCATGAAGAGTTAGAGCCGGGCACGGCCCTTGATATTCAGGGTCCAAACGGGGAATGCTACTATATCGGCGGCGAAGCGGCGCGGCCCCTGCTGCTGATCGGCAACGGTACCGGGCTGGCGCCGCTATATGGCATTGCCCGCGATGCCTTGGCGCACGGGCATACCGGGCAGATCCACCTGTTTCATGGCAGCCGTACCGCCAAGGGCCTGTATTATCGGGATGAATTGAATGCCTTGGCCCAGGCACACGAAAACTTTCACTACACCGCTTGCCTGTCCGGCGAAGAGGCTGAAGCGCGCGCCGCGAATGGCGCCAGGGAAGGCCGGGCAGAGGCCGTGGCCCTGGCGGAACATGACAAGCTGGCTGGCTGGGGGATCTATCTGTGCGGCTATCCGCCGATGGTGAAGACGGCAAAAAAGCTGGCTTTCCTGGCTGGTGCGGAGTTAGCAAATATTCTGGCCGACCCCTACGAAATGCAGGACCTGCGCCGCCTGCCCCGCGATTGATTTTGCGGCTAAAGCCGTCAGCGCAGGGTGATTTGCCTCATGGGCATCAGGTTCGGAAAGGACGGCGCCGGCAAAACCAAGCGGGCCGCCAAACAGGGCGCCGCCCTCCGGTTTCTTAAGATTCTGAGCATGTTTTGAAGAAACATGCTTTAGCCCTACAGCAGATGGCCGGAGCGGTCCTTTTTCGTGCGCAGATAAAAATCGTTGTGCAGGTTGGATGGAAAGGCGTGGGTCACCCGTTCGCTGACCGTGATGCCGCAGGCTTCCAGGCCGGCGACTTTGTCCGGATTATTGGTCAACAGGCGGATTTGCGAGAAACCCAGCAGACGCAGCATTTCCGCCGCCGGGCGGAAAACCCGCTCGTCGGCGTCGAAGCCCAGGCGCAGATTGGCCTCGATGGTATCGAAACCTTCCGCCTGCAGGCTGTAGGCGCGTAATTTGTTCATCAGGCCGATGCCGCGGCCTTCCTGCGCCAGATACAACAGCACGCCGCTGCCTTGTTCGGCCATCAAGGCGATGGCGCCGCGCAATTGTTCGCCGCAATCACATTTTAACGAGGCCAGCAGATCGCCGGTAAAGCATTCCGAATGCAGCCGGGTCAGGACGGCATGATGGCGGTCCGGGTCGCCAACGATGATGGCCAGGTGCTCAACCCCGCCGTCGGCCGGGCGGAAGGCGACCAAACGGCAGTTTTCTGCGTCCGCCAGGGGCACCGGTGCCTCCGCGACCTTGCGCAGGGTGGCCGCCGCGCCTTGTTCGTAATTGGCGATTTGCCGCGTGGTCACGGTTAGATAACGTGCCTCGGCGGTATAAATATCGGTTTGATCCAGCAAGGGCACGATAACGGCCGAGGGCAGCAGACGCGCGGCCTTGGCCAGCTGCACGGCGGCGCTTTCGGCCGGGTTCGGGGCGCGGCGCAGGCGCTGAAAAGGCCCGCGCATGGGCTGGGCCAAATCCGTGCTGCCATCCGCCAGGGTCTGCACCAGGCCGACATCGGTATTGCCATCCACCTGCAACAATACCACGCCATGGCCGGTCGGTTTGATATGCAAGGCGTTGGCCCGGCTTTCGGTCAGCGCCAGTACCGGGCCGTCGGTCAGGCCGTCTCTGCTATTATACCATTCACACAGATCGCGCAGGCTGTCGGGGCTGGCCT
>Ga0209362_1002337_pt1 | contig 14143 bp, 25 predicted proteins | sample SaaInlV_165m_DNA_FD_184680 | JGI IMG/M metagenome (GOLD analysis project Ga0209362, IMG submission 184680) | Marine microbial communities from expanding oxygen minimum zones in the Saanich Inlet - Saanich Inlet SI037_S3LV_110m_DNA (SPAdes)... | ecosystem: Environmental > Aquatic > Marine >...
GAAGAAGATAAAAGAGATGTAATGAAGTCTATTGATGAAATAGAAGATAGAATAGTAGCACTTGAGAAATGTGTAGGTTTAAATACAAGAACTGTTGATTCAGTACATAAATTAATTTGGGTTGCGATGACTGCGATTATAACAGCTGTTCTTACTTATATACTAGCGTGGTCACCATGATAACTATATTCCCCCTTTTCCGCATCACTAAGTAATATTATACACTATATTAAAGGAAATGTCAAGCACTAATTATCATGATTATAAATGAAGAGAACTTAATATTATATGCAGCTAAACATTATGAAAATTATCATTCTAATAACACAGATGATTTTTATTCAGACTTAAAACGAACAAAGTATATAAAGACTCTGTTTCGTAGATACTATGAGAATGATGATCTTCAAGAGAGATTGATATTAAATCATATTATAATATTCTGTAATGTGTTTGGTGTAGAATGTGGGACTAATATACTATTCTATAAGATAGATAAAAAGTATTATCCTGTATTAAAATCGTTTCTATTATTCTTAAAGTATATAACAGAAACAACTAAAATAGAAACACCACTAGACCCATTTGTGGTTAATAAACTAAGAAAGATTTAAAGGATACTTGGATGAGCCAAACAATAGATATTATATACACATACCGATTCTTAAAGATACTTACTACTCCATGGGATGAAATGGATGCATTTAAAGAAGGTATTATAGATGAAAAAGGTAGACAGTTAAAGAAGTTAAGAGAACTTAACACAATGGATGAGAAGGATGCTTATACCTATTTCCATCGTATGGTATTCAATCTTAAACGTTTACTTAATAAGTTACCTGGTGGTGAATCTAAAATAGCATCTTATGCATCTGCATTATTCCTTATTAAAGAAGATAAGAATATAACACCTCTTGAGGCATATGATTACTTAATAGAAGAAGTAGTTACTGCTAATTCTGTAGGATCTGGTAATATTGATTTCACTCCAGCTAAAAAGAAGAAGAAAGTTCAGAAACGTGACACTTATAAAGAGTTCTCTGTTCCATCTGAAGTATTTCGTAAGTTTGATACAGGACGTAATAAGTTTGAGCGTTGGTCAAAGTATCTTAATCTTCAAGATGAGAATCAACATGAACTATATACATACGCTAAACGTAATCCTAAAAACACAGTAATTCTTAGAGATGCAACAACTGGTGCTTTAAGATCTATTCGTAGAAGATCATCTAACGGACATTAGAAAATAACACTTGACATTACCTCTACATTATAGTATAATATACATATGAAAAAATATAAAGAACAGAAAGATGAATGGGGCTTGGAAGATACTAACTTCAAACCGAAACGTAAAAATAAGAATTCCCAGAAAATCAAAAGAACTAAACCCAGAAAATCTAAATCTTGGGAGCAGTAACACGAAGTAAACTAAGTTGTAAGTATATATAACTATATCATTAATATATAATTAGGAGTTTTACCTTGAATTTGACTGAGCAATCATTAAAGTTACTTAAAGACTATTATATGAAGGAGTACGAAAAGACTCCAGAAGAAGCATTTAAACGAACAGCTTATGCTTTCTGTAATGATGATCATGAACTAGCAGAACGTATATATTCATATATACTAAAGAACTGGTTTATGTTCTCATCACCAATCCTATCCAATGCACCACGAAAAGATGAAAAGGTAAGAGGTCTTCCTATCTCTTGCTTTCTTGGATATGTACCTGATACACTAGAAGGACTTATTGACCATACATCAGAACTAAGATGGCTATCTGTTAAAGGTGGTGGTGTAGGTGGTCATTGGTCTGATGTACGATCTGTATCTGACATAGCACCTGGCCCTATACCATTCCTTCATACAGTTGATGCTGATATGACTGCGTATAAACAAGGTGTAACTCGTAAAGGGTCTTATGCTGCCTACATGGATATCTCACATCCTGATATCCTAGAATTCATGTCCCTAAGAATCCCTACAGGTGATGTTAATAGAAAATGTCTTAATCTTCATCATGGTGTTAATGTACCTGATGAGTTTATGGAAGCAGTTGAGCAAGGCTTACCATGGAACTTAGTTGATCCTAAAACACAGAAAGTATCAGAAACTGTAATGGCACGTGAACTATGGGAAACCCTACTAGAAACTCGTTATCGTACAGGTGAACCTTATATCTATTTCATTGATAAAGCAAACGAGGCTTATCCACAAACACAAAAAGATAAAGGTTTATTCTCTAGGGGTTCTAATCTTTGTATTGAGATTACATTACCAACGAATGAAGAAAGAACTGCTGTATGTTGTTTATCATCATTAAACCTAGAGATGTATGATGAATGGAAAGAGTCATCTCTAGTAGAAGATCTTACTGTATTCCTTGATAATGTACTTGAGTACTTTATTGACAATGCACCTAATGAAATATCTAAAGCGAAATACTCTGCATCACAAGAACGGAGTATTGGTATAGGAGCAATGGGTTGGCATAACCTATTAATGAAAAATTCTATACCATTTGAGTCACAAGCAGCAGCTGAATTAAATGAAGAAGTATTCTCACTTATTAAAGAACGTGCTGTATCTATGTCATTAACTCTGGGTGATGAACGTGGGGAATGTCCTGATATGAAAGGTACAGGTAGACGTAATGCTAATCTATTAGCTATTGCTCCTAATGCCAATTCATCTAGTATTGCAGGAACATCACCATCTGTTGAACCTATTAAGGCAAATGCTTTTGTACATAGAACCCGAGCAGGTTCCCATTTAATTAAGAATAGACATCTCTCAGAACTATTAAATGGATATGGACAAGATACTGATGAAGTATGGAATTCTATTATCGCTAATAATGGTTCTGTTAATCATTTAGATTTCTTATCTGCACATGAAAAGAATGTATTCAAGACTGCTATTGAAATTGATCAGAATGCTATTGTTCGTTTAGGTGGTCAGCGGGCCAAATATATCTGTCAGTCACAATCACTTAATGTATTCTTTCCAGCAGGTGTAGATAAGAAGTACTTACATGATGTACATTTTAACGCATGGAGACAAGGTAATAAATCTCTTTATTATCTAAGAACAGAAACATCTAATAAAGCTGAAACATTATCAGATAAGATTGAACAAAAGACAATGAAAGATTATTCAGAAACACCATCTGGTCAAGATTTATTAGCTGGTGTATCAGGTGAGTTTGCTACTTCCCAAGATGATTGTGCAGCATGTCAAGGCTAATACTATATCTTCTACTACTTTATTCATCAGTTGCATTTTCTGATGAAATAGTGTATAATAAAGGTATAAAACCAAACGGAATGGAAGAGTTTGCTTATTGGGGACTAACAGCTAGATGGTTTAAAGATGAAGAAGAGGGTCGTGTTACAAAACTATGCTTTTTTTATATGAGACGTTTTGTAACTTGTACTGATATCCCATTAATATGATAATACAAAATAATGACAATAAACATTAACAATTTAGTAGAAGTAAGTTATGATAGCCATGCATCTCAATATTATACCTATCAACTTCCTGATACAATCACTAATGATACAAGTATACTGTTTTATTTCCATGGTGGTGGTTGGAAAATAGGTAACTCTAACATGATAGAGAAATACATTAATAATATTGTGGATAACAATACAATATTTGTCAGTGTAGAATATAGACAGACAGGTGAGCCTACACTTACCCACCCTTATAACTCTTCAGATATAAAGCAACAAGATATTATAGATGATGCTATTGATGCTATTAATCATGCTACAACTCTAGCATCTTCTGTGTCAATATCAACTGATAACATTACTCTTTCAGGTTCATCAGCGGGTGCATGGATTGTTGCAAACATTATAAGTCATTCATCTGAAATAAACGAATACAGTTCAATTAATCAAGCGATCTTATTTTCCGGCGACTATAATGCGGATCCTTATTTTGAGATAACTGAAGGGGACTATGAGTGGGTTAATGATCCTACTTTATTTAATTGGTATAACAATTGGGTAGGTGGTATAGATGGTGCTATTAATGCTATAGATAATGTCACATCCATTTCAGAGGACATTGATATTGATATTTTCCATGGTGGAATGGACACTCTTACTATTCCATCCCAAGCTAATGATTTTGTTGATGCACTTAACCTTAACGGTAATAATGTTAATTACACAGTCTTTTCTGAATCAGGACATAGTCTTCATGAGTTATATATAAACGAGGAAAGTAAAGATGCTTTTGAAGCACTTGTTACTGTTGTGGGTAGGGACACAGACCTAATCACTCAATACTTTGATGAAGCTATTATTCTAGATAGAGATTATAAAACTGCTTCTAAAGATATTTTTGATTGGGTTGAAGAAAGTAGTTGGACTGATTCTTATTATGAGGATTCTAGTCAAAAGACCTTTGTTGAGAATGTATGGTACAATTTTTCGGGGTATGAAGGATCGACTGAGATTATAGACTATTATGTAAACCTACTTAATACAAATACAGCAACAAGGGCATCTCTTCTTCGATTAGCATCAGAGACTGTAGAAATTGATAATTATATTGTAGACAACTCAGCATTAATAATTGGTATATACGAGTCTAACATAGATTTATTTTAATTAATTGGGCCTGTAGCTCAGTTGGTTAGAGCATCCGACTCATAATCGGCAGGTCGTAGGTTCGAGTCCTACCGGGCCCACCAAATAACTTTAGGAGATATAATTTGAATTATAAACGTAAAAAATCTAAACGTAATGTTAAATGTTGTCTTTGTACCGATCTTAGATGGATGGGTAACAATAATGGAAGACGTAAACATTCAGATTCAAAGAATATGGGTATGATGAGCCCAAAACGTATTGAAAACATACGTCACAAACCATCAGATGCAGATTTTAACCAATAGGAGAAGATATGAAATGGGTATTAAGAGTAGGATTAACCTTTAGTTTAATGATAGTAATAGGATTATTAACTTTATTACCCCATGTACTTGGAAATAAAGTGTTTAGTGATTCTGAGGTAAATCAGATAACAACTATTATAAATGAATATAAGTGACTCAGCAAAAAAGCAATTTAAGGAAATTGGAGGTATTATACGATACTCTTTAAACTCTGGTGGTTGTTCTGGTCTTATAAGTAAATGGGAAGTTATAGATAAGATTGATCCTGAAAAGGATATTATAATCTGGCGGTCATGTACACCAGGAACTATGGGTGGTGTGGCAGCTGAACAAGAAGATTGCCCTTGCATGTTTGTTATAGATAGTGTTACAATAGAACATATGAAAGATGCTATAATAGATTATACAGGAGAACCGTTTAGTCCCTCATTTAAAGTAACTATACCTAATAAGGACTCGTGTGGGTGTGGGGAATCTTTTGTGTTATGATTTTACTAGAACTAAAACAATATATAAGACAACATAATACGGTTGCATTAATTGATTTAGTTAATCATTTTCATGTTGAGTCAAAGGTTATAGAAATGATGTTAGACAAATGGGTATCTAAAGGATCCATAGAGATAGTAGATAATGTAAAAGGTTGTGGTACATCATGTTGTAAATGTGATGAAAGATTAATTAAATTTTATAAATGGAGGAAAAATGATAAATCGTGAAATGGCAGGATGGGCACTAGCTGTATTCTGGGTTATATTGGCTATATGGTTACTAACACAACCACTTAAAACATGGGCGGCAGAAGACGAAGTCGCTACTAAAGCTCCTTCCGGAACACACGGATGGATATATAATAAAAAGACAAATGTACTTCAATTCTGTACACAAGTATCTGGTGATCAATATGATGCAATGGCAGAAGTACTTTGTATCCCATATCCTAAAAAAGTAAAAGAATTATCCGAATATGATTCATTTTTCTTAGATGGTGGACCTAGTAACTTTAAAAGACCAATTGATGAACATGAGTCTCATAAAGAGTTACATAGTATACCTAAGTATTTACCAGCTGAAAAATGAGTGTTAATAAAACCTCAATAGTACTTGTGATATATGGTATAGTATATTGGGGACTTCTTTTCTGTTTTGTTATGTATGGAGTAAAATTATGAGTAACATATTCTGTCAGTCTGATTTATGGAAAATCGAATTAATAGAACCCGGACTAGTACCTAACCCTTTTTTACAGAAAAATAGAAATAGGTATGGCTTCTTTGATAAAGTTGCACCTATCTATATGCCCTTAGCTGTATATTATGGTACTGATAAAGTCAATGAATGTTTACCACAAGGTACATTACTGGAATGGAGAGATAAATGCATTAGTATGTTTGAAAGTCGCTTACAGTACAATGGATATATAAAGTTATATAATAACATGAAAGAGGATATAAATTGAAAATAGAATTATACTCAAAAATAAATTGTACGTTCTGTGATATGACCAAAGCGTGGTTTGATAGGCATAATGTAAGATATGAAGTAAAGGATATTGGAAAAGATCCCTCATATATGGAGGATTTGATTAATATGAGAGCTCGAAGTGTTCCTCAGATTGTTGTTGACGGAAAGCATCTAGGTAATTATGATACCTTAATGGCCAATAAAGAAATGTTTCTTTTTGAAAAGGCTGTCACAATGACAACTCCATCAGAATCTTATAAACCATTTAGATATCCATGGGCAGTAGAGTTAACTAAAAGACATGAGCAAGCACATTGGATTGAAGATGAGATTGACTTATCTGATGATGTGTCTGATTGGAAATCCCCTGATAAATTAACACAAGAAGAAAAGAGTTATATTATCCAGGTACTTAGACTATTCACACAATCAGATGTAGCTGTAGGTCAAAACTATTACGATTTCTTTATTCCTAAGTTAAAGAACAATGAGATTCGTAATATGTTAGGTTCATTCGCATCAAGAGAAGGTGTACATCAAAGAGCATATGCCCTATTGAATGATACATTAGGATTACCTGAATCTGAGTTTCATGCATTTTTAGAGTATAAAGAAATGGCTGATAAAGTTGAATTCATGAGAGATAATGACAACTCTAATTATTCCAATCTTGCACTTGCTGTTGCTAAGTCTGTATTCTCTGAAGGTATATCACTCTTTGCATCATTTGTAATGCTACTAAACTTTCAAAGATTCGGTAAGATGAAAGGGATGTGTAAAGTAGTAGAATGGTCTATAAGAGATGAAACAATGCACGTTGATGGTATGACTCAAATCTTTAGAGGGTTTTGTGAAGAACACCCAAGAGTAGTAACTGATGATTTCAAACGTGAGATTTATACTATGTTAAGACAAGTAGTAGAACTAGAAGATCGGTTCATTGACTTAGCTTATAATGGTGATATTTCTAATGATTTTAGTGTTGCTATGGCAGGTCTACAAAAAGAAGATGTTAAGTTATATATTAGACATATTGCTGATCGTAGACTATTACAGCTTGGATTAAAGCCTAACTTTGAAGTAAAAGATAATCCATTACCATGGTTAGATTGGGTATTAAATGCCCCTGACCATACTAACTTCTTTGAGAATCGTGTTACGGAATATGAAGTAGGCGGACTTAAAGGGGCTTGGGGAGAGGTATATGCTTCATAACGATCCTGAGTCTGAATTTGATATGCATTGCCCTGATTGTAATATAGAGTTTGGTGTGCTGTATTCTGAAGTGTATGAAGAGAACAATGTGTTACCATCATATTGCCCATTCTGCTCAGGTAAAGTAGATATAATAAATAATGGATTAGATGATGACGATGAAGGAGATTATTAATGACAAAGAATTTACACCAAAGATTGGGAAGAAGGATAATACCGTTAAAGATGGGATTAAGGAAGAGAGTGGGGAATGGATATATGAAGACAAGATTTACAACTTACCGGAAGGCTGTACTAGCAAGACAATGTACGGGTTCGTATATCAGATACAGGATTCAGAAAGTGGTAAAAAGTACATTGGTAAAAAGTTCTTCTGGGCACGTAAAACCCGACAAGTTAAAGGTAAAAAGAAAAAGTATTTGGGAGAATCTGATTGGCAAAAGTATTATGGGTCATCTGAAAAGCTTTTATTAGAAGTAAACAAAGATAAGAGTAGATTCACAAGAACTATATTAAGACTATGTAAGAGCAAGTCTGAATGTGCTTACTTTGAAGCTAAGTTACAGTTTGAACATGATGTATTACTAAAGGATGAATATTATAATGATTGGATAATGGTAAAGGTTCGTGCAGCTCATTTAAAAAAACTAAAAGAATCACTTGACATTAATAACGAATTGTAGTATAATATAGGATATATAATGATAAATGTAACTATTGAGATTCCTATGGAGTCTAATCCAGTAAAGTATGAAGTAGATGATATGACAGGTGAATTGTATCTAGATAGGTTTCTAGATACAGCAATGCATTATCCATGTAACTATGGATTCATACCAGCAACTTTAGCAGAAGATGGTGATCCTGTAGATGTATTAGTACTATCACCTTATCCTTTATTATCTGGCTGTATTGCAAGATGTAAAGTATTAGGTGTATTAGAAATGGAAGATGAAGAAGGTACTGATAATAAGATATTAGCAGTACCTGTTGATAGATTATATGAAGATTGGAATGATATTGAAGATGTTCCACAAAGAACATTAAACCAGATTAGACATTTCTTTGAACATTATAAAGATTTAGATCCAGGTAGATGGGCTAATGTACATGGATGGAAGTGTGCTACTAAAGCAAGAAATATAATAGAAAAATCATGTATTAGATGTGAGAGTAAATAATGATAATTATAGATTATAATGGTATAGCAGTAGGTAATGTAATAACACAACGATTAGATCTGCAAGAGGATTTAATCAGACATATGATTCTTAATACAATTCGTATGTATAATGTAAAGTTCAAGGATAATTATGGGCCAGAGGTAGTTATAGCACTTGAAGGTGGATCATGGAGAAAGGACTACTTCCCTCAATATAAAGCTAATCGTAAGAAGAGTAGGGATAAGGATACAATGGATTGGGATAAGTTGTATGAAATTATTAATAAGGTTACTGATGAGATTAAAGAGAACTTCCCGTACAAAGTTATTAAAGTTGATAAAGCTGAAGCGGATGATATTATTGGAGTCTTATGTGCTGAAACTCAAGAGTTTGGTAAACATGATAAGGTAATGATTGTATCAGCAGATAAAGACTTTATTCAACTTCAAGAAGGTACTACTAATATCCAACAATATTCTCCTATGACAAAGAAGTTTATTACAGGTTCTTCACCCGATTATCTATTTGAGCATATATGTAAGGGTGACACATCTGATGGAGTACCTAATATCTTATCAGGTGATAACTTCTTAGTTGATGGTATTAGACAAAAACCAATGACTAAGAAAAAGATTGCAGCCTGGTTAGATCATTTTACAGAAATGCCTGTAGAGGTACAACGTAACTATTATCGTAATAGAAGGTTAATTGATCTTTCGTATGTACCAGAAGAGATAAAGGAAAGTATTATAAGTAAATATGATAGCACAAAGATTGCATCTAGATCAAAGATATTAAACTATCTAATTAAGAATAGATGTAAAATGTTAATGGATTGTATACAAGATTTTTAAAGAGGATATAGAATGAATGAATATAGGCATATGTTTGAACTACTAGAAGCTGTAGGGAAAACAAAAACAGCAAAGGCAAAGGCAGAATTACTTAAAGCAAATGACTGTTTAGGTGTTAGAGATATATTAAAGGGCTCGTTTGACCCTACTTTAACATTTAATTGGATACCTAAAGGGAATATACCCTACACACCGGCAATCGATGATCATGAATCCTTATTTAACAAGACACCTGCATTTAAATGGCTTGTTGATGATGGTGAGGGTAAAGCTTTATCTCAAGCAAAGCGTGAACAAATATTTATAAATTTACTAGAGTCTATTCATCCTAAAGATGCTGAATTAGTTATTATAATGAAAGATAAGGCATTAAAGGGTAAGTATAAAGGATTAACTGTTAAACTTTGTAACACAGTATGGGGAGGACTTATCACCGAATAGTATTATATTATGATTCCTATAACAATCTTAAAGGTATCAAATGGCAATTATAAGTATGCATCAACTTCAACGAATTAAGAAGTATCACAAAGATATTAAACATCAAGTCTTTAGATTAGAGAAAGAAGGAAACTCTAAATTAGCATACCGTGTAAAATGTAAATACGATTATTTAACCGATCAAATAGAACAAATGGAGTATGATTAATTAATGCCAACATATGAATACAGCTGCTCTAATTGTAATGTAACTTTTGAAAAGTTTAGTACAATTTCGCAGAGAAATAAACCGATAGATGATCCTTGTCCTGATTGTAAAGTACAGGGATTTGTTAAGCAGGTGATTGGAGCACCTAAAATAGTATATGAAACTGGTGATGTTATATCACGTACTGATGATGGATTTAAAGAAGTATTATCGAAAATCAATGCAGGAGCCTCACAACGAGGTAATACTATAACAACAAAATAAGGAAATAAAGATTGGCTACTAGCTTAAAGATTAGATATGATGATTTAACAACACTTGATGCATTATCTGATAAACAAACGGAAGCTATACAGAAATGGAAGTCTAATGATAACTTAATATTATCCGGATCTGCTGGTACAGGGAAAACATACCTTGCTCTACATTTAGCATTATCAGAAGTTCTTGATAAGTCTACACGATATGATAAGGTCATTATAGTTAGGTCAATTGTAAGTACAAGGGATATTGGATTTTTGCCCGGAACAGAAGAAGAAAAGAAAGAAGTCTATGCACTACCATATAAAAGTCTATGCACTGAAATGTTTAAAGATATACATGATGCATGGAATATACTTTTACATATAGGGAAGATAGAGTTTCTTTCAACTTCTTTTGTTCGTGGGCAAACTTTCAATAATGCTATTTTAGTTATAGATGAATCACAGAACTGTAACTTCCATGAACTCGATTCTGTTATAACACGCATAGGTAAGAATTGTAGATTCATTATGTGTGGTGATTATTATCAATCAGATCTACATAAGAAAACAGAAAGACAAGGAGTTAGAAACTTTATAGATATATTAGAAACCTTAAAGGGGTTTAGGATTATTGAATTTACTTGGGCAGACATTGTTAGATCAGATATTGTTAGAGATTATATCTGTTCTAAGGAGCATTTAGGATATTGATATTATGAAAAGATATAAGAATTTTAAGCATTTGAATATACCACTAGGTTATGATGACCTTAATGTAACATACAAAGATGGTACTAGGTTATATGAAACACCAAATCATGAAACGTTTCCATCTGTAACATCAGTACTTTCTATCTTATCGAAGGACTCTATTGAAAAATGGAGAAAGAGAGTAGGTAACGATAAAGCAAATAGGATTTCATATAAAGCATCCACTAGAGGAACAGCTGTGCATGAAATCATTGAGAAGTATATTGATAATGATAAAGAATACTCTGATGGGTTCTTACCTAATATACATGATAACTTCATATCAGTTAGATCTGTTATCGATAGATACATTGATAACGTATTATGTCAAGAAGGAGCACTCTATTCAACTCATTTAGGTTTAGCAGGTAGAGTAGATTGTATTGCTGAATGGGACGGTAAAGTATCTATTATTGATTTCAAGACATCAGCTAGGTTAAAGAAGAGAGAATGGTGTGAAGGTTATTTTATACAAGAAGCTGCATATGCTATTATGTTTGAAGAGCGTACTGGTATTCCTGTAGAGCAATTAGTAACACTAATAGCAGTAGATAATGAAGAACCACAAATCTTTATTGAACAACGTGATAACTGGACATCTAAACTAATTGAAACAATAGGATTATATAATGAAACAGAAAGTACTTAACTTATTAAAACAACAGAGAAAACTAAACACTATCATTAACCCTGCATGGGAAAACGATAGGTCTAGACAAGACTTTATCAGAGCAATGATTGTTGAGTCAGGTGAACTATTAGAACATACTGATTACAAATGGTGGAAGCATGGTACTGTAGATATTGAGCAATCAAGAATGGAAATTGTTGATCTTTGGTTTTTCTATTTTTCATTAGTACTATTAGATCCTGCTACATTACCCTCTAATATGAGTGATGATAAACTAGAATATTTCGCTCAGATGGTTGAGGATCATTCAGGTCTTGATAAGAGTACATCTGAATGGGATACAGAGAAAGTACAACAAAGAACGTTATATTTTGTTCATTCTTGTTCCCAGATGACCCCCAATTTATTATCAACTATGTACGAGTTGTCAGAACTCACATTAGCAGCTGGTATGACATTTAATAAGATGTATCATATGTATATGGGTAAGTTGATACTTAATATCTTTAGACAAGAGAATGGTTATAAAGAAGGAACTTATCGTAAACAATGGCATACATCAGCACAATCAACCTTAGAAGATAATCAAGTATTAACTACGATTATGAAACGAGAATCAGACCCTACATTAATTAAGGAAGCATTAGAGAATGGATATAAAGCAACAGGACAACCAAGATAAAAAAACCATAGTAGGTAAACCATTATCAACTATATATGAGTTTTATCTAGTAGGTGATATAGAATCCCCTGATCAGTATACTGAATGGTTTGATATTATCCGTAATATAGGATTACATGATGTAGTGCGATTATATATTAATTCAGTAGGTGGGGATTTATTCACCTCTATTCAATTCCGTAATGTCATTAGGCAATGCCAAGGTACTATAATGATTGAAGTTGAAGGGGCGTGTATGTCAGCAGCTACAATGATTATGTTAGCTTCAGATAACATAGATATATCAGATAATTCTATGTTTATGTTTCACAACTATTCAGGTGGTGTTATAGGTAAAGGTGGTGAAATGTATGACAATATCATACATGAACGACAATGGTCTGAGCAATTATTAAGAGATGTGTATGTAGACTTCTTAGAAGAAGATGAGATACAACAGATTCTGGATAATAGAGATATATGGATGGATTCTGATGATGTTATTAAACGTCTAATAAATCGTGCTGAATTGAAAAAAGTAACTGAAGAAAGTTCTTGACATTATAACAAAGTGTGTGTATAATAGTGTATATATCATAAAGAATTAGGAGAATTTAGTTTTGAATAATCTTTTCATATTAGCATTATTCGTATTACCTACTACAACTACAATAGCCGGTAATTACACACAATCCGAAGTAGATTGTATGAGTTTAGCTGTATACGGTGAAGCAAGAGGTGAATCCAAAATGGGGCAATTGATGGTAATGGATGTTATTAATAATAGAAAGATATCATCAAAATATCCTAATCATATATGTGATGTAATTAAACAACACAGACAATTCTCATTTTGGTCTGGTAGGTATTCAGTACCTAAAGATAAAGTAACTTATAAAAAGATACAGTCTGTAGTTGCTGAATATACGTCAGGGATATGGGGTGTTGGTTTGAATGGTATATCAAAAGGTTCTATGTGGTATCATGCAGCTAATATAAGACCTAGATGGTCATACAAGTTATCTAAAGTATGGCATATAGACAATCATATATTTTATAAGTAAGGTTGTATAATAACCACAATTGTTGTTTTATATAAATAAAATCGTAAAACAAAGGAATAATAATAATGAAGAAAATAATTGAAGTGTTATATTATATAATGGGATTAACAGGATTTCTCATAGTATTAGGATCCGTGGACTCTACACTACTCGCACTTAGTGAGATGGTTTTTTTAGGGTTTGGAGGTCTGTCATTAATGGTGTTAGCAATGGTTGCTATATCACACCTACACAATAATCACAATAATAGGAAATAAGCATGAAAAAAGTATTAATCGTATTAGCAACAATGTTTGCCTTAATGTCTGCCCCTCTAATGGCAGCTGATCATGATTCAAGTTTTGGATTGAAAATGAAATCAGCAGGCTTTCGTTGGATGCAAGACATGGATCAGTTTGGAGAATTTTGGTCTGGTGATAATAATAATAACTATGCACGAGTATTCGCTACAGCATATGTTGGTTCTAAATCACATCAACTAACAGGTGCATATCAGCAAAATGATTTATCAGCTCCTTGGGATGTA
>Ga0209362_1002339_pt1 | contig 14123 bp, 9 predicted proteins | sample SaaInlV_165m_DNA_FD_184680 | JGI IMG/M metagenome (GOLD analysis project Ga0209362, IMG submission 184680) | Marine microbial communities from expanding oxygen minimum zones in the Saanich Inlet - Saanich Inlet SI037_S3LV_110m_DNA (SPAdes)... | ecosystem: Environmental > Aquatic > Marine >...
CACTATGACTATCTCCTTCGTGACTATCTCCTTCATGACTATCTCCTTCATGACTATCTCCTTCGTGACTATCTCCATGACTCATACTAGCTAAAATTTCCTTAGCTTCTTCTACATTACTTGGAGCAGAATAAAAACCAAAAGCAATTCCAATAGCACCAATAATAATTAAAGCTATTGAAAGTCTTTTAATCTGTGTAGAAAATTTATAATCTGTCATTTATTACTTTTTAGATTCTTCTCTTAATTTCATAACATATTGGGCAATTTGCCATCTTTCTTCTTCATTAACTTGACCTGCATGAGATCCCATAGCATTTATTCCATACATCAAAACATGATAAATACTTCCTGGAGTAATCTCCCTATCAATATATGCCGGAATACCCAAGAACTTTTCTCTCTGAGCTAGAATACCCATTCCATCACCTTTATCTCCATGACACACTGAGCAATATATCTCATACAACTCCTTACCCTGACTTAAGTTAGAATCATTATTTTCTAGTGGGGATAGTAAGCCAGACTTAGCCATCTCGTATCCATCAGTTGAATCTGGATAATCATAAGGATCCCAACCTCTTGCAATAGTTCCTTCTGGAGGGACTTGAGCTACAATACCATTTGAAAACCCATCAGACTCTGCATAAGTCTCATAAGCTAATGATTCGTACATATCAGGAAAATACTGAAAGTTAGGCTTTGATGGATCAGAACAAGATGCGATCAAAAAGCTAATGGATAATATTATAAATAGATTATTTCTCACTTTATTCTTTTACTTCTTTAATTGATATTGCACCCATTTTTTTTAGCATAGATTTTGTTTTTGATAGATTTGATCCGGAGTCCATATCTATTAAAAATTTATCATCAGTAGTTGAAGGATCAGGATTTTCAGCTTCTTTAAAAGGCCATAATTTACTTCTTAAGTAAAAAGTAATTACCATTAAATGAGCTGCAAAAAACACTGTCAATTCAAACATAATTGGAACAAATGCCGGCATATTTTCTATATAAGAGAAGCTGGGTTTTCCTCCTATATCTTGCGGCCAGTCAACAATCATTATATAATTCATCATTAGAATAGAGACAGTAAATCCAATACAACCATAAATAAATGTCGTAATAGATATATTTGTTGGTTTAAGCTTCATTGCTTTATCTAAACCATGTACAGGAAATGGAGTATAAACTTCATGAATATATATTTTACTCTTCACGATTTCCTTTACAGCATCTATTAAGATGTCGTCATCGTCAAACAAAACATGTAGTCTTTTTAAACTCATTATTTATCTCTTAATTTTTTATAATTTTCACCTGAAGATTTTAAAATAGATTTTATCTCTGCTTGAGCTACAACTGGAAAACTTCTCGCATACAATAAAAATAATACAAAGAAGAATCCAATAGTTCCAATGAATATTCCTATATCAATAAAAGTAGGAGAGAACATTGTCCATGATGAAGGAAGATAATCTCTATGAAGAGAAGTAACTATTATCACAAACCTTTCAAACCACATACCCACATTTACAACAATTGAAATAACAAAAGACACAATTATATTAGTTCTGATTTTTTTAACCCACATTATTTGTGGTGAAACCACGTTACACGACATCATTAAAAAATATGCCCACCAATAGGGACCTGTAGCTCTATTTAAGAAAGCATATTGTTCATATTCAACTCCTGAATACCATGCAATAAATAGCTCAGTAATATATGCACATCCTACAATAGATCCCGTAATCATTATTACGATATTCATCATCTCAATATGTTGGATGGTTATATAGCTTTCAAGTCTTGAAACCTTTCTCATTATAATAAGAAGTGTTTGAACCATTGCAAATCCTGAAAATATTGCACCTGCTACAAAATATGGAGGAAATATAGTTGTATGCCACCCTGGAATTACTGATGTTGCAAAATCAAATGAAACAATAGTATGAACTGATAGTACTAATGGAGTAGCTAATCCAGCAAGTACTAAGGAAACTTCCTCAAACCTTTGCCAATCTTTTGCCCTTCCAGACCAACCAAAACTTAATAAACTATATATTTTCTTTCTCCATGGTTCAACTGCTCGATCTCTAATCATTGCAAAATCAGGAAGCAATCCTGTCCACCAAAAAACAAGAGAAACAGTCAAATATGTTGATATAGCAAAAACATCCCATAATAATGGAGAATTAAAGTTAACCCATAATGATCCAAATTGATTAGGTATAGGGAACAACCAATATGCAAGCCAAGGCCTACCCATGTGAATTATAGGAAATAATCCTGCTTGAATAACTGAGAATATAGTCATAGCTTCAGCTGATCTATTTATTCCCATTCTCCATTTCTGCCTAAATAATAAAAGTACAGCAGAAATCAAAGTTCCAGCATGACCTATTCCAACCCACCAAACAAAGTTTGTTATATCCCAGGCCCAACCTACAGTCTTGTTTAGACCCCAAGTTCCAATTCCTGTTCCAATAGTATAAGCCATACATCCTAATCCCCAAAGAAAGGCTACCATTGCAATTGAAAAAGCTATCCACCAATCAGTATTTGGAGGAGTTTCAACAGGTCTGGCTATGTCGTTTGAAATATCACCATAAGATTTATCTCCAAGGACAAGGGGTTTTCTAACAGGAGCTTCGTAATGTGATGACATATCTAGATTTTTTTACTATTTCTAATTTTTACTTGATAAATAACATTTGGCTTTGTTCCAATACTTTCAAGAACTCTATATGTTCTATCTCCATCTTTAACCTTAAGTATTTCACTATCTCTATCATTAATGTCACCAAATACCATTGCATTATCATCACAAGATTCTGAACAAGCAGTTTTGAATTCTCCATCTCTTACTCTTCTTCCTTCTTTTTTTGCGTCAAGTTTGACTTTTTGAGTCATTTGGATACATAAAGAACATTTCTCCATTACACCCCTTGATCTTACATTAACATCAGGGTTTATAGCCATTTTACCAAGATCATTGTTCATGTTATAGTCAAACTCGTCATTATCTGAATATTGAAACCAATTAAATCTTCTCACTTTATATGGACAGTTATTAGCACAATATCTTGTTCCTACACATCTGTTGTATGCCATTTGATTTTGTCCTTCTCTTCCGTGAGATGTCGCTGCAACAGGACATACAGTTTCACATGGAGCGTGATTACAGTGCATACATGAAATTGGCTGAAAAACAACTTGTGGATTAGCAGATGCCTTCTCAAGTTTAGTCTGAGTTGCTCTGTACTCTTTAAAACCAGATGCTTCATCTTTAGCCTCTACATCTCCCCTTATAGTATCTTGCGATGAGTAATATCTGTCAATTCTTATCCAATGCATATCCCTAGACTTTCTAACCTCTTCTTTACCCACAACAGGAACATTATTTTCTGCATGACAAGCTATTACACATGCTCCACAACCATTACATTTATTTAGATCAATTGATAAATTAAAATGATGACCTGTAGATCTGTCAAATTCTCTCCATATATCTACCTCTTTTGATGTTACTTTAGTTTCTATATGGTTTTTGGAAACCATAACTGTTGGATTCCATACTGATTTATCTTCCTCAATGAATTCTTCATAAGAAGTTTCTTTTATAATCTCATCTCTCCCCATCATTGTATTATGAAGCTGAATACATGCAAACTCATGGTCACCTTTAACTTTAGTTAAAGTGACCTTATGAACCCTTTTAAAATCATCATAAAATCTATAAGCATTAACACCAACATTCATTTCTTCACTCATTGCTTGTGTTTTTCCATACCCTAAAGAAAGTCCAACAGTACCAGGTGTTTGACCAGGCTGAATGATAACAGGAACCTTTATTGTAGAATTATCATTACTTAAATTAACATAGCTTCCATTTAATGCACCATTTGATACATTATAATTTTCAAGACCTAATCTTTCTGCATCTTCATATGATACAGTAAGATAATTATCCCAAGTAACTCTTGTAATAGGATCAGGGAATTCTTGAAGCCAGGGGTTTGAAGATTGTTGACCATCTCCTAAGCCAGTTTTTGTATACAAGACAAGATCTAAATCACCATCATTTGACGAAGGAAGATTGTTTATATTTAAATCTGATTTTATCCTCTTTGGTGAAACATTATCATATGAATAATAGTATCCATCTTGAAGGGATTTTCCCCAAGTTTTACCTTTTAAAATATTAGTCCTCCAATTATTTTTAATTTCATCATAAAAAGAATTCTCAGAATCGGAGAGAACTAAAAGTATATCTTGAAATTGATTAGTATCAAAAAGTGGTTTTATGGTAGGTTGACTTAAATAATAGTCCCCTGATTTAAACTCATAATCTCCCCAAGATTCAAGATAATGAGGAGTTGCAGCTATATATTTAGAATTCATAGCTGTCTCATCTTCTTTCATACTAAAACATAAAGAGAATTCTAATTTATTTAATAGCTCTGAAAATTCATCAGCATTAGGGAGTGAATAACTAGGATTAACTCCTGCAGTGATTAAACCACTAATCTTTCCAGATTTTAATTCATCTATTGTATTTAATATATCCTTATCACTTCCTTGAAAAATTAATTTTGGTGACTTAATATTAAATGCATCACTCTTTATAAACTCATTAATCATTAATACTATTTCTTGAGAATCAACATCATCAAGACCAGAAATCACGACAGCTTTTTTTCCAGACTTTTTAATAGAATCTACTGCCAGTTTCACATATCTGTCTAGATATGGACCTAATGCAGGACCATTGTATTTTTGATTTCTTAAATTAAGATAGATACTCTGAAGTGCTTGTTTTAATTCATGAGGTCTAGCCATAACCCTATTGTCTGCATTAGCTCCAGTTAGAGTCATATTTGATTCAAACTGAAGATGATAAGACATCGTATACTCATTTTCTTTATTTGGCACTCGATTTTTAGACCATCCTGAAGAATAGTTACCACCTTGCCAATCAGACATGAAATCAGCATCAATCGAAATAATAGTATTTGACAATGAAAAATCATAATCAGCTAAAGCTCTTTTCCCATATGAATTTTGAAATGCATCTAGAGCTGCACTATTTGATATTGAGTCATAAACTACATGCTGAATATTAGAATATTTTTTGGTGAAATCACTTATAATCTTTTCAGTAGTTGGACTAGCAAATGACTGTGTAAGCAATACTACTTTTTTATTTTCATTCAAAAGACGGTCTAAATCTGCTTTTACAGATAAATTAAAATCTTTCCAACTAATATTTTTTCCAGATACTTTAGGGCCTTGAAGTCTATAGATATCATATAAAGAAAGAACAGATGCATTAATACGTGCATTTGTACAATTCATCGATTGAGCATCTTTATTTCCTTTAACAAAGATTGGGCGACCCGCCTTAGTTTTAACAATTATACTGCTAAAATCATAACCATCAGCTATTGTTGTGGCATAATAATTCGCAACACCTGGAATTATTTGCTCTGGCTGAACGACATAAGGAACTGATTTAATTACTGGACCTTCACATCCAACTAAAGCAGCAGCAGCAGTACTAAATCCAGCATATTTTAGGAAATCTCTTCTATTATGATTTTTTTCACCCTCTGAATTACCAACTGGGAGTTTCTCTACAAATTCATTGTTCTCAAGATTCTTAACAATTTCACTTTGTTCATTAAGTTCTTCAAAGCCTTTCCAATAAATATTCTTTTTTCCCATATTAAACTAGTAATGACATTTTGCACATTCTATTCCACCAAGCTGAGCTACAGTTAGTTTTTCAACACCATATTTTTTTGAAAGTTGATCATGAACCTTCTGATAATATTCATTGTCTTTGTCAACAGTACTCTCTCTATGACAATCAATACACCAGCCCATAGTCAATGGAGAATATTGATACATAATTTCCATTTCTTCAACAGGTCCATGACATGTTTGACATTCAATTTTAGCAACTTGAGCATGTTGAGCATGATTGAAATAAACAAAATCAGGAAGATTATGTATTCTTACCCACTTGACAGGTTTAGTATCTCCAGTGTAAACTTGATTTTCTTCGTCCCATCCAACTGCATAATAAAGTTTTTTAATCTCATTAGTGTAGAAATCTTTTGTGTATCCATTTTCTAAGTCTTCCTCACCATTGTAATCAGCAATATACTCATGGCAATTCATACAAACATTTAGTGCTGGAATACCTGAATGTTTTGATACTCTTGCAGAAGAATGACAATATTTACATTCTATTTGATTAGCTCCTGCATGAATTTTATGAGAATAGTGAATTGGTTGAATAGGTGCATAACCTTGATCAATTCCAATTTGCATAAGATAACCATAAGTAAAATAGGCACTAGACAACAAGAGACCTACCACCATTATGATAAGCAAAAATTGATTTTTAATTACTGTCTGCCATAAGGGGGTAATGTTTTTTTTCTCTGATTCAATCTTTACACCGCTTGCATTTGCAATCTTGATAAGAGTTCTTTGAACCAAAAATAACATCACAACAAGTATTGTGAAAATTACTATACTTACACCTAGTATAATATTTACTGATATATTTGAGCCTTGAGCAACTGATTCTGTGGAAACTGAAGCAACATTAGTAGGAGGAGGAGGAGTGAAATTTGTATATGCTAAAATATTATCAATCTGTTCATCATTGAACTGAGGATAATTAGTCATCACTGCACGATTATATTCTTCCCAAATTGCAACAGCCTGAGGGTCACCCTCCTTAATCATTTGCGATCCTTTTCTTATCCAACTGTACAACCAGTCTTTATCATATTTCTCCGTTACTCCATTAAGTGCAGGGCCAACAGCCTTTTTATTAAGTTTATGACATGCAGCGCAATTAGCATTGAATAAGTTTTTTCCAGCTTGAATGTCCGCTTCTTGTGAAATGCTTATTGAAGGTAAAAGCAGTGTTACTAAAAGTATTCTTTTTAACAGTAACATTAGTTGGGGACGATAAAGTTTTTATTCATTAGATCAAAGCGGATTAAAACACTTTTAAAACAGGACAAATTTAAGTCATAAACGCCATTTTTAAAACTCTAGATTAAACAAATATTTAATTTATAATGATTCTAAATAACAAGTTATATCATTTTAGTAAATTTGATGCAATAAATTATGTCAATAGATAAATTTTTTCCATTATTATCACTAATTATTTTGTGTAATTATTCTTTGAATGCTCAAGATGAAAATGTGATATATAATGATACATTAACAAAGAATCTTTTTCAAATTAAAAAAGACTACAGTAAGAGAATATTTGAATCAACTTATTATACAATTCAAATATATTTTGGAAGTCTAGATGAAGCAGATTCAATTTTAAATGATTTTAAAGAAAATTTTAAGGATATCAAAACAGATTTAATTTTTGAAACACCAAATTATAAAGTCAGAATTGGAGAGTATAAAAATATTGACACTGCCTCTTCAAAATTAGAAGGTATAAGAAGAATATACCCTGGATCTTTTATTATAAAACTTTCTGAATTATAGCTTTCTCTTTACTTCAACTTCCTGGTAGCACTGAATAATATCACCCTCCTGAAGGTCATTAAATTCATTAATCTGAATACCACAATCATAGCCTTTAGCTACCTCTTTAACATCATCTTTAAATCTTTTAAGAGAAAGTAGCTTACCATCAAAAAGTATTTCATCAGCTCTTAATACTCTAACTTTAGAGTTTCTAAATATTTTTCCTGAAGTTACCATACAACCTGCTATAGTACCCATTCTGGAGATTTTAAAAGTCTCTCTAACTTCTGCATCTCCTGTATTTTCCTCCTCAAACTTAATCGAAAGCATCCCCTCCATAGCATCCTTCAAGTCATTAATTGCATCATAAATGATTGAATAAAATCTTATGTCCACTTGCTCTTTCTCAGATAACTTTCTAGCACTAACAGTTGGCTTAACATTAAAACCTATAATAATTGCATCAGAGGCTGAAGCTAATAAAACATCTGACTCTGTTATTGCCCCTACAGCTTTAAATATAATATTTACCTGAATTTCTTCAGTTGACAAATTCTCAAAAGAATCTGTCAGAGCCTCTACTGATCCATCTACATCACCTTTAATAATTACATTAAGTTCTTTAAAGTCTCCAATCGCAATTCTCCTTCCAATTTCATCAAGAGTTAATTGTTTCTGAGTTCTAACATTCTGCTCTCTTCCTAATTGAGTCCTTTTAGAAGCGATCATTTTAGCTTCTTTTTCATCTTCAAGAACTTTGAATGGATCTCCTGCTTGAGGAGCGCCATCCAATCCTAGAACAGATACAGGAGTTGATGGAGGTGCAAGCTTAACTGGCTTTCCTGCTTCATCAAACATAGCTTTAACCTTTCCACTAGTTTTTCCAGCCAAAAGATAATCACCTAATTTTAAAGTTCCATTTTGAACAAGTATAGTTGAAACATAGCCCCTACCTTTATCTAAGTATGCTTCTACAACTGATCCTGAAGAGTTCTTATTAGGGTTAGCTTTTAAATCCATTATCTCTGCCTCAAGTAAAACTTTTTCAAGAAGAGAATCAACACCTTGTCCTTTTAATGCAGAAATATCTTGAGATTGAATCTTACCACCCCAATCTTCTACTACTAGGTTCATTGATGCAAGAGATTCTTTAACTTTATCAGGGTTAGCACCTTCTTTGTCAATTTTATTTATTGCAAAAATTATAGGTACACCTCCTGCTTGAGCATGACTTATTGCTTCTTTTGTTTGAGGCATTATATTATCATCAGCAGCAATTACAATTATTACTATATCCGTGATTTGAGCACCTCTAGCTCTCATTGCAGTAAAAGCTTCATGACCAGGTGTATCTAAAAATGTAATTTTTTTGGACTTATTAACTAAAACAGAATAAGCTCCTATGTGTTGTGTAATTCCACCAGACTCTCCATCTGTTACAGATGAACTCCTTATAAAGTCAAGAAGAGATGTTTTACCATGATCAACATGCCCCATCACAGTTACTATTGGAGGTCTTTCCTCAAGATTTTTAGGATCTTCTTCTTGCTCTTCTTCTTCTTGCTCTTCTTCAATATCAGTTTTAATAAAATCTAGTTCGTATCCAAATTCGTCTGCCACAACTGTAAGGGTTTCTGAATCTAGTCTTTGGTTCATCGTAACCATTATACCAAGAGTCATACATGTAGATATTATATCATTAGAACTTATATCCATTAGCGTTGCAATCTCTCCAACAGTTATGAACTCAGTAATCTTAATTATTTTACTTTCCTTTTCCTGTAAAGCTTCTTCTTCTTCAGTCTCAATTTTTCTTTGATCTCTTTTATCTTTTCTGTATTTAACACTCTTCGACTTGGAGGACTTTCCTTGAAGTTTTTCAAGAGTTTCCCTAATTTGTTTTTTAATTTCGTCTGCCGTAGGCTCTACTTTTTGAGAAGCAGTAGTTGGCTGTTTGGCATTTTTATTAAACCTATTAGCTAAATCTTTTGGCTTAGAGACATCTTTACTTATTCTTTTTCTTCTTTTCTTTTTAGATTCCTCTAATTTCACTTTAACTTGGTCTTCTTTCTTTTTAATTGAATCTAAATCAATTATCTCTCCAGTTTTCTTTAGACCTGAAAGCTTTTGGAAATTTGTTTGAATTTTGGATGGATCGTCAGGATTTACTTTGATATCCAAAGAAGGTTCCTTAGTTTTTGGAATAGAATCGGATACTTCTTTATTAGGTATCTCTTTTTTTTCAATTGGTTTAAGATCTTTTTCAGCTGCCTTTTCAGCTGCCTTTTCAGATTTTAATTCTTCCTCCCTTAATTCTGCCGCTAACTTAACTTCAATTTCTTTTCTCTTTTTAACATTAATTTCTTCAAGCTTATCCTTGTCAGATTTATCTGTTTGAAATTCATCTAGCATAAGATCGTAAGTAATTTGATTGATCTTAGAGGTTGGCCTTGGCTCTATTTCAATATTTTTTGAACTAAGAAATTCAATAGCTCTATCTAGAGATATATTTAATTCTTTAAGAACTTTGTTTAACCTTATTGGTGATGGCATATATATTTTTTAGTCTTCGAATTCTTCCTTTAAAACTTTTAAGACACTAGACACTGTCTCTTCTTCAAGATCAGTTCTTTTAATTAAATCCTCTGCACTTAGCTCTAAAACACTCTTTGCTGTGTCTAATCCAACTTTTCTAAATTCTTCAATAACCCATGCATCAATTTCATCCTTAAATTCAGAAAGCTCAACATCTTCTTCTGCTCCTTCCCTGTAAACATCTATCTCATATCCTGTCAACCTTCCTGCTAATCTTATATTATGCCCTCCTTTACCTATTGCTCTTGAGACTTCGTCAGGATGAAGATAAACCTGAACAGTTTTTTTCTCCTCATCAATTTTTAGAGAATTTACTTTTGCAGGACTAAGAGCCCTAGTAATAAATAATTGAATATTATTCGTGTAATTTATAACATCAATATTTTCATTACCTAACTCTCTTACTATTCCATGAATTCTTGAACCCTTCATTCCAACACATGCTCCAACAGGATCAATCCTATCATCATAAGAATCAACAGCAACTTTTGCTTTTTCACCTGGTATTCTTACAGCTTTCTTAATACTAATTAAACCATCAAAAACTTCTGGAATCTCTTGTTCAAACAATTTTTCTAAGAACAATGGTGAAGTTCTTGAAAAAATAATTCTAGGTTTATTTCCTTTTAGCTCAACCATCTCAATCACTCCTCTTACATTATCACCCTTTCTAAAGAAATCTTTGGGTATTTGTTTGTCTTTAGGCATTATTAATTCATTTCCTTCATCATCTAGAAGAATCACCTCTCTAGCCCTGACATGATGAACCTCAGCGGTGAATATCTGTCCAACTCTATCTTTAAACTGATTAAATATATTATTACTATCATGTTCATAGACTTTAGCAACAAGATTTTGCCTAAGTGATTGAATAGATCTTCTACCTAGGTCAACTAACTTAAACTCCTCTGATACTTCTTCTCCTACCTCAAAGTCAGGCTCAATTTTAACTGCTTCTTTAAGTTCAATCTCTGCATTAGGATCTTCAACCTCGCCATCCTTAACAACTATTCTATTTCTCCATATTTCAAGATCTCCTTTATCAGGGTTAATAATAATATCGAAATTTTCATCCGAACCAAATTTTCTTTCAAGAGTATTTCTAAATACTTCTTCAAGTATAACCATTAAGGTTACTCTGTCAATTGTCTTTTCATCTTTGAATTCAGAAAAAGAGTCTAATAGTGATATGTTTTCCATTTACTTAACTTTATTTAAAAAAAAAAGAGGGACAAAACGTCGCCTCTGATGTATCAAAATGCTCGGCAAATTTATTATAAATAATTGATATAATAAAATTGTTGGCCTACTAGGTTTCGAACCTAGACTCTTCTGTACCAAAAACAGACGTGTTGCCAGTTACACCATAGGCCAATTAAGTGCAAATTTAATTTAATTTTTTTTCTAAAAAAATATTTATCGAATTTCTTCTAAAATACGTGCTGGAACTGATCTAAGCACTAAAAGATTTAACAGAATAGAGATTAAAAGATAACTAAAAAGGAATATTAAAATTGGTTGGTTATATGTCAATAGTAATTCTCCTTGAAAAATTATAATTAGTATTCCAATGCTAATTCTAATAAACTCAAATGAAACTGACCATTTAAAGCCATCCATAATTGAAGAAAAGCTAAAAATTGTTGAAAAAATTAAAATCAAATAAGCCATTTTATCAGCTAATGTTAAATCAGCAAATGAATTTAAAAATATATATAGAACAATATTTAGTATAAGAAAATGAAAGGAGACGAAAACCTTGTGCAATAGGTTGTACTTAGGTTTATATTTTTCTTGGGCATAGACATTTTCAACTATATTTCTTGGAATATTATCTATAATATCTTTAGGTCTCCATCCTGTTGGCATAAACCATATTTTAAATTTATCACCAATATTTTTAGTATGCCAAGCATCTTCGATCAAATAACTTAAATGCTGAAAATTAATTAACAGAGGGTTCCAAGTCTGAACAGGTTTAAGTGTCCCATATACACAAGGCACATCATCCAACTCTTCTTGAAATGTTCCAAAAGCTCTATCCCAAACACAGAAAATAGCAGCTAAATTTTTATCTATATATTCTTTATTGATTGCATGATGAACTCTATGTTGTGATGGAGTAACTAATATATATTCAAGCCACCCTAACTTTCCAATATGCCTAGTATGATACCAGAATTGTCCAAAAAGATGTAAAGGACCTAAAATAATTATCATTTGATGAGGAACACCTAACAATGCTGCAGGAATTAAAAATAAAATTCCAATACCAAGATTATTAGTTATGCTCTGTCTAAGTGCACATGCAAGATTAAACTCTTCACTACTGTGATGAATTACATGCATATTCCAAAAAATATTAATTGAATGTTTTAGCCTGTGATGACAGTAACTTGCAAAATCTACACAAACAAATGCAATAAAATATAGCAGTACACTTTCTTCTAACTCTATTACTTTTAATCTTTCATAAAAAAATGGATAGGATAAAATAATTATTCCTAGTCCCAAAATATCAACCATTAAATTAGTAAACCCAGAACTCAAGCTAGAAATGGTATCCATGTAAGAATGCTTTAAGTCATTTTTCCATACCCCATATGATATTTCAATAATAATTAAGACAAGAAAAATTGGAATAGTAATTAATAATATATTGGCGTAGGTGTCCATGAAGGTATTTTAAATCTATAATTGTATTATCTATATGTGATATTCAAATATTTTATTTTAATTTGGTTTTATAAATATATCAATTATGAAGATAAAAAATACATTTAATCTTTTGACAATTATTGGGCTTGCAATTTTAATGAGTAATACAAGTCTATATTCGCAGAAAAAATCAAACAAAAATTCCACAACATTCAATAAAGTTCTTCATGAATCTGTTGAATATCGTGAGATAGGGCCCTTTAGAGGAGGAAGGTCTGCTGCAGTTGTCGGTGTACCTGGTAATCCTAATCTGTTTTACTTTGGAGCAACAGGTGGTGGAATTTGGAAAACTGAAAATGGAGGTGAAACATATGAAAATATTTCTGACGGATTCTTTGGGGGAAGTATTGGTGCTATTGCGATAGCTAAAGATGATCCAAATGTAATATATGTTGGAGGAGGAGAAGTTACTATTAGAGGAAATGTATCCTCAGGTTATGGAGTATTTAAAAGTGTTGATGCTGGTAAAACTTGGTCTTTTTCTGGTTTACCAAATTCTAGACATATTCCAAGGATTGTTATAGACCCATCAAATAATAATATAGTTTATGCTGCTGTAATGGGTAACTTATATAAGCCTACTAATGATAGAGGTGTTTATAAATCTATAGATGGTGGAAAAAATTGGAAAAAAGTTCTTTATGCAAATAATCTTTCAGGTGCTTTTGAAATTGTGTTGGACCCAAATAATTCAAGGGTACTTTATGCCTCAACTTGGAGAGTTCAAAGAACACCTTCGAGTTTAAGTAGTGGTGGTGATGGCTCTGATCTTTGGAAAAGTATTGATAATGGAGAAAATTGGACAAAAATTACTACAAATTCTGGATTCCCATCTGGAATATTAGGTGTAATTGGGGTTACTGTATCACCTGTAAATTCTGAAAGAGTATGGGCAATTGTTGAGAATCAGGAAAAAGGTGGAGTTTATAGATCTGATGATGGTGGAAAAAATTGGATTTACACAAATAGTAGTAGATCATTAAGACAAAGAGCTTGGTATTATTCTAAAATATATGCTGACACTCAAGATATTGATGGAGTCTATGTGATGAATGTTGCTTATCATTATTCTGATGATGGTGGTAAAACTTTTAAATCATCCAATGCACCTCATGGAGATCATCATGATTTATGGATCGCACCAGAAGACAATAATAGATTGATAATTGGTGATGATGGCGGTGCTCAGGTTTCTTATGATAAAGGTGAAACATGGAGTACTTATTACAACCAACCTACTGCTCAGTACTACAGAGTTACAACTGACAATTCATTTCCTTACAGAA
>Ga0209362_1002342_pt1 | contig 14110 bp, 10 predicted proteins | sample SaaInlV_165m_DNA_FD_184680 | JGI IMG/M metagenome (GOLD analysis project Ga0209362, IMG submission 184680) | Marine microbial communities from expanding oxygen minimum zones in the Saanich Inlet - Saanich Inlet SI037_S3LV_110m_DNA (SPAdes)... | ecosystem: Environmental > Aquatic > Marine >...
TTACTTCTCCAAGAGCGTTCTTTTCATGACAAAACTACATTCTAACTCGAGTTTTCTCAGGGTCATAAAACGGAAAGCGAACTACAGTTGCTGCTAGACGCTTTTGATGTCCATCTAATTTTCCAACCTCAACCTCGCTGCCAATTTCTGACGCAGAAACTGAGATTCTACATAGCGCAATGTTCTTTTTGAGTATTGGCGAACGCGTTGCACTTGTAATAATTCCAACCTGTTGTTTCCCAATATACACCCCATCTCCATGGAGTGCAACTTCATTAGAATCTAATTCTAACCCAACAAGAACCCTTTGTGGAGAATTCTTACGAAGAATTAAAGATTCTTTTCCGGAAAAATCATCCTCTTTTGTCTTCAAAGGAACAGTGAAAGCTATTCCAGCCTCAAACGGGTCGGTCTGGTCACAAAACTCATAGCCAGCAAAGATTAATCCTGCCTCAATGCGAAGCATGTCGAGGGCATTTAATCCTAAAGGACAAATCCCGAACTCTTCTCCAGCCTCAGCAATTGCATCCCAAACTGCCTCACAATCCTTCGGGTGGGCAAAAACTTCATACCCTAACTCTCCTGAATAGCCGGTCCTTGAAACCATGACCGGAATACCAAACTCTCCGCCAATCCTTCCAATCGTGAATCGAAACCATTTAAGGTCTTCGATATTAGTTTGTAATTTAGGTGTCCAGATGATTTTTGCTAGAGTCTCTCGGCTTTTCGGCCCCTGAACTGCAACATTGTGAAGCTGATCGGTAGAAGACTTAACTCTCACATCTAGGCCGCGATCTTCAGCAATTTTTCTGAGTAATTTGCCGCCATCATCTGAGCCGCCAATCCATCGGAAATTATTTTCACAAAGACGGAAAAGGGTTCCGTCATCGACCATGCAGCCGTTGTCATAGCACATAGCGGAGTAGACAACCTGACCAATAGCAAGTTTACGAACATCTTTGGTGATTGCGTATTGCATTAATGCTTCAGCATCCTGCCCGTAGACTTCAAATTTTCTCAGTGGAGCCAGGTCAATCATCACAACCCCTTCACGGCATTGCCAATACTCTTTGATTGCTCCCAAGTTGGTAAACTCAAGTGGCAGCCAATAGCCGTTATAGTTGTCAAAGTTTTTAGTTAGTTTCGAAGTATTTTTATGAAAACCAGTTTCTTTTGTCATAGTCGGAATTGATTGTGGGTCAGGTCTAAAAGCCGTTGCCGATGGAAAATTATTGGACTTGTCGTAAATCCTAACATGAATATCTGTTGGGTTCCAGCCATTTGCTGAAGTTGTATCATCTGGGCACGCTGAGGAAACACAGACCAAATCAGCAACCGCCCTCAATAAAACATAATCCCCTGGTCTTGACCAAGAAACGTCTGAGCTGAGAGAGTGGCACTCTTCTATCGCTGTATTAAAAAAGAGATTAACGGCTGCCCAGTTTCTTCTCGGCGCAACGCCATACTCTGAAAGAGATTTATTAAAATTATCCGTACAACTAATATGTCCAGGAAAGCCGCGATCTTCATAGTACTTAGCGTTACAGGCCAATCCAAATGTGTCGTGTCGACAAACCGTATCCTGAATAACCTCTACAAGGGGAACGGAGTTTTGATTATAAAACTTATCGTGCGTTCCAGGTGCCGGGTAACTGGCTAGCATCTGGGACCGAGTAACCGTTGGATCAAGGCAGAGTTCTGAATTATTATTAAGGTCTTCCTCTAAAAACGCCTGAAAATCTGAGCACTGCTGACCCTCTACATCAATAATTTGAATGTACTCGCCCGCCTTTACTTTGTAGGCAACTGCAGAACTATCTTTAACTCTGATCTCTTTTGTTGGTTTTGCCAGCGGCTCTGGTAAGCGCTCAGATGGAATCGTTGGATTTGAACGAGAGACGTTGATTAAAATTTCTGTAGGTGAATTTTGTTGATCCACAAGCATTGGGCCGCCCTCTGCATCAAACACACATAACAGGTCATCATTAATATGAAAGGATTGTCGGGTATCTGCAGGATTAGACTCAGAAAACAGCTCCGTCGCATGAAAATCTTTTGATTTAATTTTTTGACCATCAAGGATCGCTTTAAGCATCTCAGAGCAATCACCTGAGGAAATGGAAGTAGAATGATTAGGCTTTGTATCCCAACTTAGGGAAGATAGGGCTGATGACTTTTTAGAATCAAACGCAAGAACACTGCACTGTTGATCTCCCTCAACATCGACGATTTCAACTGAATCACCACTTTTTAAATCAATCGAGATTGCCTCACCACCTAGAATTTGGTAGGTTTCACAATCACCACTGTATCTAATATTTGAAACTCTCATTTACTAAAAACCTCACTTAATAAGAATCGAGTATACATAGAATATAGAAAATCTCAATTTGAAAAATCTCACTTAGAGATGAATTAAATTCTATATGCAATAGTTATCAAATTCTAGTTTATTCAGCACCTCAGGGGGTGAGGCGCCGATAAACTAAGGAGAGGAATTAAAGAGATTAGATCTCTCAAAACCTCCCCTTTTAAATCACTTACAGTATTTAGAACTTACGGTAAGCGTTATTAAGATCAACCATTGGATGGTTTTCAGACATTTGGTACTTAATCAAAAGCTCTCTTGCAATCATGTCGCGCTCTTGCTGATTGTCTGGAAGTTCGATTGAGTCTGGAATCGTGACCCAGCCATTGACATTTCTATCGAATACAGCGGCTTTATCTTCCTCATAACCCATATGAACATCCTCTAGCCAGTTAAGATCCTGCCATCCCATTTTGTCAATGTATTTCTGTAAAAACGGGGTAATGTACTTAAGGTCAGGAACAAGGTTTACATCATATCTATAACCAATGTGTTGTCCAATTTCTTCTTCGCGAGCGGTATCAAGACCTTTATCTCCGACTACGAATGCTTGTTCATCTTTACTCATAATAACTCCTTAAATTAAAAGCGTGTCATATCAGGACGACCAACTGTGTGCTGAGAACCTGCAATAGGAACCTGTGCACATGCTGATGCCTCCATAGTCAAAGCAGCCAAATCTTCTGGCTCAAGAGAGTGTACATTTGTCTTACCACATGCACGCGCCATCATTTGACACTCAATGGCTAATGTATGTAGGAAATTGTAGACACGCTCGGATGCTGCATCGGGATCCAAACGCTTTCTTAGCTCAGGATCTTGCGTTGCAACACCAACTGTACAGCGACCCGTATGACAGTGATAACATTCACCTGGTTTAACGCCCATTTCACCTTCATAGTCAGCTTCTGGGGTGTCTCTGTTACAGTTCAGTGCCATCATTGCTGAGTGGCCAATTGCAACTGCGTCAGCACCGAGTGCGACAGCCTTAGCTACGTCACCACCATTACGAATTCCACCAGCATAGATCAATGAAATTCGACCCGTCATACCAACATCATCGATAGCTCTTCTTGCTTGGCGAATTGCAGCAATTCCTGGGACACCCGTCTCCTCTGTAGCGAGGTGAGGTCCAGCGCCTGTTCCACCCTCCATACCATCAATATAGATGCTATCACAACCAGTTTTTGCGGCCATACGAACGTCGTCGTATACCCTTGCGGCACCTAACTTCAATTGAATTGGAATTTGACCATCAGTCGCCTCACGAATCTCTTCAATCTTAAGCGCTAAATCATCTGGTCCTAGCCAGTCTGGGTGCCTCGCTGGAGAGCGCTGATCGATACCCGCAGGAAGTGAACGCATCTCTGCAACCTGATCGGTTACCTTCTGACCCATTAAGTGACCACCTAAACCGACCTTACAGCCTTGGCCAATAAAAAACTCTACTGCATCAGCAAGACGTAAATGATTTGGATTGAAACCATAACGTGACTGAATACACTGATAGAGCCATTTACTTGAATAGCGTCTTTCATCAGGGATCATGCCACCTTCACCAGAACATGTCGCTGTGCCAGCCATTGTAGCGCCTCGCGCTAGGGCTGTTTTAGCCTCATAACTTAACGCGCCAAAACTCATACCTGTAATGTAGATTGGAATATCTAACTCTAACGGTCTTGGAGCCTCTGGCCCAATAATGGTCTTTGTTAAACATTTCTCTCTATACCCTTCAATAACAAATCGCGTTAACGTTCCAGGCATAAAAGTTAAATCATCCCAAGTTGGTATCTTTTTGAATAGAGAGAATCCTCTCATTCTGTATCGACCCAAATCAGACTTAATATGGATGTCGTTCATTACTTCCTTAGGGAAGATGAAACTTTTTCCTAATTTGTATTGATCATCTGTATCACTCATAATATTTCCTTTAATTTAATTTTAGTAAAAGTCCGACTAAAGAACCAATTTCTTCTCACTAGGCTCTAAGTTATCGTAGTTCCATAATTGTTTACCAGAAACATACTTATTCATCTTTTCAACACCATTAGGTGTTTTGATTCCATACATCTCTAGCTTTGAAGATAGGTAGCGAACATCTAGCTCAGTCATCTCACCTGGAACACAGTCCACACCAAGGTCTTCAACTTCACCACCAACATAAATCGTACCGTCATACATTGAGTCACCTAAGTTCATTCCAGCATCGCCACAAATGATCATTCGACCACGCTGCATCATGAATCCAGAGAATGCACCTGTTTTGCCGCCAACAATAATCGTACCGCCTTTCTGGTCAATTCCTGTACGAGCACCAACGCTCCCTCTACAGACCAGGTCGCCGCCACGAATCGCAGCACCAAATGTTGAACCTGCATTACCATCAATAACAACAGTGCCAGCCATCATGTTTTCAGCACATGACCAACCCACACGCCCTTTGATGTGAACATTAGGACCATCAATCAAACCGCATCCAAAATAACCCAAACTGTCTGAAAACGTTAAGTTGAGTCGATTCAAGATGCCAACTCCAACGCCATGCCTTGACATCGGATTGTCTACAGTAATATCACCAACACCGCTCTCCATTAACTCTCTTATTTCGCGATTAATTTCTCTTGGCGTCATATCTAAAGCATCAATCGTTGCACTCTTGCTAGTATCTACATCAAAAGAATGAAAATACGTAAGATTTTTTTCACTCTCATCAACTGAGAAAAATCGCTGCTGAGTTTTTCCTTTTAATTGCTCTTGGTGGAGTCCCATTTCATGAGACTTGTCTTGTTTTAGTTTTGCCATACTTTTACCTCTCCGTGATATGGGTCAAATGTATCAATGTGATGATCAAATAACGTTCTGATCGCAACCTCTTCAGAAGCCAGAGCAATCATATCGTCACCTTCATACACAACCATTGGTTTTGCAGCCATAACATCCTTAGCCATGCCAAGTTGATCTTTAGTAGCTACAAGATAAGTGAAAACTCCATCAAGATATTCAACAGAGTCTTTCATCGCTGTTTCTAGGTCTTGACCTTGATTCATTCTATCGGCAATGTAAACTGCAATCAGTTCTGAGTCACAGTTAGAAGAAAAGCGATGACCTTTAAGTTCAAGTGCACGCCTGTTCGTCCAGTAATTAGTTAGCTGTCCATTGTGAACTACCGCAACGTCACTAAATGGATATGCCCAGTATGGGTGAGCAGAACGAATGTCAACGTCTGACTCAGTTGCCATTCTTGTGTGCCCAATACCATGGGTACCGTTGAAGTCATTTAGGCCATACTGCTCAGAAACGACTGTTGCATCACCCAGGTCCTTAATTAACTCAAGAGAGTTACCAATTGATAAAATTTCAACGCCTTCAATGTCCTCAACAAAGTCTGCTAACTTTTTCATATCACCCGAGAACTGAATCTCATAGCGATGTGAATATTCTGTAGCGCTATCTTTCTTGACAACTTTAGCGCCTAGATCTTTGAGTCTTGAATTGACCAACTTAATTCTGCCTTCAATCTCAGCGTGTATATCAAAACTGCCTTCAAGATCAGCCGCCTCAGCAACCTTGAATCTGATAACTTGGTTACCATTATCGTCGCCATACATAGCGTAGCCAGTTGAATCTGGACCCCTATGTTTCAAAGCTTGAAGCATTGATGTCATTTGCTCACCAATGTTTACATCTTTGCCGGCATTCTTGTGAATAATTCCTGCTATTCCGCACATAAATAATCTCCCTTTCCCTAAAAATTGCCCACCGCTAGGTGGGCACTCTAAACAAAACCTAAAGAAGCCAGCCTATGGCAAGCAATCTATATAAGTCTCCAAATCCCAGTCCGTAACAGTGTGGTTGAATCTCTCCCACTCATCTGTCTTGTAATGGTTATATACTGTGTACATCTCGTCCGGCATTGCAGACTTGATGACTTCATCATTCGCAAGCTCATTCATTGCATCACCCAATGACATTGGAAGCTTCTTAACGTCTTTACCAGCCTCCATAGCTGCATAGATATTTCTTTCTTCTGGCTCACCAGCATCAATATTGTTATCGATACCATCACCCATCGCTTTCAATAGCGCTGATCCCATTAAGTAAGGATTCACCATCGAGTCAACAGAGCGGTACTCAAAGCGTCCTGGCGCTGAAACGCGAAGCGCACAAGTACGGTTTTGGTAACCCCAGTCCGCAAAGATTGGCGCCCAAAAACCTGTATCCCAAAGACGACGATACGAGTTAACTGTTGAAGAGCCGATTGATGTCAGAGCAGGCAAGTGCTTAATAACACCACCAATCGAGTTCAGACCAATCGGGCCTGGCATCTTCTCGTCAATAGATGGATCTGGCATAAATGTATTTTCACCACCCTCTTTATACATAAAGCAGCCTGGCATACCCGGAAGTTCTCCCTCTGCACCAGCGATCTCTGGATGGAAAACATCCTTTCCACCTTTCCAAAGAGACATATTATGGTGACAACCCGAAGCCGAAACGCCCATAAAAGGTTTACTCATAAAGCAAGCAATCAGTCCAAATTCACGTGCCACTTGTGCACAAATTTGACGATACGTTGTGAGTCGGTCGGCATTTCTTAAGACGTCATCAAACTGAGTATTCAGTTCTAACTGACCTGGAGCATCTTCATGGTCACCTTGAATGATATCAAGACCCATTTGCTCTGAATATTCAATCACCTTCATGAACACGGGACGAAGCTCTTCGAACTGATCGATGTGGTAACAGTTTGGTTTTGTTACGCCGCCATTTGGACCGCCATCCTCACCACGCTTAAGCCACATCATCTCTGGCTCTGTACCGCAGCGCATATCTAAACCGTATTGTTCTTGAAATTCTTTATGTAGTCTGTGTAAGTTTCCGCGACAATCAGAGGTCAACGCTGCACCTGGATTTTCACGCTCTTCACGATTTCTGTAAAGTCTACAAAACACGCGCGCCACTCTCTTGTCCCAAGGAAGTTGACAAAAAGTGTCTGGGTCTGGGATACCAACAAGCTCTGAAGACTCAGGACCATATCCGATGTAGTCACCGTGCCTATCCACAAATAAGTTAGCTGTAGAACCGTAAACCAACTGGAATCCTTTTTCTGCTAATCTCTCCCAGTGTCTTGCAGGAATACCTTTACCGACAATGCGGCCAGTAACTGATACAAATTGATAATATACATATGTAACACCCAAAGCGTCGATCTTTGCTTTTACTTCTTTTACAAGTTTATCGCGCCCAGGTTCATTAACGTGTTGTTCTAAATCTGTCATTTAATCTCTCCGAAAAAATAAAAAAAATCTTTAATTAAAGATTTGCCCCCTAGTAGATTTTATTTAGATTCGAAAAAATAAACCCAAATAAAAACCAGATTAATATACTGACTCACAGATACCTATAACTATCTATTTGGATAACTCAAATATCCACTCAAAAAATGAGTGTTTCAGTAAATTATGCATGGAGTATACTCCTAATGATAATCCATTGTCAAGAAATTTTTTTTATTTTAAAGAAATTTAATAAAGTGTAATTTTTCTTCTAAAAAAGAACAAAAAAACATAAAAAAAAACTGATTTGATCGCTTACTTGAGGAAGTTTATTGTGAACAAAAAATTGTGTTCTAGGCTACGTATTTAAATTAATCAGAATTATTCGTACAAATAACCGTAAGGAATTGGCACTCGTCAGTGATTATTTTTTTAGGGCCGTGAGGTTTGTCAGAGTCAAAGTACAGGGAGTCTCCTTTTTTAAAGTGATAGATCTTAGTACCATAATAATAATCCATCTGACCTTTAAGCATATAAATAAACTCAACGCCTTTGTGTTGAAATTCTGGGAATTCATAATCTCTTGAGGTGATCGTAATCAAGCAAGGTTCAACATTTAAGGTCCCGCCGACGGTGTGACCCAACAACTGGTAATGACGGCTCTCATCTGATCCAGCCCTCTCGATCGTTAGTCCGTTACCTGATTTGATAAAAGTTGGCTCAACATCTTTATCGTGCTGCTTGAACAATGAGGTAATCGAAATGTTGAGTGCGTGACAAATCAGCTGGATTGTTTTGAGTGATGCGCTGATCTGACCATTCTCAATCTTCGAGAGCATACTGGCGGACAAAAGAGATTGCTTTGAGAGCTGCTGCAAGGTAACGCCAGCGTTTTTTCTAGCAAGACGAACCTGCTTACCGATTGAAGCCTCAAGCTGCTTATCGGTCCCAAAAGAAGGGAGGTTTTTATCAATAATGGATACACCCTTCTCTTTAGGTGCTCTATTTTTTGAAGTCGCCATGAAAAAATAATTTACTAAGAATAAAAAAAATTATACTATAAGGAAAATTATTTAGCGGTTGAATTCGAATTAAAAACTGAGTTTTGGGAGTTAAGCTCTCGAGCGGCGGCTTCTTCTTTGCTTTTTTGGCTTTGAGTCATCGCCCTTAAAGATGGATTTTGAACCCTCAGACATTGCGCCCACTTTCTCTTCGATCTCTTCAAGGGTTGGCGCTGAGGTGACGGAATGCTCATCCATCGCCTTCCTCATCGCTCTGACATGGTCAAAGCTTGTTCCGCAACAACCGCCAATAATCTTGGCGCCCGAGTTCATAGCAATCTTGACATACTGAGACATCAACTCTTCGGTTCCAGAGTATACGATACTGCCATCCTTAAACTCTGGGATGCCGCAGTTCGCCTTCGAGATAACGACCGTTCCTGGCTCAACATTCTTGGAGATGTCGTTGATTGTAGCCAGCAGATCCGGCGCACCGATTCCGCAATTAGCGCCAAAACCGCTCAAGTTAAAGTCTTTAGATCTTTTGGCAAGATTGGAAGGCGTAATCCCCATCATTGTTTTTCCGGCAGTATCAAAACTCATCGTTGCGCATACTGGAAGTCCGATGTCTTTAACCGCATCGAGTGCAGCTTCGAGCTCCTCCATCGCGTACATGGTCTCCAACCACAATACGTCCGCCCCGCCCTCAGCAAGACCCTCAGCCTGAGCTTTAAATGCTGCTGTTGCTTCGCTAGGCGTCATCAGTCCATGGGGCTCAATCATTTCACCTGTGGGCCCCATTGCTCCAGCAACAATGACTAAACGGTCAGCGTTATCAGCGACCTCTCTGGCAACCTCTCCAGCAGCTTTGTTGAGCTCGAAGACCTGGCTCTCAAGGTTATGTAACTTGAGCCTGAAGGATGTACCGCCAAAGCTGTTTGTTAAAAATAAATCAGAGCCAGCGTCGACAAAGCCTTGGTGCAAGGCTCGTATTCTGTCCTTATGCTCAATGTTCCAGGGCTCAGGGGGGTCACCCGTCTCCAAACCCATCCCAAATAAATTGGTTCCAGTAGCGCCATCAGCCAAAATATGGTTTTTTTCTTTCAGTATTTTTAAGAAATTATTCATGAAAAAAATAAATGCTAAGGCAAGGTCAACACTGTTATCGAATCTTACTCAATATTATACTAGGTAATCAATAATGATTAATTTAATATATTCAATCTCTGTTTATTTATGTTCATAAAATAATATTCTATGAGCACCCATTTATAACAAAAAATTACCCTACAATTTGTAATGCAAAATTTTAAATAATTTCTCGATCAGAGAGCCTAATCCCTATATAATTTAATTTAAAAAAATAAACTCACAAATTGTGACTATTTTAACTTTACAGCAAGCACAAAGTAGCATGCTCATTAACGGCATGATTGGTAATTCTTACCTGCACCCAGTATCAGTAAATTCAAGCCGCCCCTCCCCCAAACATTACAGGAATAATGAACAACAATTCTAACTCGCACGAAGATGTGATCAGTCGCTTTATCAATTATGGTGAATCTAACTTTGAATCAAACATTGCTCCTAATAGACCCACCCAAAGTGCAGCTCAGCTTGGCGTTTTAAGGCTCATCTATGCCTTTCGATTTTCGGGCCACCTTAGGGCGACCTTAGACCCACTAAAGAGACCAAGGCACCACTCAACGCCTCCGTTTACGCTTGAAGAGTTCGGGCTGAGTGAAGCGGATTTAGATACATCGTTTGATATGGGCTCTTACCAGGGACCAAACTGCAACACACTAAGAGAGCTTTTTGATTCACTCAACAAAACGTATTGCTCTAGCCTTGGTGTCGAGTATATGCACATCCCTAATCTTGAGGAGAGGAAGTGGATCCAAACAAAGATTGAAACGATGTCTTTGGAGCAAAATGAAACACCTGAATATAAAAAATGGCTCCTTCAAAGGATCACCGCGGCCGAAGTTTTTGAGAAGTTTCTTCATAATAAGTATGTCGGTCAAAAACGCTTTTCTCTCGAAGGGAGTGACACCCTCATTCCCTTATTGAACGTATTGATTGAGCACTCAGGTGAATACCTGATGAATAGAATATGCCTCGGCATGGCCCATAGAGGCCGATTAAACGTTCTCATTAATATTATGGGAAAGAGGGCTGAAAAACTCTTCAAAGAGTTTGCTGGAGATCTTGGTTTAAGTAAAAAACAAACGGGTGATGTCAAATATCACCAAGGCTTTTCATCAGATATTAAAACTAGTAAAAAGGATGTTCACCTTGCCTTAATGTTTAATCCTTCTCATCTTGAACTAGTCAACCCCGTCATTGAGGGATACGCCAGGTATCACCAAGATAAAAATAATGAATCTGATCGACAAAAGATTCTTCCTGTTCTAATCCATGGTGATGCAGCCTTTTCAGGCCAAGGCATTGTGATGGAGACCTTAAATATGTCTCAATCTCGTGGCTACAGAACGATGGGCACCGTACACATTATTATTAACAATCAGATCGGCTTTACAACCTCGAAACAGACTGATGCCAGGTCGACTGACTACTGCACTGACGTTGTAAAAATGATTAATGCGCCAGTCTTTCATGTCAACGCAGAAGACCCAGAAATGGTTAGCTTTATAACTAAGCTCGCACTTGACTACAGAATGCGCTACAAGAAAGATGTGGTCATTGACCTCATGTGCTACAGAAGACACGGTCACAATGAGGCTGACGAACCAGCTGTCACTCAGCCATTAATGTACGAGGCCATCAGAAAACTTCCGACGACGCGTGCAAACTATGCCAATACCTTAATGAAACAAGGTGTCATTGATCAATCAGAGGTTGACGCGATGATTGCCGACTATCGACAAGAACTGAAAGACGGCAACAGAGTGGCCTACAACATCCTAGAGCCAAAAAATAAAAGGGCTTGGGAATTACTTTGGGAAGATTATTTTGACTCAACTTGGCATGATCCCTATAAATCTGCAATCAGCAAAAAACATATCAAGGATCTCAACAAAAAACTGCAGCATGTCCCAGATGGATTCGAAGTTCATCCACGCGTTAAAAAGATGATGTCAGAGAGAAACAAAATGGCTAATGACAAAATTAATGCTGACTGGGGATTTGCTGAAACGCTTGCTTTTGCCAGTTTAACTGAAGTTGGGGTTCCCATTAGACTCACTGGACAAGACTGCGGCAGAGGAACTTTTTTTCATAGGAATGCAGTCTTACATAATCAGCTCGCTAATGAAGATTACACCCCACTTATGAACATTAATGAGAATCAAGGCAGAGTTCAAATATTTGACTCAATCCTCTCTGAGGAGGCAGCGCTTGGATTTGAATATGGTTACGCCACTGCAAACCCAGAGTCCCTCGTTATATGGGAAGCTCAGTTTGGAGACTTTGTGAATGGCGCTCAAGCAATTATTGATCAATTTATAGCCTCGGGAGAAGCTAAATGGGGCCGCCTATCAAACCTCGTTATGCTTCTACCTCATGGCCTTGAAGGTCAAGGACCTGAGCACTCCTCAGGAAGACTAGAGCGCTTTCTTCAGCTTTGTGCAAGTCATAATATGCAGGTTTGTGTTCCATCAACGGCCTCACAAATTTTCCATCTACTTAGGCGTCAAGTCCTCAGAAAGTTTAGGGCACCACTGATTATTATGTCTCCTAAAAGCTTGCTTAGAAACCCTCTTGCAGCCTCTCCTTTATTTAAGTTTACTGAGGGTAAATTTAGAGATGTTTATGAAGAACAATATGACAACATTAAACCTAAAAAGGTTGATCGAGTCGTAATGTGCAGTGGAAAAGTTTTTTATGAGTTACTAACGCGTCGTCAAGATGATCAAATAAATAATGTTGCTATTCTTAGACTAGAGCAGCTCTACCCTTTTCCTTACGAAGCGCTTCAATCTGAGTTAGCTAAATTTACGGGGGCCAAGGATATAGTTTGGTGTCAAGAAGAACCCATCAATCAAGGCGCTTGGTATACCTCAAGACATAACTTTATGGAAAGCATTAAAAAGGGACAAACTCTTCATGTAGTAGCGCGTGAGCTTTATGCTGCTCCTGCAGAAGGCAGTGTTAGAATGCATAATATTAATCAAAGTCATATTATTGAAAAAGGACTAGGCATTCAGCCTATTAATAAAGCTAGGAGCATTAAGAAATGAAAGAAGTAAAAGTACCCGTTTTGCCAGAATCGATTAACGAGGCAACCGTTGCTGCATGGCATAAAAAACCTGGAGACTCTGTAGAGGTTGATGATGTTATCGTCGAAATTGAGACGGATAAAGTCGTTCTTGAAGTTCCTGCAGAAGAGTCTGGCATCCTCACTGAAATTCTAGCTGAAGAGGGAGAAACCGTTAATGAGCAGCAAGTTCTTGGTCTTTTAGATGATTCGGCAGATGCTTCAAATGATGATACTCCTCAAGAGGAGCATGTCGCCCAAGAAGAGCCTGTAAAAACTGCCCAGGTAAGCCCTGAAGAAGCTCCAAATGAAGAGATCAAAAAAGAGCCAGTTGCTGCGCCTGAAATTTCTAGAGAAGAGCCAGCCGTTGCCCCAGTTTCGCAACCTTCTCAACCGAGCAGTAACCGAATGGAGGAGAGAGTCCCAATGACTCGAATCCGTAAAACGATTGCAAATAGGCTTCATTCGGCGACTCAAAACACTGCCATGCTGACAACCTTTAATGAAGTTGATATGAGTGAAATCTTGGCAATGAGAGCGAGCTATAAAGAGGCCTTCGAGAAGAAGTACTCTGTGAAATTAGGATTCATGTCTTTCTTTGTGAAAGCAGCCGTCGAGTCACTCAAAAAATTCCCAACAGTCAATGCCTATTTAGATGGTGACGATATTGTTTATCATGCCTTCTGTGACGTTTCTGTTGCTGTTTCTTCTGATAGAGGTCTCGTTGTTCCCGTTCTTCGTGATGCCCACAAAATGGGGATGCATGATATTGAGAAAGGGATTATGGATTATGCTGTTAGGGCTCAAGACGGGACACTAGGGATCGAAGAGATGAGTGGAGGCACCTTTACGATTTCTAATGGCGGCGTGTTTGGGTCACTGCTGTCAACGCCAATCCTTAATTCACCTCAGAGCGCTATTTTAGGAATGCACAAGACGCAAGAGCGTCCGGTTGCGGTGGACGGTGAGGTCGTCATAAGGCCAATGATGTACCTTGCCCTATCGTATGATCACCGAATTATTGACGGAAAAGAGGCGGTTCAATTTTTAATCTCAATCAAAGAGGCCTTAGAGGACCCAGCGAGGTTGCTGCTTAAAGTTTAATTGATTAAACTTTAATAAAAAAAAGGGCGGTATTTTCATACCGCCCTTTTTCGTTTTATTGCTTTTTACAGTTATTTATAGTGCTCTTGCTCGTCAGCATTGCCTTTAGCTAAAACCGCTATCAACATTACTGATGCAATCACCG
>Ga0209362_1002344_pt1 | contig 14105 bp, 12 predicted proteins | sample SaaInlV_165m_DNA_FD_184680 | JGI IMG/M metagenome (GOLD analysis project Ga0209362, IMG submission 184680) | Marine microbial communities from expanding oxygen minimum zones in the Saanich Inlet - Saanich Inlet SI037_S3LV_110m_DNA (SPAdes)... | ecosystem: Environmental > Aquatic > Marine >...
ATTCAAAATCGCCGATGTGGTAACAATGTTGCTTACGGGACACGCCGATTTTGAATCGGCCATGTCTGCAGTCAACGACGGCAATGTTTTCCGCATGTTATCCAAACCTTGCCCTCCCGAACGGTTGATTCAGTCCTTGTATGCCGGTCTTCGGCAACACGAGTTAATCGTAGGGGAAAAGGTGTTGCTCGAGCAAACGCTCAAAGGAGCAGTTGATGCTTTGAGCCAAGCCCTGGCAACCGCGAAGCCCTTGTTTTTCGGACGGGCTCAACGCGTGCAACGCCTTGCTGGCGAGTTGGCGGATAGGCTTGAAGAGCCGAACCAGTGGAGGATCGAGGTAGCATCCATTTTTTCTCAGATTGCCTCCATTACCTTGCCCGAAGCCATTTCCGAAGATGTATATCACAAGAGAGAATTATCGAAGGAGGTTCAGGAGATAGTGGGTCGGTTTCCTGAAGTTACCGAACAAATGCTGGAGAAAATTCCCCGATTAGAAGAAGTGCGGGAAATAATTGGAAAAATCGATTTACAGCCACGTTTTGAAATGGCGGACGAAGGGGGTATCCGGCGAGCGGCTTCGATCATTAAGGTTGCACTAGACTTTGACCATTACGAGGAACTTGGCTACGAGAGGCCTGTCGTGGTTCAAACATTGCGCTCTCGTGAAAAGTATTATGATCCTGAGGTTACCGAAGCTTTGCAGCACCTCCACTCTGTTGCCGATCAAAAATATCGTGTCGAGGAAGTGTTGTTAAAGAATTTAGGGCCAGGCATGAGGTTGGCTCAGGAGTTGCGCCATGACTCTGGTTTTCTGGTTGCGCCTTCAGGAACTGATGTGGACCGACACTTCATACGTGTGGTGCGCAATCATCTTGCCTGTTATGAAGAAAGTCCTTTTCCAAAAAGGATACTGGTCAGTGTTCCGAATGTTTGAGGCTTCATCTTTCCGTATTTTTCGTATGTATTAGAACCTGTCCGTGAAGGTTCGTTCTTATCTCACTTTGTTAACTCTTGCAGGATTTGCAGGACAACTCATTCTCGGAACTGTTCTGTGGTGGATTTATACGGGAGTTGATGAGGCGGAAGAAAAGCTTTCCGACAAGACCCGACAGATTTCATTCGGTAGCGAGGAAATCGATAGCATAGAGATAGCGATTCGCTCGATCAACGATGCCATAAATGCATTGGATGCCTATCCGCAGGAATTCCAAGGAGTATTTGGTGTTGCTAAGAATCACATGGTTTATGCGGATAAATCCCTTGAGAAACTAAGGGATTTGAAAAAGAAAGCCCCATGGGAGATTTTGACGGAAAATCTGTTGCACAATACTGAAGTGCAACTCCTCGAATTTAAGAAAGAATTGACGCAGTACGAAGCATTAGCGTTATCAAGGAAGTGGGACAAAAGATCGGCTACGCGAATCGATGCTATGGCAAAGCTAGATGCTAAAGCCGAGAATCTTCTGAATGCATCAGCGCAACTCAATGATCTTCTCGAGCCATACATGGTAAAAGTTCGCAAGGAGAGAGATAGTTTACAGGACGAATTGGTGCACAGGCGTAATGTTGCCCGTCTTGGAGATGTGGTTGCAATTGCCTTCTACATTGCCTTCGCCGTGTTTCTAGCATGGTGGACGTATCGAAGCCTTGCCAAACCCATTCAGACCCTAGAAACTGCAACAACCCACTCGTTGGACGAGCAAAAACCATTCGTATTAGCAGAAACCGGACCGGAAGAAATTCGCTCCTTGACGCGACGCCTTCGAGTCCTTGTTCACGGACTGGAAGAGCAGGTGTCTCAGCGTACTCATGCTCTACGAACAAAGGCTCATCAATTAGAAGAAGAAATGATGCAGCGCAAGCACTTGGAAACCCAACTTGTCCATGCTCAGAAAATGGAAGCCGTAGGTCAGTTAGCGGCGGGGATTGCTCATGAAATCAATTCACCTTCACAATTTGTAAACGACAATGTCATGTTCTTGAAGGATGCCGTCAATGAATTGTTGGCTGCGGTATCCGGTGAAGGTGAAATTCCTGATGACAAGGAAATTGAATTCCTAAGAGAAAACGCACCTGATTCCGTTGATCAGGCACTTCAAGGAATGGAGCGAATCACCACTATCGTTAAATCGATGAAAAATTTTGCGTATAGGGATGCGGCTTCAGAAAAAAGGCCCCAAAACCTGAATCAGGCAATTGAAGCTACTGCAGTGGTCGCAACCAACGAGTGGAAGTACCACGCTGAACTCAAGAAAGATCTCGATCCAAATTTGCCTTTTGTTCCCTGTAACATTGGAGAGATTAATCAAGTGGTTCTTAATCTTATCGTTAATGCCGCCCATGCAATTCGAGATTCAGAATTGAAGGACGGCAAAGGTCTAATCTTAGTTTCCACGAGGCAGTATGATCAATATGTCGTAATTACGATTCAGGATGATGGCGGGGGCATCCCAGAGCATGTTCAAACTAAGATTTTCGAACCCTTCTTCACGACCAAGGAAGTAGGCGTGGGAACGGGTCAAGGCTTGGCAATTGCTCACAATGTGATTACGAAATCTCATGGCGGGCATATTTGGTTTGAAACAGAGCAAGGCAAGGGCACGACTTTCTTTATTCGACTTTCTTTGGAAAGTACGTCCCCGGTAACCGATTCGTGAAGTTTGAGTGTTCACAGTTTTTCCAGTTTCGTTTGGTTGGTGCACTTTTACTCCTTTCTTTCACATTGATTGGCTGCGGCGGTCCGAACGAAACTATAAATGGTCGTGTTAGCTATTATAATAACATTGGGGACGAAGTTCTGGCGGAAGGCGTTTCCGTAAAACTTTTTGATGAAGAGGGAATCATCGCCATACATCAGGAAACCAGCTCTCTTTTGGCAGAAAACCTCAATAAGTTGAAAGATGAGGAAACAAGTGAGGAATTTTTGGAATCCTATTTCTCGGAATTGTTTGATGTCATTGACTCTGTTCCCGCTCTTGATGTTGTCGAAACTGATGAGGAAGGCCATTTCGACTTTTCATTTCCGAGAGGCAACTGCATGGTAACGGCTCAGGTGCTTGGTGGGGGAGAAAAAACGCCTAGATGGCTTAAGCTTTTTAGCTTAAATGCCTCAATGTCAGTGGATTTAGATTTAAATGGCGGAAACCAACTCACCATGAGTGTCGACGAATCAATCATATCTGTTGCTCAGTTGGAGAGCCAATTTAAAAGGCATCTCGAAGAGAAAAAGCTAATTGCGGAATGGAAAGCTAAAGCCAGAAAGGACATGGTGTTTATTTCGCCAGGGAGTTTTCTGATGGGGGGTCGAGGAAATGATATTCCCGAGATCCAAGATGAAACTCCGCACGAAGTGACAATTACTCGTGGTTTTTGGATTGGAAAATTTGAAGTTACCAATAAGCAGTGGAATGACGCATGGGATATAGAAGATTCGTGTTCAACCACTGCCTCTTTTCCCAAAACTCAAGTTTCATATGGTCAAGCTCAAGCATTTTGCTGGAAACTGACTGAGATTGAAAGAGGTTCTTCAAACTTACCCAAGCAATTTGTGTATCGATTGCCTACTGAGGCGGAATGGGAATACGCTTGTAGAGCGGGTTCTTCCACTGAATACTATTTTGGTGATGATCCTGCGGGCTTGCTGAATCATGCTTATTATAACCGTAATGGGAACGGGGTCAATTGGGCGACTGGAGAAGGATACAAAATGAATGCCAATCCTTTGGGTCTGTATGGTCTGTATGGTAATGTGATGGAGTGGTGCTTTGACTGGTATGGCGATTATCCGGCAGTCTCCGTGGGCAATCCCATTGGGTCTTTGAAGGGGCAAGAGCGAGTACTTCGTGGAGGCAGTTTTGCCTCTGGGGAGTTACAATGTCGTTCTGCTTCACGTTTTCAGCGAGAACCTACTTTTAGCGATTTCCAAGTTGGTTTTCGCCTAGTGTTAAGTTATCCTTTGTGACACGAAATTGTCCCTCTAGCGATTAAGTGTCTTGAGGCTTTCTTGTGCGACCTTTGCAGTGAGTGCATAGGTCGTGACTCTATCGACGCGGGCCATGTTTAAGCCAACGGCTTTGCCATTAATATCTAGAACAGGGCCGCCCATTGCCTCTGGGGGCAAAGGTAGGTCGTGCTGAATGATCATCGGGAAATTGTCTTTCCTTTTCGACACCGGCCCGCTCATCTGAAGGTTTCGGTTGAACATTTCGAAGGTAACCGAGCGGTGACCGAGGGTCACTTGATAGGAAAAACTCCTTTCATCTCGGATTACTTCTATGCTGACAACGTCTCCAGGGTCATGAGAACCCACAAGCTCTATGACCTGCTCACGTCGTATTACACTTTTTCCATTCACTTTGGTTACCACATCCCCCTTTTTCAAGCCGGCGGTTGCTCCTGCCGCCCGAGGCACTACTTCTGCAATTGCGATACCACCCGTAGCATCGCCATCGCGTCCTAGTATTACGCCTATCACTCCTCCTTCGCGTTTGATGGCTCGTGGTGTTCCGCTGTTTACACCAACTTTTAAACCCTTCAGTTTTGGGTCTGCAGAGACCATCCATCCACCTTCTTTGGGCAACATCTCGTTTGACCATTGTACTGGTTCGAAGGACTTGTCCTTGGCCATCATTTGCAGAAGAGCAAGGTCTGTTCTCTCATCTCTCCGGCGTATTCGGACGGGGTATGATTGACCATCCGCGAGCACTGCTTCTCTTGCACCTACGCAAGCACTCGCCTTGGTCAATAAGAGACCTTCCTTAGATACGATTGTTCCGTGAGTGATGAGTTTGCCGTTGCGAATGAGTCGAACTGTTGAAGCAAATGCGGCTTGTTTGGTTTTGGCAAAAGCCTTGCGCGTGTTTGCTCCATTCAGACGCTGGGAAGCCGAAAGATCTTCTGCATGAATGGCGTTGCTAATCAAGAGGCCAGCACACAGGCCGAAAACAAGTCTACTCAGGAAAACGCTGGAATTCATTCCTCGCTTTCCTCTTCAAATTCGGGGCGTTTGCCAAGTTTCACTTTGGCGGTCATTTCTTTTTCGCCTCGACGATAATCTATGATTACTGATTTGCCGGGTCCGGTTGTGGCAATGGCGATCGTGAGTTCCTCTCGCGTGTCAATAAAGTCTCCATTTACCTTCACGATGATATCACCAACCCTAAATCGAGCTTTCTTGGCCACTGAATCCTCGACAACCTCGATTACTTTGAGACCGTCCTCCGTTTCTTCGCATCCTACACCTAAGAAACCACCTTCTCGTAGACTGCTTTGCGTTAAAAGCTTTTCCTCCCGAAAGGATTTCCAGTTTGCATGAAAAGCCTCGATGGGAGCATGGAAATTTTGGTCGTCCTTCTTGGATATGCGACTGTGTATTCCGATTACGCGACCGTTGAAATCGAAGAGTGGGCCTCCCGAGTCTCCTCCAAGAAGGCGACTGTCCGTTTGAATGGTTTCGTCTTCTTTGGCGATAATTCGGCCGAGACGAACTATGATGCCGCGTTCCTTGTCGAATCCGCCTGGATGCCCCAGAGCGAAACACCAATCACCGATTTTAGAGGAACCTCGTGCTGCCATGGGAGCAACTGGCCAACCTCCTTCATCCGTGATTTCAGCCATACCCGCATCAGAAATTTCTGAACCACCTAAAGTAATTGCATTGACTCGCTTGCCATCCGGCAACCTCACTTTTACTCGCTTGCCTCTTTTCCCTATCACATGAGCGGCAGTTAGGACTATTCCATCTTCCGAGACGATTACGCCACTCCCGGCTCCCCCACCGCTTTCTATCGCTACAACTGCTTTCTTAGCCTCGGGCAGGATTTTACGAAGTCGTTCTTGAATGGCTATCAGGTCTTCATGGTTTTCAGGGAAAGGCTTTTCCCATGCTTTCAGTTCATCTGCCTTTAGACATAATGACATTGCAGCCAACTGCATGGCTGCATGAAAAGTAATTTGCCAATAATTCGACACTATGAATTAACTATGTCTCTGATTGAATATGCCGCAAATGGTTTCAGCAAAAAACTCGAAATAAATCATCCATGTTGCAGCCTAAGGGATAGCCGTTCCTGAGGCTATCTCTCACAAGACAGCTCATTGTCAGCCATTCTAAAAACGACGTCTGCCAAATTTTCAACTTCTCGTTTGTTGTGAGTAATGTGCAGAACGGTCACCCCCGTCCCTTTTACCGTTTGCACCAGCAAGTCGTAAATTTCATCATGGGTCTCCTCGTCGAGTGCGCTCAGTGGCTCATCTAGGCATAGATATCTGGGGCGAATGGAAAGAGCTCTTCCCAAGGCAACTCTCTGGCGTTCTCCCCCGCTTAAGGAATCTGGCATGCGATCCAGAAGATGAGAAACCCCCAGCCTCTCAGCCAATTCTTCCACCCTTTCTTGAATATGTTTAGGTTCTGCTTTTCGAAGAACAAGAGCGAATGCTAATTGCCTAGCCACGCTAAGATGCGGAAATAGTGCTCCGTCTTGTGGTACGTACCCTACGCCGCGTTCTCCGGGTTTGAGTGTTGTAACATCTTCCGAACCTAGACAGATGCGTCCACCGTCAATCGGTCTAAGCCCGCAAACTGCTTCGAGGAGAGTTGTCTTTCCACAACCGCTTCTACCAACGATAACCCCATATTCTCCTTCTGGTAATTTTAAGGAAATGTCGGAAAGAGAGAATTCTCCCTGTCGAACCTGTAACTTTTCAACCGATATCATGGTGCCAATCGTTTCATGCCCATGAGGCGGGAGGTAACCAGAACGGCTGCGGCTGCCAAAATCATAATTAGAGAAATGGCCAACATGCCTTTTAGGTTTCCCGCTTGCATCTCGAGATAGACTGAGGTTGGAAGAACTTCAGTTCTCATTCGGGTGGATCCAGCGAATACTAAAATAGGCCCGAACTCACCTAGCGACCTAGCCCAAGCTAGAGTACCCGCCGCGAGAATACCTCTTTTTGCCTGAGGCATCACAACAAGCCAAAAAGCTTTCCCTCTGTTGCATCCCAAGGTAAGCGCCACTTTCTCGTAGCGAGTGGGAATCTGGTCGAAGGAGATGCGCATCGCTCTGGCGGCAAAGGCGCATGCAACCATAAATTGCGCTATTATAACTGCCGGGATTTCGAATACGACCCATTGGCTTGTCCACGAAAAGGGTGCAAAATTGAATAGTGCTAACAATGATATGCCAATGACCAGAGGAGGCAATACGATGGGAATGTCTAAAACCGTATCAAGCAAGCGCTTCCCGGGGAAGTCGAAGCGCGAGGTTAGGTAACCTAGCGGAATCGCGACCCATAGAGATAGTAAAGTAGAGAGAGAGCAAGAAAGCAGACTGAGCCCAATGGAGTATTGAATTTCTTTGCTTCGCAAGGCAGACAACATTGAATCGGCATCCACGTAAGCAATGTCCGCCACGATCATGGCGACGATGATCACCGCATAGGTTCCGCTTAGGATTGAAAGCCCAACTATGAAAGGCTTGTCGGATCCCGGTCGAAATCTTGGTAAGTCTGTAACGACATTGTCGTCAGCCGATTGCATTATCGATTTTTTTCGACTTTAGTTTGCGTTTGCATCCTTCGCTTTCCAGCGGAAACCGGCATCAAGGAAGCGTTCTTTGGATCTTATCGAAGTAATAGCCTTCACCAGACGTCCAGTCATGTCCGGAAAGGAACTGCTTTTATGAACGGCAATGTTTTGAGTGGCTTGGGCAAGAGGGTCGTGGATCGGTACTGTTTCAAACAACCCCTTGCTTAGGTTTTGGCAATTCGCAAGGTATACTAGTGCCACGTCCAGCTTTGGGTGGCCTTCCATTTGTAAAATCAGCTCGTGGGCTGTGGGTGTCGTTACTTCCCATGTCCCGTTGGCCTTGATTTTCTCTGCTATGCCGGCTTTTGCGAGGAGTTGCCAACTCAAGTCTCCCAAGGTGGAGATTTTTTGATCCGTTGTACCAATAGACAAGTTTTCCTTTCCCAAATCTTCGAGAGTTTGCAGATTCTTGGGATTGCCTTTGCGAACTAGCATTACGATGTCCGTGCTAGAAACGTCCCGAGCGTCTTGATAGAGAGTGTCAACTTTGTTCATGTAGGAAGCGTCGCATGTGAGAAAGGCGTCGGGCATGGCAGTCTTTGCCTTGCTCATTCCAATTGCCTTTATATTTGCAACAAGCGAGCCGCAGCCTGCAAATTGCTCGACTATTTTGCAGCCCTCTCTTTTTTCAAAATCTCTTAATGTTTCCGTTACTGCCTCACGGTTGACTCCTCCGCAATAAACGATCAGTTCTGGGTTTTCTTCCCATTTATCACCGTCTACCCCAGTGAAGTTGTGTTTGGCGAAGTATACTTGCCCTTTCGATGGTGCGGCAAGGTAACGGGCGAACAAAAGAGCTTGCCTGGCTTTTAGAGAAGAAGAACAGACATTGGCCGTTATTTTGGAACGGATCAATTTGAAGGCCGTTATTTCGTGGATTTTAAGCCCGAATTGTTTGGCGGTGGTATTCCACAGAAAGCCGGCTTGTACAACCTTCGAGGCGGCGATTGCTGCAGCTGCATCCGTTACTCGCGGAGAAGATGCTTTTTTGGCGGCGTTGAATGTGTCCCACTCTCCTAGATTTTCAAGAACGGCTTTAGTTGTTTTTCCAACACCTGCCGCCTCGTTGCAGATTACGAAGGGCACATCAAGATCGAGAAATTCATCAAGTGTGGTAAACTTCAGATTTGCATTTGGATTGGATGCCAGCACGAGATTGAACGATGCAAGCTGAATGGATTCTTTCGTGAGTCCCTTTTGCCTAGCTCGGTTGGCGAAAGATAGATCGGCGGGGATATAAAGGTCAGACCGAGATTTGTTGCTGTCCCGGTCCAGTTGCAATTTGCCCTCAAGTGCACCACTTGAATCGTAGTCCAGTGTTATCTTTACTCCGAATTCTTTCTGAAAAGCGATAGCTGCTGCTTCCACGGGCTTGCGAATCCCTGCTGCGCAATAGACGATCAAGTCATCGGGAGTGGTCTTCTCTTCGGAGAATTTGTTCCATACCACGAGCATGGAAGCGAGAACGAAAATGGAGACTAACGATAAAGTGACTCCGCCATACCACGGAGTTCTCCAACGCTTGTCTTTGTTCGGATCGAAAGGTTTCACAGGCTCTTTAACCTAAGTGATTTGTAGGCTGTCCATCAATTGAAAAAGGGTAGATTCTCCTAACTGCAGACGAGGCAGTCGGCTCTGCGTATTATATCGATTTTTCGTATATTGAACTGGTCTGCATCGATAAGCATCATCTTTCCTTGGGCAGTCGACCCAAAACCCGCGATCAGCTTTAGGCCCTCCATTACCCCGATGTTTGCGACGAGTGCGGAAACTGCTCCAAACACGGGGAACCGCCGTTTCCAGTGGGGTGGCGTTTCAGGGAAAAGACATTTTAGGCATGGAGTTTTGCCTGGCACGATGGGCATGACGTGCCCTTCTAGGCGGTACATTGCGCAGTCGATCATAGTCTTGTTTTGCCTTACGCATTCTTGGTTCATTAGGAATCGTTCCTCGAAAAGCGGAGCGCTAGAGAAGACGATGTCGGCTTGACTCACGAGAGCGGCGGCATTGTTTTCGCTCAAATTTTCGTTATGAATCTCAATCTCTATTTTTGGATTAAAGGCGGCTAGCGTTTTGGCGGCGCTTTCTACGCGTGGTTTCCCCAGCCCTTCCCATTGCATTAGGATTTGTCGATTCAGGTCATCCTTTCGCAGGTTGCCAGCGTGGGCCAAGATGAGTTTGCCGATGCCTGCTGCTGCTAGAGCGAAGGCGATGGGGCCCCCAAGGCCACCGATTCGGGATACAAGTGCCGTTGTGTTTCGAAGCCTTTCTTGGCCTTCTTCGCCGAACCCGGTCACATCCAGTTGCCATTCGTAAATGGCGCGATCTTCTTCAGTCAGCATGGAGGCAGTCCAATTCCTGTAAAAAAGGGGGTAAGGCAAAAGTGAAAGAAGTGCGGGTTTTATCCGTCGAGTCTAATTTTTTTCGTAAGTTGTCCAAATTTCTTTTTCGTAGCTCCAAAACTGCCGAGCATTTTCTCTTTCCTTGTAGTAAAGCCATTTCGATGTGGAGTGGCGGAAAAAAAAAGGGTAAATTGATTTGCCCGTGTAAAGCCAACCAAGTTGTCTGTCCCACATCCATAATGCCGATTCGTCAGAACCGGAAACGAATAGCCATCCGTGGTTTGGATGATAAACCCATCCATCTCCGTTGTCATAGAAATTTCCGAACCAGGTAGAGTTTTTAAATCCTGCGTCCAAGGTCTCCGTAGAGTCGCCGGACCATGGAGAAGCTGCTTTAGATTCTTCAACTTGCAACACTAACTTGTATGTCGAGGTCGATGGTCCTTGGCGATTTGCCCAACGGTATCCCTTGATTTCAATTTCGTAATTACCGCCTGTGGGAAGTGTTCCTGAGATGGACGGGCTGTCCTTGTCGCCATTGAAGGTCAATCCATTAGGCAAACCAGAAACCAAATAGCTTTGCGCTTTGTGTCCGTGAGTATAAAAACGGAAAGTGTACGCATCGCCTTCCGTGCCTGTGCCAGGGTTCTTATCAATCTCTTCAAATGCTTTTACATAGGTTGTTGCTCCCGTTAGCACGTGTGGCAAAGTTGTGGCCGCCGCTGCGGGCAAGAGAGCCCGAAGTGTTTTAACATGTGCGGCAATCGGTGCGAAAAAGGTCGAAAGGTGTTTCCCGAGAGGCAATGTCGGCAAGCGTTGAAGAAGCATGGCCAATGTCATGCACAGGATTTTTGCCTTACTTTTCATCTTTAGTTGCATCCGCACCCACCCCCTCCTGCCCCACGACCCCCTCGGGATGCTTCCCGACTGTAGAAGGCGTGATCATTCATCTTAACCTCTAATTTGTCTCTATCCAGTCGCATGACGTAGTCGGCGAGGTATCCCCTTTGCAGTATGTTTACAGTGGGCTTGGGCGAGCAAGCGCCAAAGGCGATCGTCGCTATTAAGAATAGCGAAAGCAGCCAAGGTCTATTACTTTCTTTTTTCGTGCAGGTATTCATAAATGCCTTTTGTCCATTCAACTCCGTTTTGGGTTTGTACGCAACCTTCCGCTCCAAAAAACCTATCGATTCTGGCAAGCCCTCGATCAGTTCCGTCAAGCAAGGCGCATGTGGACAGAACACCTGCCTCTAGGCAAGAGCGTGAGATAACCGTGGCGGACAGACAGTTGTTGCTCGTTGGGTAACCCGTGCGATGATCGATTAAGTGGCCGTACCTTTTGCCGTCCTTTTCGAAAAATCTTCGATAGTTCCCCGATGTCGCGACAGCCATGCCGGAAACCGAAAAAATCCGATTTGCTTGACCTTGCTTTCGAGGATCTTCAAGACCGACTCGCCATGCAGGTGCGTCGGGGGGAGAACCTGAGCCAAAAACATCGCCCCCAAAGTCGATGAGAAAATCCTCCAGCTCATGCTCGCGGGCCAAATCAGCTACTCGGTCAACGGCATATTCTTTGCCGAAGCCCCCGAAATCGAGGCCCATTCCTGTTTCTGGCAGGAAGATGGAGTGGTTTTCTCGATGAACTTTCTTCCATCCGATTTTTGATAGCGCCTCTCTTATTTCGGATTCGGAGGGAACTTGCGGATTCTTTGCTTTGAAATCCCAAAGGCGGGAAAGCGGAAGGGTAGTGGGATCAAAGAGCCCCTCAGTCAAAAAATGAAGGGTGTTGCACATGTCGAACGAGTGAATGTCCGTTGCATCTATTTGAACGGGGTTACGACCAGCTGCATGATTGATTCGGCTTATTAGGCTGTCGTCCCTGAAGCGGGAATAACGAATCTCAAAACGGTGTACCCAATCGAGTGCGTTTTTTCTGAAGATATCGGCTGCTCCCATCGAATTTGCAGCATACAGTATTTCGCAACGTGTGCCCATGGCAGGAAATTGAAGTCGAAAGAGACCATCGGCCAAGAATTCAGGGGAAATTTTGGATGGAGCGTGCATCCTCAGAACTCCCATTGTAGTCCAACAGTATATATATCTGCGTCAGGATACATAAGAGGTGAGGTTACTCCATCACGGCCCTCCATGTCGTACCTCTCGTAAGCCAAGTCCAAGTTAATGTTTTCACCTTTAAACATCGTCAGTTTAAGGCCATAGGCAAGACTCTCCATTTTGGAAATCCGATAGTCTGCCGAATAATGGGGCGCCAATCCCGTGGGAGGATTTGCGTCATTTACTTTCGATTCGTCCAAGATCGTGACGTAATAATCCGCCGCCGACTGATTGTAGTATCTCAGCAAGGGTCGGATTACCAGATTTTCGCCTATGCGCTTGAACCATTGCATTTCCAAGGTGTTGCCTCGAAGACCTGAGTCGTCGGCAAAGAATCGATAACTGCCTTGTACGCTAGAACGCAAGGACTCAATGTATCGAGTTCCCTCGACAAAGACGACGTACACATTCCGGGTGCCGGGTCGGTTTTCAGGTGTTGGCCAAAGCACTTTGGCACCATGGACTGTTGAGTAGTAGGCAACGTTCTTGTACGGATCGCTCAAATATCCTGACGGACGAGAATACGAAAGGTTAACCGCTATCGTAGTCTTGGGGTCGAGGATACGGTGGGCTCCAAAGTTGATATCGGGTGTTCGCTTTGTTTGTTCGTCAAATCCGGGATATCCAGTGATTTTCGTGTCCACGGTGTCGTCGAGGTAGGAAAGTCCTGCACTTAGAGTGAGAGTGTCTTCCGCATATTGACGAGACAGTCGAACGGCATAACTACGCGAAATGTAATCGGGTTCATGGCTAAGTCCGAATTCAAAGGAAAAGTCGTATTCTCCTGCTTCTCTTGCAAGGGTTACCAAACCGGCTCGCCTTGTTTCTTCGATCGGGTCGGAAAGCCAATCGAGTTCGGTTGGCGGCAATCCCATTGGAGTCGCTCCGGACCACGTATCCACAATGCCTACGACATCAAGGTTCCATTCATCAGTTAGGGCTGTTTCCGCTTCCGCGTACCATGAGCGAACGTGAATCCTTTCCCCTTCCTCTACCCATTCGCGATACTTCGCTCGCAATGCCTTTTCGGCGGTGCTCTTTCGGGTGACCAATACCATTAACGCGATGATCGCCAAGAGGTGTATGGCTCTAAATGCTTTTGCTTTCATTTTGCAGGAGAATTTCGGAAGGGTAGGTTCGGGTCAAGCTTTGGAAGAACCGGCTATTTTAAGATGCTAAACTCTTAGTAACGCTTTTGCGTTTACGGTAATCCTATCTTGCCAAATATCCTCTTTCTCTCAAGGAATTCTTTGTTCGTTAATATGAATTCGAAAAAGCGCATATTCGTTGTCGACGACGAAGAAGATCTTACCGACCTTCTGCAATTTCAATTTAAGAGGGAGGGCTTCAAAGTGGTGACCGAGAACGATCCCTTTGTCGCCCTGAGCACAGCTCGCGACTTTGATCCCGATTTGATTGTTCTGGACGTCATGATGCCGGATTTAGATGGTTACCAACTACTACGCATGTTTCGATCCGATAGTAAGCTGGTTCAAGTGCCCGTGGTCATGCTAACGGCTCGAGCAGGGGTTGAAGATCGTATTAAGGGACTTGAAAGCGGTGCCGACGATTATGTGGGGAAGCCTTTCGATACTAAGGAACTGATTTTGCGAATCCGCTCCATTCTTAAGCGGAGTACTAAACAAGAGCCCGAGTCTTCCGGTCGAATTGACATGGGCAATGTCACAATCGATGAGGAAGACTACTCCGTGAGCATTAACGCTAAGAAGATTCCTTTCACTAGGACGGAGTTCAAGCTGCTCCAGTTTTTCCTTAAGCGAAAGGGTAGGGTGCAAACCAGAGAGAATCTTCTCGTTAGCGTTTGGAAGTTCGATACCGATGTCGAGACTCGCACCGTAGACGTTCATATTCGCAGGTTGCGTAAAAAGATGGAGAGTGCCGACTTGGAGATCGAAACCATCCGTGGGGTGGGGTACCGCTTGGCGGAAAAAAGAAAGTAAACTTCCATGTTCTTGGACATTTGGATCTTGTCGGTTATCCTTGCGTGTGGTGCTTCGTTTTTTTTGATTTTCTGGCAAAGAAGCCAATATCTCAAAAAG
>Ga0209362_1002356_pt1 | contig 14039 bp, 17 predicted proteins | sample SaaInlV_165m_DNA_FD_184680 | JGI IMG/M metagenome (GOLD analysis project Ga0209362, IMG submission 184680) | Marine microbial communities from expanding oxygen minimum zones in the Saanich Inlet - Saanich Inlet SI037_S3LV_110m_DNA (SPAdes)... | ecosystem: Environmental > Aquatic > Marine >...
TGATGATCTCCGGGATCGACGCTCCGAGGAGCCGCATTTCCCACCATCGGGAATATCGTTCTTCCTGTTCGACTGGTAGCGACTCGATCGGTTGTTTCAACTTTCTCTTCCCGGCAAGTCGACCCAGCAACCCGTTCGCCTCGGGTTTCATTTTCGGCGGTTCAGGCATCGTCGTCAATCTCAAAACGAACCGAGGGCGAAAGGTATTCCGACGCCGTTTGGCTGTAACTGTAGATGTTCGGGTTTTGCATCGTGAAGATCCAATGGTCGACGAGCGGAATGTCGAGCAGTTTACCGAGCCAGGACAAGGCACAGGTCGCCGAATGATCCGCCGATGAAGGTTCCTTGCTGAGACTGTGAGTGTGGGCGAAGACCCAGCCGTACCCGAACGCCTCGGGATCCGCCGATAATATCTGGACGATATCGGCGAACGGAACTCGAATCGAATCCTCGTCCGAGCCTTCAGTCCAGATCCGGAAAGCGTGGTCGCCGTGACCGACGACGCCGATGATCGCACATTGCTCTTTATCGGATTCGTTCTTTTGGAATTCTCGGAGCAGTCTCACGATCGCTTCGTCGGCGTTCTCCGCTCCGCCGAAGGCTTCGTGGACTCTAGGCGAGACAATAGATCGAAAAGGTCTTCCTTGTTCCTCACCGCCTCCGCTACCCCACCAGAGCGTTCGATCTGTCCTATCCTGTGATGCTGGATCTTCGATATCTTCCCCTTGCTCGTCTTCAGTTCGATTCCGACAAATCGACCGTGGACCGAAGCGAGGATGTCGGGCGTTCCCGCTTCGACCGGAGGACAGATCACGACAGCGTAGTGTCCTCGATCTCGTAACTCTCGGACAGCCCACGCTTGAAGTCTGGACTCGGTTCCCACTCTTCCCCGACTTCCCCGTTGACCCTGTGTCGTCGAGGTTCAGCGTGTCCGAGTTCGGTCTTCTTGTCAAGTACAGCGGATGCCGGGACGATCTTGTTGAAATACACGATCGACTTAGTTCGTAGTGCCCTGGCGATCTCGTGAGCCTCTCGATGTCCGTCCGTGAACGAGAACTTCTGTCCAGGTCGAGCGTCGAGGTACGGTGCGTCCGGGTCGATCTCGTCTTCCCCGACTTCGGTCTTCCAGACCAAGATTCGCCAGAGCGACGATCTCGTCGAAGGTTTTTCGAACTCGTTTCGATCTCCGTCGAAAAACAATTCGACGATCACGGCGTCACTTTTCGAGTTTGCCGATATTCTGAATCTCCCCATGTCTAACCTTTCAACCAGTCAAGCCCGGTCCCACGATCTGCGATGTCTTTCAGAATGAACCGAACGCCTTTTTCGAGTTCTTCGATGTTTTCCATGTTCTCGTAAAGTCTCGACTTGTGATCCGATTCCGGGATCGTCGACATCCCGAACCCGAGTTGACTCTTATCGGGTCCGGCTCCGGCAAGGATCCTCATGATGTATCCGCTGGTACAATAGTTCAAAACGAAAGACCGAACGCCTTTCTCGTCGAACTCTTTTTTCTTGGCGACCGTCCGCTCGAACGATTGAGGAGTCCGTTCTGTTGCTTCGGCTGCACCGTCGGTCAACCAGACGACATCGGCGTTCTTCATTCCTTCTTCTTCGAGGATCTCCGTCGCCGCCGTCAGGGCTACGAGGAACCCGGTTCCGCCTCTCGGTTGGATCTTCAACAGTCTTTGAAGATCCCCGAGGTCGCACACTCCTCGATCGTTCGAGCGGACGATTCGTTTCCTGTCCACCGAGGAGGTAAACGGTGCGACGACGAATCGGCGACCCGACTCTCGGCAAGATTCCATCAACCCGAAAGCCGTCGCAAGGGCCAGATCGCATCGATTGAAATCTTCGATTCGTCTTCGCATTGATCCCGAGGTGTCCAACATTACCAGAACAGGGCCGAGACCGTCTCCGCCGTCTTCTTCGCCGGAGGTGACCTCCAGCGTTCCGTCAGCGAGATCCTGAGCGATCATCTCCGGCGTTCTGGTCACGAGGTATCCGGTGTCGGCGAGTCCTATGTCGTCGCCCAGGTCGACCGTCGACGCCGTTGTCGAGGAGTCGATCGTGTCGTCGAGCAGATCGCTCTGAATCTTCTCGACTCGTCCGAAGGCTTTGAACAGTTCGAGCAATCTCGGATTCTCTCGGATCGTCGCCGCCAGAGCGATTCTTTTCTGAGACAATGCGGAGACCTCGCCGACGACCGAATCGTCTTCATCTTTTTTCGTCAGTTCTTCGATCTTCTTCGTAAAATCTGCGATGACGGTCAGGTCTCCGCTGGCGGATTCGACCGCCGGGGCGATCCGTCCGTCGGTCAGTTGCAATTCGAGGATCTCGTACAGAGACAACATTCCCATCGCCGCCGTCGACGGGTTGAGGACCGTCATCGCTCGAATGGTTTCGAACGATGGGGTCTCGACGATCTGCAAGATCGCCTTCGTCAACGGATCGTCTCCCGGAAGAATCTCCGGGCGAACCGTCGAGTAGAGAAGAACGAACAAATCTTTCGGAGTCTCTTCGATTCCCGGAGGGAAAGGCGAAGCGTTACCGAAACAGCCGACCTTGATTCCGGCTCCGGTCAGATATTCCTCGACCAGTCCGAACATGATCGTCGAAGCGTTGGTGGTTCTCGTCAGTCTCGACATTATTCGCCTCCTTTTGCGATTTCCCAGGATTCCTGCGAGTCCACCGCAGAACGAAAGATAGTCGCCCAGTCGTCATCTTTGGTGCAGAGCATCTTCGCTGATCGTTTCGAGACAGCGGTGGGAGCCATGTCGGCGATCAGAAAGGTCTCCGAGGAGACAGCGATCTTGTCGGCGTCGGTTGCGATGTCCACGGTCAACGAAGCCTTGTCGACGATCAGGAGGTCGATCGGTTTCGGTCCGTTGAAGTAGTAGACATCCTCGGGATCCGCAGCGTTGACGATCTTGATCGAAACGGTCGGGTTGCAACCGGGACCGTAGACGAAATCGAGTTCGACGGTGGCGATTTCTCCGGGGAAGACGGTATTGCGGTTCGCCGCCAGGATCTCCAGAACGGCGATCTCTTCCGGCGTGTAGGAGTAAGAGGTCGCAGGGGTCAAGGAAAGGCGATTCAACATTTCGTTCCTTCTTTCGTTTCGTTTTCTCTTCGAGGGAAGAACCTTTCCTCCCTCTCATAAAAACAAGTATAGGACAAATCTGAGCCGGGTCAACCCTATTTTCGAACTTTCTCCGAAAGTATCTCCGGGGAGAGGATCGACTCCCCTCCCCGGCTGTCTCGGTCGGTTTAGTGGCCGCCACACATGGCGTAGAACTCCTCTTCGGCATCTTTCCTGGAGAGGTGTGGACCGATAGCGTCCTGCTCGTCGCTCGGCGTTCCGTCGGCGAACGGAACATCCACGATCAGATACCACTTGTCACCGACAAGCACGGTCTGGAGCGAGAAGAGGTGCGGACCAGCACAGTCGCAGTCCCAGTCGCAACCGCAAGTCTTCTTGCCGACCTTGACTGCGTTCATTCTGGTCGCTCGTTCGACGACCTCCTTCTCGGTCAGGATACCGACAGCGTTCCGGAACTCGGTCGTCATGGTCTCATGCGACAGCGTTCCTGACGCTGGCATGAGGTTCTCGTTGTAGTTGCTGACCGCTGGTCCGTAGATGGTCGACTCGACCGTTCTCGCTTCGAACTGCGACCCGGTGAAGACCGTTCCGTATTGTGTCTGGTGAGTCCATGCCCGCATTGTTCCTTCTTTCGTTCCGTTTTCTCTTCGAGGGAAGAACCTTTCCTCCCTCTCATAAAAACAAGTATAGGGCAAATCTGAGAAGAGTCAACCCTATTTTCGAACTTTCTCCGAAAGTATTTATCCCCTCCTCGATTGTCGTCCGAGAACGATCCTGGCGGCACTTTCGGAGATCTCTGCGAGTCTCGCTCGCTCTTCTCCGTTCAGTCGACAGAAGAACTTCGGTTGGCGGATCGTGCTGCTGAGGTTGAGCAGATTCGTCAACTGGTCGTCGTCGAAATCTGCGAGAAGTTTCATCCCGGTGATCTCGACCAGTTCGTTGAACTTCATTTTCGCCAACGATCTCGCCTCGTCGCAAACCTTGTCGACGATATTGTGGACATCTTCGATCTGAGACGGAGAAGACCAGAAGACGAATCGAGCGACTCGGAGATCCTCGCTCCTGATCTCGTCGTGTCCGACGAGCCAAGCCTGAGCCTGAGCCAGAGAGAGCCGAAGACCCATCGTCTTCATCCGTTTCCGTTGGTCGATCGAGATGTCGAGTTCGTCCATTTCCCGGAAGAGCCGAAGAGCGGTCTCTTTCGCTTCCTCGGAGATCGGCACAGAGGCGATCTCTCGCCTTGCGGACACGATGTCCGACCGGGTGATCGTCTCGACGATCGGGTCCGGCTGAGTCGACCAGAGAGCCGTCGCCTTGCCGCTCTCCGTCACGATGTCTTTGACCAGTATTCGCATCTGGAGCCGGGAGTAAAACGCCGCATCGGCTTTGTCCGACGGGAGTTCGTTGCTCGCCGTCAACATCGACAACAGCGGAAGATCTCGGACGACTCCGTTCTCGGAGAACTGACGATCCGCCAACGGTTCGAGGAGAGCGGCTCTCGCTCCCTTCGTACCCTTGAACACTTCATCGACGAAGGCGATGTCGGCGTCCAGGAAAGTGTTCGGAGCCTCGTGGATCCTGATTCCCGATTCGAGGAATCGCTTCGGGTTGATATCCCCGAGCAGATCCTTGTCGGTCGAGTATTGGTTGAGTTGACGGCTGAATTTCTCCATGTCGAGGTGCGACATGAAGTCTTTTATCACGGCTGACTTCGCACAACCGGGTTTCCCGATTGCGAGTAGGTCGGCTCCGGTGAGGATGCTGAGGACAATCGCATCGACCAGTTCGTCCCGCTCGACCCATCGAGCCTTGACGCTTTCGGCGATCGCTTCCAGTTTCGCTTTCATGCTTCGTTCCTTTCGTTCCTTGTTGTTGCCGGGGAGGACGGTCCTCCCCGGCTTGGGTTTTTTAGTTCTGGACGAAGATTGATTCTTCACCCAGACGAAAGAGTTTCACTTCGACGATCATGTCGAGGTGCAAGAACGGTCCTTCGGCGTTTTCGATCAACCAGTAATCTTGTCCGATTTTGGCGTACTCGGTGACGACTCCGGCGACCAACACGGTTCCGATTGTCGCTTTCGGATTGTCCCTCAACTGCTCTTCGGTCATGGCGACATACGGATAAACATTTTGATCCGGCGTTCCCGGTACACGGTAATCGGAATATTTGTTCGACATCGTTCTCTCTTTCGTTCCGTTTCTCTTCGAGGGAAGAACCTTTCCTCCCTCACATAAAAACAAGTATAGGACAAATCTGAGAAGGGTCAACCCTGTTTCTGGTATTTCTCGAAAGTTATTTTCGACCTGTTTCTTCAGATCCCCGGAGGTGCGATGCAATTTTCTGAAATGAGAATTCGACCGGAAAGCGTTGTTCCTGTTGAACTTAGGCGACAATGGTCATTTCAGAAAATTGCATCGCACCGTCGGGGATCCGGCGAAACGGTCCGGGGAGAGGATCGACTCCCCTCCCCGGCTGTCGAAATCGTGTCATTCTCCGGCGTTCGACGCTTCCCGGTCGAGTTTCGCCAGGAACTCTTGTACGGCCTCCGAGGACGACGGGTTCGATGTCGACGACTCCTCGGTCGACTCCTCCGCCGCTTCTGTCTCCGTCTCTTCTTGGGCTTCTGAGGAGACTTCCTCCAGACTCTCGGAGACGACCTGTTCGACAAAGTTGTCGAGACGATCGAGGTCGTCCTTGATCGCCTGAACCGCCGGACCGAGCAGAGCCTCGTACGATAAGGCGAATTTCCGCAGTTCCTTCACCTCGTCGAGTCTTTTCAGACTCGCTCCTTTTTGCTTCTTCGTCGGGGAATCGAAGAACTTTTTGATCTCCTTTTGTAGCGATTCGATCTCGGCGAGCATCGAGTCGTTGAAAGCCGCCGAGACATTCGCCGTCGCTGCGTCTCCTCCGAGAATCGGCAGAAGCATCAAGTGTCCCTGCGTCAGTCTTGAGATCACGACAGACAAACCGTCCGCCTCGGACTGAGCGATCGGATCGCTCGGTACAAAGTAGGATCCACCGCCTCGGCGTGTCGAGAATCCGCTCCTCGACTTGCTCCATCTCGTGAGCATTCTTCGGAGATCCGCCGCTCCGAGCATCTGCGTCATTCCCGTGGATATCTCTTTTTTCAGTTCGGCTTCATTCGATCGTACCTCCCCGTCGATCAGAGCCACCCATCCTTCGTTGTCCAAACTGAACGATCTCGCCGTCCCGTCCGGATCGACGCTGACGAGTCCGTAACAAACGGAGCCGGGTTGGTCGATCTTGATCTTCCTGAACTCCCGGATCGCCCCTCCAGGACGACGACGACGAGCGTTGAAGTTCTGGATCGTTCGAGTGAACGATTTACGGATTGTCACAGGTTTCGGCAACAGTTCGTCGATCGTTGCGAGACTGATTCCTTCGCTCTTCATAGCGTCGAAGAGCAAGTCGGATGATATCTCCGATCGTTGCGGGATCATCCACTGCACGAGCGTTCCGATCACTTTCACTCCAGCCGCTTCCGCATCGGCGATCGACTCTTTCACCGAAGATAGATTCGTGGTCATGTTATTTCCGTTTCCGTTTGAAACCGGGAGGGATCGACCCTCCCGGTTTGGGTTTTTGATTTGATTAGACGGCGATCGCAACCGCAAGGCCATCGGTGGTGCTGAGACTGGCGTACTCAGCAGAAGTATCATTCACGCTGGGGAAGTTCACTTGGACCTTCACACCTTCGACCATCTTCTCGACGACGATCATGAAACGGTACTTCGGCGGCGTTCCGGTTTCGTCGAACTCTTTTGCGATTGTCCTGCGAATCGTCAACAGTCTCTCGACCGTTCTGTCTTCCAACTTCATTCCCTTAGTTCCCGTTCCGAGGGTGGGTTGGTTGTTGTTTTCCATTTTCGTTCCTTCTTTCGTTTCGTTTTCTCTTCGAGGGAAGAACCTTTCCTCCCTCTCATAAAAACAAGTATAGGACAAATCTGAGACGGAACAACCCTATTTCAAGATTAGTTTGAAAATAGTTATACTGCTCGATCCTGATACGCATTCGCCATATTGAGCGGTTCTAGCACTTCCTCGAAAAACTCGAAGTAGGGTTTCTTCTTCCCCATCGTCGCTCGATCGTAATATCCCGACGGCGACATCGCCGTGTCTGCGATGTGTTTCGACAAGGAATCGAGACTCACGATGTAATCGACACGCTCGTCGATATCGTGGATGAACAAAAGCACCGGATACCATTTCTGCCAGTGTTCGTACAACGGAATCTTTTTCGCATGAAGCCGGAACCCGTTTCCGTTGTGTCTTGCGAATCCTTTCGCTTCGAGCCAATTCCATCTTCCGCTCGGTGGATAGATGATGAAATCAGGAGCCGCTCGAAGAGTCGACGAGATCTTCCAGACCGGGAAGATCGACGACGACGGATCGCCGAGTTCGTTGAAACCGAACTGCCCGAAACCGATTCCCTTTCGTTCGCAATATTCTCTGGCTCTTCGTTCGGCGATGTTTCCGCCCGCTCGATTGCCTTTTGCTTGTCGCTCGGCGTGGTTATCAATCAAAGATGTTTCCTGTCGGTACGAGTTTCTTTGCCTTGGGTTCCGCCTGAATGTCCGAGTTCGACTTCTCCGTTTTGAGTTTCTCGATGAACGATTCCGTCATCCGAAATCCTCGACCGTTGTTTCTGATCGCTCTACCGAGCAAGAGTTTCGAAAACGCCACCGACCCGGCGTCGGGATCCTGGAAGATATCTTTCAACACGCCTTTCGTGATGATCGACATATTCATCAACGCCAGCATCCCTTTTTTCCCGAGAGCCTCGCAAACCTCCGTTACTTCTTCTCCGAGATTTCCGCCCTTGCGTTGCTCGCTGTATTGGAGATAGCCGACCGCCTCGCTTTCGTAGAGGTCGTACAACCAACGGCAAACGACCTGGACATGAGCGGGTCGAACGATGATGGTCTCGCCCTTTTCGTCGGTGCTGTACAACCGAGCGGCCAAAGCGATAGCCATCCTTGCGATCTTGATTCGCATCTCGGTCTCGACGACCAGCGGGATCGACTCGTTGAAATCTTCCGAGAAGACCTGAGAATACGAAAGAATCGCATCTTCCGTCTCTCTTGAGATCACGACCTGTTCCGGTTTCCGAGACCACGCCCACATGACGAGATCTCGACAAAGCCCTTTCGTGTAGCGGTGCGGGACTTTCGTCTTCTTGTCGCTTCGAACATACAAAGAAGCGATGTCAATCGACTTTCTTCCGACGATCAAAGCGGCGTCGAATCTGGCGATGTCCTCCGGTTTCCCGATCACCTCCGGAATCGTTTCGCATCCGAAGGAATATTCGCCGACTTTTCTGCCGGATCGTGGATTTGCGATCCAGATCAATCGGATCCGACAAAGAATCCGACCCGTGACGATCTTGATGATGTCGAAATGTCCGCTCGAACGGACTCCAGACATCTTCCCGACGATCTCCTCGTGCAGTTCGTTCGCCTCGTCGATCGTGACGAGTTGCCTGTGAGACAACGGAAGCCGTCCGCACTTCACGAAACGATTCCCGTTGCTGCTCTCGTCGACGCCTCCCAGGAGTCCAGCCAGGGTACAAGATTCGCCTTGTATGAAGTCGCCCCTCTGGTAGTGCTTCATCAAGGCTTTGATTGTCGCCGATTTCCCCGTTCTCGTGTCGCCGACGATCAATACTTCCAACATCCCTTTTTCGACGAGTCGATCCTGGAAGATGAATGAATCCGCCGAATGATAACAAAGATCGATGGCGTAAATCAGTTCCCGAGGAACTTTGATTCCGACGACATTGGCTTCAAAATCGTCGTGTATTTCTTTGATCTTCGATTCGATCAAGGAAACTTCCGAGGTCAGGTCGTCCATATTTTTTCCCCCACTCTCGTTCGATGCTTTCTCGTATTTTTTCGTCCGGTATTTGCTCGACGGCGATGACGATCAATCGAAGCATCTCCTGAAACGCATTCCAGGTCAGTTCGACTTCGACTTCGCTTCCGTCTCGATTTTCCAAACACATCATGATCCCTTTTTCCCAGAGCATCAGGCTTGGCGATTTTTTCTGACTTTCTGTCGGATCTGGACGCATTTGCTCCTCAATTCTATTTTGCTTCTCTTTATTTTCTCGTGGTTCGAACAATCCGATTTGTGCGGACACATCGAACAAGTGTTCTCGATAATCGAAACGAGATCGAATCCGGTCAACAAATGGAGACGAGATTTCACCGCCTCGGCGAGCGGAACATTTTTCAAACCGTTGAGTCCGCAATCCACCGTGTCCGTCAACAAATCCCTCCACGGGAGAGAATAATATACATCGGGTTCTTGCTTAAGTTTGGAAGATACGCAGTCTCTTTTTTCCCTCTTCGGAGAGTTCGAATCCATCAACAGTCCTTTCGATATCTTCGTGTCTGGTGAAAACATGAGTGTTTGCTTGGTCCCACGGTTGAGGAATCGTCACGCCTTCGAACTGATACGGCTGGTTGATCCGATACTGTTTCCCGTTGTTGCAAGCGAAGACGGTTCGTTGTTGGAAACCGACGCTCTCGTCGTTCGAGTTTTCCTCGTGATACGGTCCGACGACGAGTTCGTAAATGCTTTCGATCGTCGACCGAACTTCGTTCACTTCGAACTCGTCGCAGAGAAATCCGCAAACTTTCTTCAACTCTTTTTGAAGCGATCCGTCCGGTTTCCGAATCTGCTTGAGCAACTCTTTTTCGGTCAAACGATCGTTCTCGCCGTTCGGGTATGCTCCGTGGCCCTGCGAGAGCGGACAGAGCGTACAGATCGGCTTCGATCCGGACGCCGCACAATCCGCTGCGACCCGACTGTAAGCGGCGTATGGCCGCTCCCTGGTCCCCATGACCATCGCCTTCAACTTGATCTTCGCTCCGATATTCGTCGAGTTGATCGCCTCGGCGAAATCGACTTCTCTTGCGTGAGTGTGTCGAACCGAGTTCGACGGTTGGAAATCCTGAGCCTTTTCAGCGGCGATCAACAATTTCGCCGTCGATTCTCCGCCGTGTTCAACGACGGCATCGGTCAAATCCGTCCCGCCCTTGAACACGGAATCGAAGTCGAGGATCTTGATCTGTTGCGTGAACTTCCGGAGCGACTGTGCGACCTTCTTCGCTCCCTTCGAACCAGCCTCGTCGTTGTCATACAGAATCGTGATCTCTTTTCCCTGGAGACGGTGTAGGTCGCTCGGACAGTTGCCCGCTCCTCCCGTGAAGGTGACGGCACTCAAACCGATCGACAAAGCGGCGAGAGCGTCGCTCTCACCCTCGACGACGAACAGTTTGTCGGACGATTCTCCGAGAACGGAATCCGGGAAGATCCGTACCTCGTTGCGACCCTTGACTCCTCTTATTTTCATTGCGTCAGGGTGCCAAGGGTCGACGCCTTTCGGCGAATAATATCGGACATTGACCAACTCTCCCTCGACCTCGATCGGGATCAGGAAATGCTTCCGGTCGTCCGATATCCCGATGCGATGTTTTCTGATCGTTTCGGTCGACCATCCTCGTTTCTTTTCCAGATATTCGAGAGCGTCGAAATCCGACTGGAGTCGCACCGTCGCCTCCGTGATCTCTTCCGGTTTCGGCAACTCTCCGGAAGCGTTGACTGTTCGTCGTCGATTCGAAGAACGGATCTCGAAATCGGGCAAGATCGAATTGACGACCTTCATCGCTTCGTTCTTGTGATCTCGATTCCCTGGATCGTAACTTCCGACCTTCATCATCCCGGCGAAATCGATGGCGTTCCCGGCCTTGTGACAACCAAGACATTTCCATCCGCCGGAATCCTGATTGAAACCGAACGACGGCGATTTGTGTCCGGCGGACTTCCCGCCGATCTCGTGAAACGGACAGAACGCTCCGTGCCAACCTGCATCGCCGACTTTCTTCGACGGTTCAGGGAGAAACCGTTCGAACAGCGGAGAATAGTCCGCAACCATTAAAACGGAACTTCGGATGTACCGAGCGACCCGTCGACGACTGGTTCGGAAGAGATCGTCGCCTTCGCTTTCTGGTGTTCTTCTCGGATTTTGTCGGCTGCGATTTTCGACGCTTCGAACAGTTCCGACCATCGTTTTTCGTCGAACTTGTTCAACGGCATTTCGAGTCGGTTGTTCTCGTCGTGGTTCACGAAATCGAAGATCCAGTAGCGATTGCCGTTCGACTCTTCGATCTTCGAAGAGAGGTTGAAGACATATCCGAACGGCACATTTTTCAGATGTTGTAGTCTACCGAGAAGGATCCGACCCGCTTTCAACGAGGTCTTCCCCATCGAACAGACTGCGATGTTCTCGCCTTCAGGTTTCCCAGGGACAAGGAAAGCGAAGTTGTGTTGCTCGATACAGTTCGGCGGAATATTTCGATCGTTCAACGGATCTTTCGTCCATTGTCCTTTGTCGCAAGTGGCACAGGTTCCGCCCGGAAGCCCTTGTCCGATTTTCGCATCAATGCTTCGACAAATCACCGTCGTCGATCCGGTGTCTCTCGGCGGAAACAATGTCCGCCCTTTCCAGTAGTACAAAGGGATCACCGGGAACGGTTTTCCCGCCGGAGCGTAAGCCTCATCCGTCGTGTTGAGGATGATCTGTCCGGGTTTGACATCTCCGGTTTCGACCAGTTCGCTCAAAGCGTGAACGAGCATCATTCGTGGTGCTTTTTCTCCGTCTTGGTCTCCGGCGTTTTCCAGATATCCGCCGTCGCTTTCCGCTGCGAGCATCAACTCGAACGCATCTTCTTTCTTCGTCATTTTATTCCTTTCTTAATCGTACTTCTTGGAACTGCTCCACCGACACACCATCGGGAAGACTCGCCTCTTCGTCTTTGAGTAACTCCCGGCAAGCGGAAGTGATCTTCTGAGAACTCCACATCTTGAAACCGTTGATCGAACCTTCGCCGTGAACAAGGGTCGACCACTTCTCGAACGCATCGGCGTCCGAGACCTTCGCCCTCGTCACCGGGAATTGAAAAGCCGTGAAAGTTCCGTTCCCGTCCGTTTCAAACTTGAGATTCTGAATATCGTTTTCCTCCATCAACGACAATGCTTCTCTCTGATGTCCTCGATACTCCTCGTTGAGTTGTTTCAACGCTGCGTTCGCTGCGTCGATCTTCGTTTTCGTGTCGGCCATTTTTCGCATCGGCCCCGCCAGACTGTTGTTCGAATTCACTTCGTTCCTTTCTTTCGTTCTTTCGTTTTCTCCGAAGTGGACGGGAGCCGGAACGCCGTTCCGACCCCCGCCCGGAGGAGGTGTTTCGTTATTATACCCCGGAACAATAAACAACTTTTTCCAGTTCCGCCCGAGTCATTTTTTGAGCCATTGACTTCTTTTTCCCGAGAACCTCGGAAATGCTTTCGTCGACCGAATCTCTCATGACGAGATCGATGTATCGGACTGCGTTCTTCGTGCCGATCCGGTGGTTCCGATCCTCCGCTTGCATTCGGTCTTCCGCCGAGAATCCCTGCGAGTAGAAGATCGCCGTCTCCGCCGCCGTCATGGTCAAGCCGTACTGAGCGACGCCCGCCTGAGCGACGACGACCTTGATCTCGTTCGCCTGAAGTGCCCTCACCGACTCCGCTCGCTCGGCGGTGTCTTCGTTTCCGGTGATCCTACCGAACGACACGCCAGCGTCGTCGAGTGCTTTACAAATGTTGTCGAGGTCTTTTTTGAAACAAGCCCAAACGATCAACTGTCCCGGCGTGTCCTCGACGATTCCCAACATCGTCGAAATCTTCTCCGGCTTCGGCGTGATCTCCTTCGCTTTCGGATCAGGACTTTCGGAGTTTCTCTCGTAAACGAAACCGCCGCAAACCTGACGGAGTTTCGCCAGTTTCGCCAGAGCGTTACCGACGACGACGACGCTTCCGTCTTCGAGTTCGGAGATTAGATCTCGACCGAGTTCCTTGTACAACTTTCGGCTCGACGGAGACCAGTCGACCTTGACCCTCTGATAAATCTTGTCAGGTAGATCGAGGCACTGTTTCTTCGTGTGACGGATCGAGACTTCGAACATCTTTTTCGTTATTTCGTCGAGATGTTGATACCCGGAAACGACGCTGAACGATCTTCCGGAGAAGTGTTTTTTCTCCATCACGGCGTAGCGATTTCTGAAAGCGAAGAATTTGTCTCCGAACAATCTCGGTTCGACGAACTTGAACTGAGAAAACGCATCGAGCGGCGACTGAGTGATCGGCGTTCCCGTGAGTCCGATTCGAATCGGATCGAAGTTTCCGCCAGGTCTTGAAAAGTCGTGCATGGCCTTGCTCTGTTTCGCCGTCGGATTCTTGATCCGAGTCATTTCGTCGGCGACCACGACAGACCAGTCTTTTCCGCCAGCGAGGACATTGCTCTTTTTCCTGACCGCCCGAAGCCCTTCGTAGTTGATTAGATACCAGCCGGGTTTGAACCGTTTCACGGATTCGAGCCGTTTGTGCATCGTTCCGCCTCGCAAGACGAAATGATCGTGGTGGTCGGCGAACTTCATGATCTCTTCCTTCCACACATTGATGAGCGTGGCCGGACAGACGACGAGAACTCGGAAATCCCGAAACGGGAACTTACGGTTGACGAACTCGATCACCGATCGGGTCTTCCCTGTTCCTTGTTCGGAGAGGACGGCGGCGTTCTTCCGTTGCATGAGGAACTCGACCGTCTCTTCCTGGTGAGCGTAGAGTGGCGGTCTCATTTGTCACCTCGCTTCTTGCGGAGCGTTTCGGCGACATGCTGTCGCCACTCCCGGATGAAGTGGTCGAGCAATCTCCGCTTCCGCTTCTTCCGCCCTTTGTCTTTGTTTCTCATCGTTTCACCTGCTCCCAGTATTCCTCGGTCGTCCGTTCAATCAGTTCGTCGTTCGTTATGATTAACGAGAATTCGCCGTGCCATCCGCAGTGGATACCGACTCGTTCCATGAGCGGCGAATT
>Ga0209362_1002364_pt1 | contig 14030 bp, 10 predicted proteins | sample SaaInlV_165m_DNA_FD_184680 | JGI IMG/M metagenome (GOLD analysis project Ga0209362, IMG submission 184680) | Marine microbial communities from expanding oxygen minimum zones in the Saanich Inlet - Saanich Inlet SI037_S3LV_110m_DNA (SPAdes)... | ecosystem: Environmental > Aquatic > Marine >...
TATTGACTTGATCATCGATTCTCATATCAACATCATCCATATTTAAAGTTACATCATCGATTTTGTTAACTTGAATTTCTTCTTTCACAAAAATATTAGTATCTGTTTCAATCCCAAAAACAGGTAGGTTGGATAATCGTAGTTTTAAATAATTATTATTAAAAATACTTGTATTCTCAGTTATATCTATATTGGTAAAAGCATAAATAGGAACGTATGTTGTTCCTATCCGTCTCAATGTATTTAAAATAGTATTATTAATATTCTTTCCTTGAATATTTAGCTCTAATCGAGAATTGACTATCTCTTTATCCCATAATAATTTTTTAACACTTATTTTATTAATAGATTCCATTATAATATATTATAATTATTTTTTATAACTAAATATCAATTTTTATTATAACAAAAACTTTAGGTTTTTGTTATAATAAGTGCAAGTCGAGCATCGCTTTCCCCAAATCAATTATTTATTTTTATATATTGAATATAGATTCATTTGTCTTTCGCATATATAATAATAATTTTGAAATTAAAGAATTTGGAGATAGAATAAACTCATTACATTTTAAAAGAACATACATATCAATAAGAAGATTAGTTATTAATTTATCTTGATCATTATGATTAAAATGAATACATTTCCCATTCGCATCAATTGGCGTAGTATATGTACTTAACTCATATTCAGGTAGTTCTTTTATGAATATTTTTAATGCATGACAATCATCAGTAGCTAAATAAATTTTTTTTATATCATATTTTTGTATTTCTTTAATAAATAGTTTTATTGAATTACGTCTATCTGTATTTCTAAAATGAACACCTATATACTCTTCTTTGTATCTAATATATTTTGATAATTTTATAGTTTTATTAACTCTAATATATTTTGTTGTCAAGTTATTCATATTACCACCAGACCCACAATATACTTTTAATATATCTGTATAATTATTTAAATCTTGGCTAACATTTATATCTTTTATCCAATAACTTCTACAACGATTTATTATCTTAAAAATAGGCTGGCTGTTTTTAATTGTATCAATAGATAAATTTTTAAAGCATGGTAAATTAGTTGGTAATATATTATAATCTTCGATATAACTAATATTATTTAAATAAAAATAATCACTAAATTTTCGTTGGAAAGCTTTATGATTAATTACATCAATTAATAAAATGTAATTATTTTTTATACACCAATCAGCACAATAAGATATTCCATTTAACATGTGAATTAATCCTCCTGAACCTTTATAAATCACATATTTATTTGACATTAAAGTATACCATTTTTTAAACTGGGGGTAGGTCGTCTGGCATTATTTCAGGAAATAATTTATTGCTATAAATTGCCGATAGTTTGTAAAATACTTTATCGCTCTTATATAACGAGTTAGCAAATGCTTTTAGATTCGGATTTACGTTATCCACTCGTAATAGATTAAACATTAACTTACGACTACGCATAAAACTTTCAAAATCATTACTATCGATTGATTTTAAATAGTTATATACATCTTTAATTCTAAAAAAGTCATCAGTTTTACTACCATATTTTTTCTTATTCTTAAAGAAGATACCTCTTAGATGGAATAAAATATCCCTGTATTCTTTGGATAAAATATTATATAATTCTGAATTTAAATGAGTTCCATTTTTATCCCACAAAATATTAAATAGATGATATAATTCAGATGTACATACTTTAAAAACAGCATCAATCGTTCCAATAGTATCAAAGGATTCATTTAAATTTGTTGGATTTACTATTTTTTTATATTTAAGTGCATTTGTATTATTTGCAAAATAATTTGATAATTTATTTGCTTGATACAAGCTAATAAAACCCCGATATAAATTTTTTTCTGGACCAATGGATCGATAAAATTGATATGATATATTTTGTAATTTTAAAATCATATTATTCATTTTTATTACAATCCCTTCATCAGTAGGTTCATCTGTCATATCACATAATTGATTAACTTGGTCAAATGGTGTTTCGTCTACTAACCTTTTTGGTAGAAAAATATTCTCTGAAACAATAGTTGCCTCAATATCTTCAGAGTTAATTTCCTTTTGTGTTGATTGTTCTCGGGCAAAAATAAAACATAATTTTTTATAATTTTTACCAAATAACTTTTCATAATTGACAATATTGCGGTTACTATGATGTATCAAAACAAAATGATAACTATATTGAATATCCAAGTATTTAGTAAAATCATTTAGTGTAGCATAACCGTCTTCATTAAGCACATCCATAAACATTTTATAATGTGACACTTCATTTACTATTGAATTCTCAGAATCTAAACATCTTCGAGATGATAGATACCATTTACTATTATAATTAAATAAGGAAAGTAATGAACCTTCATAACATTGGAAAATTTCTTTAGTTGAAGAAGGATACCTTAACATATAATTAACTGCATCCATATTATAAATAGGAGTGGGACAAGTATAACATACTATTTCGAATGTTTCTCTATTAATAATTACTGAACGACATTCTAATTCAATAGGTGCTTTATTTCGTGATTCGTACTTGTTATACAGTAAAATCATATTATCCTCATGATAATCTTTAGTAAGAATACCTAACTTGAATAGGTTTTGTTTTAATTGGTCGATATTAGTATTATCCGAATTGTTAATATAATTAGAAAGTAATAAAGTTTGATTTTCCATTAAATTAATATAATAAATTAATCTTTAAATACATCATGTTTCAAATTTTTTATAATACTAGAGGTAAATTATTTGGTGTTAAATAACCATATCCTACTATATTAATAGATTTATTAGATTTTGTAGATATAATTATCATCATATTATTATCTATACACGCTGGTTTACTTAATCTAATAGTTATTGTATTTTCACCTTTTAAATTACTCGTTTTTATTATTTGGGATGCAATTGCTAATGTAGCAATTTGAACTGTAATTACTTGATCTATTTTTGGAGCCCACTTAATATCTTTATCAAAATCAACCAATATATATTTTAATTGGATTGTAATATATATATCTGGTAATTGATTTTCCAAACCAATAACACTACCTGATAAATTATCATTTTTACAATAAAATGGATCAATATTTGTTCCAATTCCAATTAAACCACCTGAAATAATAGAATCCATTTTTTCAGTATCAGATTGTAGAGATAATATCTTTGTTTTTAATGGAATGCATTTAAATGATCCATTGGGTAATTTATTTACTAAACCAGGTCTGACTTCAATAATATCTCCAACTTTTAAAATTCCTTTAATTAAACTGCCACCTAATACACCACCTTTCAAATCTTCTAATGATATATTTTTTTTATTTATATCAAATGACCTGGTTACTCTAAATTGTGGAGTTTCATTATTATTAATTATTTTTGGTGGCATATATTTTAGTATATTTTCTAATAAGAAATCTATACCTAATTTCTTATTCATACAAACAGGTATAATTGCTTTGGGTCTAATTTCTAGTTTTAATAATAGTTTATCTAATTCGAGTTTACGTTTTAATGCAACATCTTTTGATACAAGATCTAATTTATTCAAGCAAATAATAATATTAGAAAAGTTAGCAATTTTCAGTGCTAGTAAATGTTGCAATAATTGTGGTTTTGTTTCAATCGGTTCTGCAGCTGATATGATAACAATTGCACCTTGCATTAAATCTACACTGCTTAACATAGTAAGAATTAACTCATAATGTCCAGGACAATCTATAAAAGATAAATGATGAATTAACTCACCATCAAGTTTTTTAGATGAATTAGTCGAAACTAACTTGTTATCAATTTGATAAATCTTCATATTAGCGTATCCAGGTTTAATGGTAATGTTTCTTATTTGTTCCGAACTATGTTTTTGTGTTTTCGTTCCGGTAAGTTGAAATACAGTAGTTGATTTACCATCAGATACACTTCCTAGCATACCGATATTAAGAATTGGTTGTATATGTAAATAATTTTGTATATCTGTAGTCATATTATCCAAGTAATTATTATATTGCTATCAGTTTATATATCAATTTTTATTTTTGTTAACTATGTGATGTAGGATTGCGATTATTCAAATTATAGAATATTAACTAAGTTATTATAGATAAAAATGTCTAAAAAATTTTACTTGGATGATTATTCGGATGAAGATATAATTGCCACATTAGATGCTAATAGTACTAAAAATACTAAAAAAAATAAGAAAAATAAGAAAAATAAGAAAAATAAGAAAAAGTACATGGATAATCAACCCTTATTAAATATTACTGTTGACAGCGATGAAAATAACGAGAAGGTTATTATTTTATCATTAGATATACCTTTAGATGAAAAGACAAATAAAGTTCTTACCTTTGATCTAAGTATTAATAAAAACCTATATCTCCTAATCGGTAAAGAATTGTTTAGTTAATATATTTAAAATTTAAATATTAATATTATTATATGGATCATAAAAAATTAAAAGGTTTAGTTGAATTTCAGCGTAATTTTCGTTTTATACAACAAGAATTAAAAGTATTATCCAAAAAAATTATATTTTTTAAAGAATGTTTAGTTAGTATGACATCTAATTTACAAATATTAAATAATTTAAAAATATATGATAATGTTGATAAAGGATATATAATTTTATTAAAAGAATTAACAAAAATCAAAAAAAAATTAGATAAATTACCAAATAAATTAACTATTTCATACCTTAGAGATACCAGTATTGATGATATAAGCTGTTCCCTATGTGAAATTCAAATGTTAATAATTAAATATATGAATCATGTTTCTACAGATAAATTAAATTTAATGCTTGAATTGTTTATTGGAGAAGATATAATTAATAATAATATTACAAAAAATGATATGGATAGATTAACAGTATTACATAGAATATTCAATCCGATCTGTATATGGGATTCATGTTATCATAATAATACAGTTGAGTATATTGAAGATGATACACAAAAACGTGATATTATTTCAAAAGAATTAATTGAAACATTGTTGGATAATAAAAAGAATAATACTTCATCAGTTATTATCGGAGATATAAGTTTACCTGGATTTTTAAAAAATCTAACAGAAATAGTTATTAAAGATAAAAAATCAAATAAACCAAATCGAGTAATAAATTATAATCATATGGAATCATTGTGTATTTTTGATAATACACGAGATAATATTAAACTAACCAAAAATTATAATTCAGTTTCTTTAATTGAAGAAAAACACGGACTTAATATATATATTAGAATACAAGAACGTATTTTTATTATTCAAGGTATTATTCGAGATGATATACTTGATATTTATAAAAGTCATGATTTTATAAAAGGCATGATTCAAAATATCAAAACATATTTTAATTATGATATAATAACAGTACCAAAAGGTTATAAAACTAATTTTCTAAACGTTTTAACACTTCGAGATATTTTAGTATGTACAGAATCCGAATTAGGCCTAATTATTAAGAAAAAATATAATGAATATAAATTAATGAAAGGTAAATCTCTCAAATCACTAGTAAATGAATTTCTTTTAGCTAGTAAACACCGAAAGCTTGAAATTTTAAATATGTTACTTTTGGGGAATGACACTGATAATAAGATAGCATTTATTTTATATGATGTGCTTAAAATGAAGGATAAAAAAGGCATATCAGGTGAAATTTATAATTCATTACATTATTTAAATAAAATAAAATTAGAAAATGCACATAAGAATATAACAACAGATGAAGAAAACTTATATAAAATAATGAGTTCAGATATCTCTTATGAAAAAAGAATTAATTTAATGAATACTAATGATAATATCAAAGGTAAAGCAATTGAGAAATTAAAATCACTCAAAAATAACATGCAAGGAGATAGTAAAGCCGAATCATGGTTAGATGGATTATTAGAAATCCCATTTGGTATATATAAAGAGAATAATATAATGAATTTTAAATCTTACTTTATTGAAAAAATAAAACATCTCTGTCCCGATGATCATTTATTCTCTAATACTCAAATAAGTAATTTTATACAAAATAATACTAATATAGATAATAATTTGATTCTTGAATGGAAAGATTATAATAAAGAAAAAGCAGATTATATAGTAAAGGTTCGTAATAAATTAAACGAGGCGGTTTATGGACATAAAGAAGCAAAAACTCAACTTGAAAGAATTTTTGCACAATGGATAAATGGAGAATCTAAAGGAGCTATATTGGGTTTGTTAGGCCCACCTGGTACAGGCAAAACGTCTTTGGCTAAAAATGGTCTTAGTAAATGTTTAATTGATAACAATGATAAATCACGTCCATTCGTTTTTCTACCTATTGGGGGTTCAGTTAATGGTTCGACTTTAGTAGGTCATAATTATACATATGTTGGGTCAACATGGGGTAGAATAGTTGATGGTCTAATGCAATCTGAATGCATGAATCCAATTATATTTATTGATGAAATAGATAAAGTTAGTAAAACTGAACATGGTAAAGAAATTATTTCAATATTAACTCATTTAACTGATGCTACACAAAATGATTCTTTCGAAGATAAATATTTTTCAGGAGTTCCTCTTGATTTATCTAAAGCTCTTATCATATTTTCTTTTAATGATATATCACTACTAGACCCAATTTTAAGAGATAGAATAACAACAATAGAAGTTAAAGCCTATAATATTGAAGAAAAAATCAATATCGTCAAGGATTATATGCTTCCCGAAGTATTAAAAGATACTGGATTTTGCAAGAATGAAATTATTTTTAGTACGGAAATTATTGAATTTATAATTAATACATATACCAATGAGGCCGGAGTTCGCAAGATTAAAGAAAAACTAATAGAAATTATAAGAGATATTAATCTCAAGATGTTTCATGATTCAGATATTATATTACCATATAATGTATCAGAAGAATATGTTAGTGAATTATTCCAAAATAAACCAAAAATGAGAATAAAAAAAATAAATATAGAACCCGAAGTTGGATTAGTGAATGGTTTATATGCTACAACAACCGGTATTGGTGGATTAACTGTTATCCAAGTAATGAAATATCCAAGTGAAAAAATGTTAGACTTGACATTAACTGGACAACAAGGTGATGTTATGAAAGAATCTGCTGAATATGCTCTACGTATTGCTTATAGTTTACTAACAAAAGAAGAACAAGAAACTATACTAGAAGCTGGAGCTAATAAAAAGAATTTCGGTTTACATATTCATACACCTGATGCTGCAACTAAAAAAGACGGTCCTTCTGCTGGTGCTGCCATGACATTAGCGATTTATTCTGTTTTAGCAAATAAAAAAGTAAATAACACAGTTGCATTAACAGGAGAGATTGATTTATGGAAAAATGTAACAGCAATTGGTGGTGTATATGCTAAATTATCAGGTGCTAAAAAATCTGGTGTTAAGAAAGCACTAATCCCACATGAAAACATGGAAGATCTAGAAATACTTCGACAAGAAGGTATATCACCAGAAAGTGATGATTTTAAGGTTGAAACAATTAAAACAATCCAGGATGTCTTTGACAATTGTTTAATAAACGAAACTGAAAACATTGAAATTTAACTTATTTAGACATTTAATAAATAATCTATAATAATGGATAAATTATTTATTAAAAACAAAAACACAGATGTATCATATTATCGTGCTATTAATCTACCTCTAATAGAAAGATATCGTCCTAAAAATTTTAATGATATTATATTAGAGGATTTATTAAGAACCAAATTAAAGAATATATTGAAATCTAAACAACTTCCAAATATAATAATTACAGGAGAACCCAGTACAGGTAAAACTTCTACTATTTTATGTATGGCTAAAAAAATATATCGTAATGACTATGAAAATAATGTATTAGAATTAAATGCATCCGATGATCGCGGTTTAACTATGATTTCATCCACCATTCAACCATTTTGTAAGAAAAAATCTAATTATAATAAATTAGTTATCTTAGATGAAGCCGATAGTATTACACAAAAAGCACAAAATTTATTGAATAATATTATCGCTGAATATAGTAAGAACACGCGTTTTATATTTATATGTAATGACTCTTTTAAAATAAATGAATCTATTCAATCTAGGTGTATGATAATTACTTTTCCAAGAATATCAAGAAAAAAACTAAAAGTTAAAATAATAGAAATATGTGAAAATGAATCTATTGATTATACTAATGATGGTATAAGTAGATTAATTGCTTTTTCTAATTATGATATTAGACAATGTATCAACAATTTAGAATGTATATTATATACTAATAGAAAAGTAGATGTAGATACAGTTAATGAAATTATTGATATACCAAAATTAGAATATATTAAGAAAATAATAGAACATTGTAGAGATAAAAATATTGCAAAATCACTTAATACTATAACAAACTTGTATAATATTGGTTATAGTCCAAATGATATTTTATTAACTTTTATGAATTATATTCAAAGTGATGAATTTACTATGCTTGATGAAAGCACACGATTAAAATTATATCAAATTATTAGTACTAGTTACATTAGGGTTAATTATGGAGTAGATACTTTATTACAATTATATGGATGTGTTTCTAATATATACATGTTATTATTTAACTGAATAATATAATTTAATATTATATTTTTTAAAAATATGTTCGATATTCTTTGTTATGTTATTTGATTTTAAATATAAAAGTAATTTTTTTATTTTATTTTCATTTGAAATATTAGTATTATCAGTAAAATTAATCAAGCCTCGACTTAGATTACTCTTATATAATATCCTTTTTTTTATCAAGGTGTCCAATAAATTTATAAAATCGTCTGGTAAGGTATCAGTATTATTAAAATAATATATTAAAACTATTTTACAAAACATATTTTTATCAAGGGCTGTTGGACATTCACCTTTAACAAATTCTATAATTTCCTCGATTGATCTTATATATAAATATTCATCTAGTATATTTTGAACCTGAATTGTAAAGGTATCTTGATTACTATCTATCGTACTATCTATCGTACTATCTATCGTACTATCTATCGTACTATCTATCGTACTATCAGTTTCTTCGTCATAACTAATATTATCGAATGTGCAATCAATATTGGTATTATCTTCTAATTTTTCATTTATTAAACTTTCTAATAAAATCTTATTTCGCAAATTATTTTTAGATTGACATACTTTAATATGTTGTTTAATTAAATCATAATAATTATCTATACATGTATTATTAAACCATATATAAATATCGGGAATATATCTATTTTGTTTAATAATTATATCTCCTATATCGTTATCTAATGATTTATAAAAAAAATCATTATTAATAAAATATTTTAGTATTTTTAAATTATTTATTCTATCTTGTTCAGTAGTAAATTCATGTAAAAAACTAAATTTATCTGGTAAATCAATACTATTGGAATCATTATTGTTATAATCATGTTTTATTTTATATTCTAAAATTTGAATAAAGTAATTTGGCATTATATTTAATTTACTTTTATTGATTTGAAAAATATTTTTCATAAAAATAAAATAATTATCAATAAAATTAATATCTTTTATTAGTTTACAATACATTTCTTTTTGAATTATTTCATATTCATCGATATCTTTAATATTAATAGTGGCTAAATATTCTATTATTAATTGTTTTACATTATCATTTGATACTTTGTTAAGAATAAGTATTAAACGATTTTCTATCTTATTTTTATTTATTTGAAATTTATTATTTTTTAAGATATTATTTGATTGTTTACCAGTACGTTTCTTTGTCCTAATATTTGATAAAGCAAACAAATCATTTATTTCATTTATCAGATCGATACTTAACATCTGATATTGCGGGTTGGCTTTTAATTCACGTAACTTGATAGAATTCATAATTATTTATATAATATTTAGTATCATATAACCTTTATGTTAATTATATAAATGTTATAAAAGCAACGCTTTTATGCAATCGTGATTGCATAAAAACAAAAATTGAAATAATTATATGATATTAGGATGCAATAATATATGATAGAATGTCATCTAATGTAGAGGCTGAAAATAATACAAATGTACCTTTAGACGCCGATTGGACATGTGTCGCTTTTTTAGGTGATACTTCGGGTTCAATGTGTCAGCTTGATACGAAAGAACTTGCGCAAGGTGTAACTAAGATGATTAGAGAACAAAATGATGATAATCGAAGTGTTGTCTTTTTTGGAGCAAGATTCTCTAATTCATATCAACTCTTTTCTGATGGAGTTGATGGTAAAGATATTACAATCACAAAAGAGGATTTGCATCCAGATGGGATGACAGCGTTGGTCCCCGCATTTGCCCGACATGTTCGTTATGTTGGTGCTAAACTAGCTGCTATGACCGAACGTCGACCAGGTAAGGTCATTTTTATTCTTGTATCAGATGGTGAACAAACTATTGATTACCTACAAAATCGCGATGAAACTGATGCACCTTTTGAAGGACCAACTGGTTACGAAAAACTAAAAGAACTAGTGACTGAACATCAAGATGTTTGGAAATGGACCTTTATGTTTTTGGGCACGAATTTCGATAGTATTGCCGTGGGCACACAAATGGGCATCAATCCAACATCATGTATGAACTATCATTATTCAGATGTTGGAGCTCGTAATGTTATGCGAATGTGTAGCCAAGGAATGACCCGAGTATATGAAAATGCATATGAAGGCTTTACTGACCTAGAACGGAATGAAAGTCAATCACAAACCACATCAGGACCAAATTATTATCCAAATCCCAAATGTAATGGATATGAAGTCTTGGATGATAGTGATTTTATGCCAGCTTGCTGCGAACCGGTTGTCAATGAATCGGTTAACAACGAACAGACTGACAACCAGCCGGATGGATACGAAACAGCTGAGTTTGAACCTACTAGTTTCGAATAATTATCTATATTATTATATAATGGATAATTTTTTGTTTTTACTTTATTTATATATTGGAGTATTTATTGTATATACTTTAACTCCTTATCCAGAGTTATTTATTAAATACCCGTCATTAGATAGTATAGTTAAAAAATAAATATATAAATTAAAAATCATTTCTTACTTTAATCATAATACCAAGTTCTTTTGCTTTTTGAACTTTAGATGTATTGGCAACAGATTCGTCTTTAATAATTAAAATATCTGTATTCTTAGAAATAGAATTTGCAATAATTGCTCCTTCTAATTCTAAATATTCTACTAATTCTTTATCACGAAAACCAGACAGAACGATTTTTTTATCTTTAAACTTTCCGGTTTCATATACTACTTTTGGTTCAATAATACTAATATATTTTTTAATATTATTATAAAATTTTATAAAATCAGGAAAATTTGTAACAAACATTGTGCTTGTTTTATCTTCCCAACCATCAAGTGTTTTTAAATACAAAATAAATTCTGCCCTTGTCCATGATTGGTATTTACTTAAAATGTCTGGATATTTAGCCAATACAGATTTCGCTCTTTCCAATCCCATCCCATGTCCTAATTTATTTGATGCTTGCATTAGATGAGCTAATGTAATATTAGTAGTTCCCTTCTTAATTGCATTTATTAGATTTTCTGCAGATTTTTCTTTAAATCCTGTAATTTGTGAATTAGATAGTATATCATCTTTTGATAATTTTAATACTTTTTCAATTGAATCAACTCCTCCATCATATAACTTTTCTACTATTCTTTCCCCCATACCTTTAGTATTTAAGGTAGAGAAAAAGTAATATATATTTTTAACTATGATTTCACGACAAGATAAATCTGTTGATATAATATCTACACCTGATTTAGTCCATTTATAATTACCAGTTGGTAAATCTGCTTGTTCGGCTTTTTTTATAATCCGTTCAATTTTTGGTATTACATCTCCACTTCTAATAATTTCTATTACTGCACCCTTACCTAGCATATTATCTTGGACAAACTTTGCATTATTAGCTGTTACTCTTTGAATAGTAACTCCACAAATTTTAACTGGCTCAATAATAATAGTTGGATTTATATATCCATCTTTTGATTTATTCCATTCAATATCTACTATAGTACTGGTTGCTTTTTGTTCTTCTAATATATCTTTAAAAGCAAATGCATAATCTGGATATTTAGTTTCTGTCCTTTGATGAACATTATTATTCGTTACTATAATACCATCAATATCATATTTTGAATTCGCTTTTCTTTTAATCAAGTATTGTGATAAATACTCGAAACTAATATCAGATACTTTTTTATGATGAACACGATTATAATGTAATTCTTTAATAATATCATATTGTTTGGTTATTTTATAAATTGGGTCAACTACTTCATACATTACTAGACGCGTATCACCTGCTAATTTTGGATTTATATTTTTACTATTAACTAGTCCAGACACAGTATTTCTAGTATTTTTCATTTTATCTTGCCAATTTCTTGCAAAGATTTTTTTAGAAATAATTAGTTCTCCTCGAAAAGCTATTAAATTCTTAGCTCCTTTAATTTTTCTATCCGAACAATATTTTTCAACTGTACCATAAGTTGGAATATTAGGTAAATATTTAATTATTGGTGATATATCCATACCATAGGTTGATGTGCCTCTAGTATATAATTTAATTTCTTTATCAAATGTATATACTAGTAAACCTGACACACCATCTAACTTGTCACTTAGGATATATTTACCTGGATATTTTTGTTTCCATGGTTTTAATTTATTTGAACTTGGTTTAATCTTAGCCATACTACCTAAAAAATAAGGTAATTTAACTTTATCTTTTGATTTAATTGAACTACCAACTTCTTTTAAAACTTTACTTTTAGGATTTTTTAGTCTTAAAAAATCTACTAATATATCCCATCGTGCGTCTGATATAACAGGTTTTTCGTTATAATACTTGTCAGAAGTATATAAAATTAACTCTTCTAATTGTTCTACTGATAAATTGTTAGCGAAATTAAATGGATCCTCGCTTGAGTTGAGATTTTTTATTAGTTTCATGTATCTTAATTAATAATATAATATTTATTTATAACAAAAATCAATATTTATTTTCGTAGTTATATTAATGGAAAGTCCTAATAATGTAGCAAACGTAGAACCTGTTAACGTAGAATTTGTAGAACTCGTTAACGTAGAACTCGTTAACGTAGAAACCGTTAACGTAGAACCTGTTGAACCTGTTGAACCTGTTGAACCTGTTGAACCTGTTGAACCTGTAAGTGCAACACCAAACCCAATATCAACAATTGTCCGAGCTTTAATTGACGATGATAAATTCTTAAATAATATCGAGTCAAGAATTAAAGAGATAATGCAAGATGGCAAAGTAGATACTACTGATATTCCGGATATTGTTCTACTTGTCATAGAGTGTTCAAATAATTTAGGCAGTTTTAATTTAACATATAATGAATTACCTGAGGTATTAGAAGAATTTATTAACTATTTACTTGAACGTTTTGATGTTATTCCCGATGATCAAGAAGAATCTTTTAAAAGAATGGTAAGCATGATAGTTAAATTAGTTATGCTTAAACCCAAGGTAAAAAAAGCTTGTTTATCTTTAGCTAATAAAATAAATATATTCAAATCTTGTAAAAAATAAAATAATCTAATTATTAATATATGGATAATGAATTATTAATAATTACATTATTTACTATTATTTTTGTAATAATTTATAAATATACTGTAAATAATTCTAGTATCGTTCCACAGAATATTAGTAAAGAAAATATGACGAATGATGCGAATAATAATATTGGACACGTTTTTAATGTTATCAATAACACATTCGAATCAACATCCAATAAAAATTTAGAAAAATTGGAAAATACAGTTGACCCTAGAAAAGTAGAAGTTCCATTAGATGATACAGATACAATAAATATGATAAAAGAACTTGCACAAGAACAGTCTGAAAAGGTAGAATTATCTTATCATGAAAGAGTAAATAAACAAACTGTTCTATTTAATAAAAGTTCTAA
>Ga0209362_1002375_pt1 | contig 14001 bp, 10 predicted proteins | sample SaaInlV_165m_DNA_FD_184680 | JGI IMG/M metagenome (GOLD analysis project Ga0209362, IMG submission 184680) | Marine microbial communities from expanding oxygen minimum zones in the Saanich Inlet - Saanich Inlet SI037_S3LV_110m_DNA (SPAdes)... | ecosystem: Environmental > Aquatic > Marine >...
GACGCCCCCAATACGGGGTAGCGGGCGTTCGCAGAAACATTCATCGCTGGCACCATCGCCTTAATCTGGGCGGGGTTAAGTATCTCGCTATCAATACCGTTCAGCCGGTTTGCGTTGGATCGGCGATAAATATCGCGCATGTCCTGCAAGGAGTGGCCCAGGTTCATGACGCCGCGCTGGCTGAACATCACATTAAAGTTAAGTTCCTGGCTTAGACCTTCCCACAACTGCAGCGATTTCTCATAAAGGTGCGCTGACTCATCCCAGAGGTAGTTTGAACGGACGATGGTTGTATTGCGCCCGGTATTGCCGCCACCGATCCAGCCCTTCTCCAGTACCGCGATGCGCCCAACCTTGTGCTCGGCGGCAAGATAATAGGCTGTTGCCAAACCATGGCCACCTCCACCAACGACGATGACGTCATACGACGGAGCCGGATCAGGGCTACGCCACGCGGCCCGCCAATCACGGTGGTAACTGACCGCGTTGCGGGCCAGACTAAAAATGGAGTAACGGTTTTTTTTCACGCCAAACTTAAGAGCTTACCTTGATAAAACCAGATGCGAACTGCGAGTAGCGCACTATAGCCACCGGGTCTGGATCAACCCAAATCAATCATTCCGATATACCGGAAAACGTGCGCACAACTCTTTCACCTGCTCGCGAACCGAATCGACGACTGACTCGTCACCCAGGTTATCGAGAATGTCACAGATCCACTGGACGACCTGACGCACTTCCGCTTCACGAAAGCCGCGTGTCGTTGCCGCCGGCGATCCAATACGCAGCCCACTGGTGACAAAGGGCGACTGTGGATCATTGGGAACCGTGTTTTTATTGACCGTAATGTTCGCCCGACCCAGTGCCGCGTCAGCATCCTTGCCGGTGATGCCCTTATCGATCAGGTCAAGCAAAAACAGATGATTATCAGTTCCTCCGGACACGATGGTATAGCCACGGCCGATAAACGCGTCGGCCATAGCCTGTGCATTGGCGATCACCCGTTCGCCGTAGATTTTAAATGAAGGTTCAAGCGCTTCTTTGAATGAGACGGCTTTACCGGCGATCGCGTGCATTAATGGGCCGCCCTGGGTGCCAGGGAACACCAACGAGGCCAGTTTCTTTTCGATCTCAGGGTTGGACCGGGCCATGATCATGCCGCCACGGGCCCCGCGCAGAGTCTTGTGCGTGGTGCAGGTTGTCACGTCGGCGATATCCACAGGACTGGGATAAAGGCCCACGGCGACGAGTCCGGTAACGTGAGCCATGTCGGCGAGCAGGTAAGCGTCCACGCTGTTCGCAATATCTTTAAAACGCTGCCAGTCCAAAAAACGGCTGTACGCCGAAAATCCGGCGACAATCATCTTGGGCCGATGCTCTTGGGCCAGTTGCTCAACCTGGTCGTAGTCGATCTCCCCGGTATCGGTGTTCAGGCCGTATTGCACGGCGTTATACAACTTGCCGGAAAAATTGACAGCAGCACCGTGAGTCAGGTGCCCGCCGTGGGCAAGGCTCATACCAAGCACAGTATCACCTGGGTTGAGCAGCGCCATGTACACAGCGGAGTTGGCGCCCGAGCCGGAGTGCGGTTGCACATTGACATAGGCCGCTCCGAACAACTCCTTAGCCCTATCAATCGCCAGTTGTTCTGCGACGTCGACAAACTCGCAGCCCCCGTAATAGCGCTTACCTGGATAACCCTCGGCATACTTGTTGGTTAAAGCCGTACCCTGCGCCTCAAGCACCCGCGGACTGGTATAGTTCTCAGACGCTATCAGTTCGATATGCTCTTCCTGGCGTTGCTCTTCGTTCTGAATCGCCTCCCAAAGTTCCGGGTCAAAATCCGCGATGTTATCTTTGCTGCTGAACATATCGATGCTTCCTCAATGGGTAAATTCGGCGGGCCGACGGCTCCCAGGAAAAGGGTGGGCGGGGGATTTTACCGGAGTACCTGCCAACAACCCAATACCTAATGGGTAATTTATCTGGTAGGTCAATCGATCCGGTCCCGGACCCGTTGCTGGAGGCTGACCAGAGACCGGCTGCCATGGTATCGGATCTGCTCCTTTGGATAACGCCACTTCTCACCCACTGGGCAGGCTAAACGCGAACCGCAACTGACTCCGCAGCCCCGGGGATCGGCGAGTCGCTGCGGGAGGCAAAGGTCCATTGCGATCGTCTGATCGCGGGTCACGGCCGCGACAGGACAGGCTTGGATGCAAGGCTTTGATTCACAATCATCGCACGGGGAGTTCGCTGTAAAGGTCTTGGTGCACTCCAGCGGTGCATCGACTAAAAAAGCGGCGCGATAAGCAAACCAGGGGCCATAACGTGGGCTGATATCCATCCCCAGCGGGGACGAGCTCGCCCATCCGGCCCATCGACCCAGTTTTTGCAGTGGGATCAGGGCCGAGCCTGGGTAGAGTAAGCGTGGCTTTGCTCCCCCCCAGAATCGACTGCAGACTTCCAGTACCGCTTTTTCGGATGCCGAATCGAAAAGCTCAGTTTCAGGGCAGTTTTGGTGTCGGATCCGTTTCCATAGGCCGGACCCGCCCATTCCAAGCAGTACCAGTTTTTCGAACGGCGACACGTTCACCTTCGCGCCTCGCCAAGCACCGGCTAGCTCAGAGGGAAACGCCGTGACATCGAGAACAGCACGCAAATTAAACCCCTGCGTTGCGAGCCATTCATGGCCCCCGCTCATCGATACTGTAATGTCTGACACAAAATCCGTCGTTGATCGGGTAAGTTCATTGATGAGAGGCAATCAAGCAGTTCGCCCTGTTATAGTTACTCTAGCGTACTTCATCAGATCAGATTACAACTCAATCGGTTTTATTATTTTTTGGCTTCCTCTGTCATTCATGGTCATCGCGGCGCTCGAGGGCTCGCACCAGAGAACACGATGGCTGGCTTTGCCCGGGCGTGGCAAGTCGGTGTGGATGGGCTGGAGTTGGATGTTTTGATCAGCGCCGACGACCGGGTCGTAATCCATCACGATGCCCGGTTAAACGAGACGCAGTGTCGAGACCAAAGCGGAAACTGGATCGCCTCGAACGGCCCCCGTATTCGAGAACTCGTCTCCGCCGATTTGGGTGATTACGATATTGGTCGCGCGAAACCTGGATCTGAAACCGATCAACGCTTTGCCCAGCAATCGCCCGCCGATGGTCAATCCATCCCCTTGCTGGGTGAGCTGGCCGCCTGGTGGCACGATCTGGACGGAAGCCGGCCAATTTTAAACATCGAACTAAAATCCCATCCCGATTACCCAGATGACACGCCACCGCTTAAGGATTATTCCAGGATCATTATCGATGAACTTAAGCAATTCGATCTGATAGGGTGCGTCTGGCTACAGGCTTTTGACTGGCGTTTGCTGCAACTTATCCAAAAAGCCTGTTCACAAATACCGACCGGCTACTTAAGCTGCGCCCGGGACGGAGAAGCGACCATTTATCCCGGCGGTGTATCGCCGTGGCTGGCAGGGTTTGATCCAGACCGGTTCGGCGGAAGCACGCCGCGCGCGGTCCACGCTGCGGGTGGCACTTTTTGGGGTCCCTGGTTCGGGGACTTGAACGCGGAAGTTATCCAAGAGACAAAAGCGTTGGGCTTACGCGTCCACACCTGGACAGTCAATGAACCTGCGGAAATCACCCAGGCCCTGGATTGGGCAGTGGATGGCATTACCACCGACTACCCCGATCGCGCCCGCGGGTTAGCCAAGGCAAGAAATCTGGCGTCGCCCAATGCGGGTTCTTTTGCAACTCAGCACCGGGCACATTAAGGCGCATGACCTACTCGCCTTTATTGTCCGTTCGCGATCTGCGTGTGGTTTTCAAAATGGCGACCGGCGAGATCGAAGCACTCCATGGGGTCGATTTTGATATCGCCCCGGCCAGCACCGTTGCCCTGGTGGGAGAATCCGGATCCGGAAAATCAGTAACCGCACAGGCGATCATGGGTATCCTACCGAGCAGCGCCCGAGTCACCTCTGGCTCTTTGGTCTTTAACGATCCGGATACCGGGGTGCAAACCGACATAGCGCAGTTTCCGACCAAAAGCCCGGTGCTGCAGGCCATTCGCGGTGGGCGCATATCGATTATTTTCCAAGAACCCATGGTTTCATTGTCGCCGCTGCACACTGTGGGTGATCAGGTCAGCGAAGCCCTGTTCTTGCATCATTCAGTGAGTCATGCCCAAGGTATGGAACAGACCGAGGCGATGCTCGAGATGGTTGGATTTCCTGATCCCGCACGAGCGCTTCGGACCTACCCCTTTGAGCTGTCCGGTGGTTTACGGCAACGCGCCATGATCGCTATGGCGCTGGTGTGCCGACCAGCGCTGCTGATTGCCGACGAACCTACCACGGCGCTGGATGTCACGGTACAGGCACAGATCCTTAATCTGGTACGAGACCTTCAGTCCGAACTGCAGATGGCGCTTCTACTGATTACCCATGATCTTGGGGTCGTCGCTAACATGGCCGAAACAGTTGTCGTGATGTACCACGGCAAAGTAGTTGAAAGCGGTAGTGCCAAAGACATCTTCGGTCAACCCGAGCATCCCTATCTGAAGGCGCTCTTCAAAGCAGTGCCACGATTCAATATGGACGCCAATGAGCGGCTCGTGCCCGTCAGGCCTATCGAGCACACCCTGGGTGATCATTTCCAAAAGCCAGAAATGACGGCAGACCCAAGCCTTCCAATCCTTGAAGTCAAAGGATTGAGTAAATCCTTTGGCGTGCGCCGATCCAGCATCTTCGGACAGAGCGCTGGCGACCAAATCAGGGCGGTGGATAATGTCTCATTCGTGATAAAGCGTGGCGAGTGCCTGGGCCTGGTGGGTGAAAGCGGCTGTGGCAAAACCACCCTTAGTAAGATTCTGATGCGGGCTATTACAGCCGATACCGGCAGTGCGACCTATCAGGATGGCGACAGCACTCTTGATCTTTTTAATCTAGACAAAAAAGCGATGATGGCACTGCGGCGCAAGATGCAGCTGATTTTTCAGGATCCTTTCAGTTCGCTGAGTCCGCGTATGACGGTGTTCGATATTGTCCGTGAACCATTGATTATTCACGGGCGCGGGGATTCAGGGTCGCAACGTGAAATGGTTCAGGAACTGATGCGGCTGGTTGGCCTGGATCCCCGATTTCTCAGCCGTTACCCGCACAGTTTTTCCGGTGGACAACGCCAACGCATCAGTATTGCCCGGGCACTGGCATTGCAACCGGAATTCCTTTTGTGCGACGAGCCAGTCTCAGCGCTGGATGTATCGATCCAGGCACAGGTGCTTAACCTACTGAAGGATCTGAAACGCGACCTGGGCCTGACTTACCTTTTTATATCGCATAATCTTGCGGTCATCGATTACATTGCCGACCGGGTTGCCGTGATGCACCGCGGTCGGCTGGTCGAACTCGCATCGCGCGAGCAGCTCTTTAACAGGCCCGCACACCCCTACACCCAATCACTGCTGCACGCCGTGCCACATCCCGACCTCACCCGTCCATTGGATTTTTCTCGCATCGCGGCAACGGGCGGCAACGACCCCCAGCAGTGGCCAGAGGCTTTTCGCCCATCCGCTAATGACTCGACCGAATGGCTGGATCTGGGTGATGGTCACCAGGTTCGCGCCAGCGCCAGCGCCAACATAGGAGAAATACTGAAATGAAATTCCCGGCCACCCGACTTTTGGCTGTGTTTATCTCGCTGTTGTCGAGTCTCGTTTTTGCTGAGTCCCCCTTGCTCGTCGAGCGAGTCAATTCAGGGGCGCTGCCAGCAGCCAGCGAACGCCTACCCCGCTCTCCCATGGTCACTGACCTGTCGGCCATGGGCCGTGAGCCGGGTGTCCCCGGCGGAGATATCAACCTGCTCATGGCCCGCAGTAAGGACACCCGGATGCTAACCGTATATGGGTACGCGCGCCTGGTGGGTTATACGCCCGCGCTGGAACTGCAACCCGATATCGCCCTTCGCCTTGATATCGAGGGTGACCGGATTTTCACCTTTCATTTGCGTCCAGGCCACCGATGGTCGAATGGAAAACCTTTTACCAGCGAGGATTTTCGCTACTACTGGCAAGATATTGCGCTTAATGAATTTCTCTCACCGTTTGGCCCGCCCGAAGCATTACTGGTAAACGGCGAACCTCCAATCGTCAAGATTATCGATGAACACACAGTACGTTATAGCTGGTCGGCGCCGAACCCGCTTTTTGCGCCTGCTCTCGCGGCTGCGCGCCCGCTTTATATCTATGCCCCTGCCCATTATCTCAAGGGGTTTCATGCCAGCTATGTGGGTGAAGAAAAACTTAAGGCAATGGTAGAAGACGCTGGAGTACGAAACTGGGCCGGACTGCATACCCGGTACGGACACCAGTATAAATTTGACAACCCGGATCTTCCCACACTGCAGCCTTGGTTCTCGGTTACCCCTCCGCCATCCGAGCGTTTTATTTTCGAGCGTAACCCCTATTTTCATCGTACCGATTCCAAGGGTCAGCAATTGCCTTACCTCGATCGGGTCATTGTGAATATCGGCAGCTCCGGGCTCATCCCGGCAAAGACCGGGGCTGGAGAATCGGACCTGCAGGCACGCTATTTGCGTCTGGACAACTACCCTTTTTTGATGCAAGGCGGGGAACGAAACAATTTTTCGGTTCGACTGTGGCAGATGGGGGTTGGTTCGCAGATGGCGATCTACCCGAATCTCAATACCACCGACGACGTGTGGCGAGCCCTTACGCGCGATGTTCGCTTTCGCCGAGCGCTGTCACTCGCCATTGACCGTGACGAGATTAACCAGGTTATCTATTTTGGTCTGGTCAACCCGAGCGCCAATACCGTACTGCCACAAAGCCCACTATACCGGCCTGAGTATTCAAGCCGCTGGTCTGGTTTTGACCTGGCGGCCGCCAACGCGCTACTGGACGACATTGGGCTGAGCGCCCGAGATTCGGACAACCTTCGGCTGCTGCCAGACGGTCGCGCCATGGAAATCGTGGTCCATTCAGCAGGAGAAAGCACAGAGCAGGCTGATCTTCTTGAGCTTATCCACGATACCTGGCTGCAACTGGGCATCAAGATCCACACCAAACCATCGCAACGTGAAATATTCCGCGAACGTCTTTATTCGGGCGAAGCCGTAATGTCGATCTGGACTGGGCTGGATAACGGGTTGCCCACTGCCAACACGCCACCCACGGAACTCGCGCCGACCAACCAGACCCAACCCCAATGGCCAATCTGGGGTCAGCACTTTGAAACCGCCGGACTCACCGGCACGGCTCCAGACATGACTGAGGTGGTCGAGCTGGTATCGCTGCTTAAAACCTGGCGCAACTCAGCGGATCATGACTCCCGAGAGGCTGCCTGGGAAAAGATGCTTGCGATTCATGCCGACCAGGTCTTTAGTATCGGCACGGTGAACGCTGTGCCGCAACCGGTGGTCGTTAATAACCGGCTACGAAATGTGCCCGAGGAAGGCATCTATGCCTGGGCCCCGGGAGCGTACTTCGGCATGTACCGCCCGGATACCTTCTGGCTGGCCCCCTAGCGGCGAACGACCAAAGCCACCGCCATGTTCCAATATTCCATTCGACGAGTGCTGACCATGATACCGACGCTGATCGCGATCAGCGTCATTGTCTTTGTGATCATTCAATTGCCCCCGGGTGATTACCTGGAAAGCCATATCGCCACCATGCAGGCCCAGGGTGAGAGTGTCGATCAAAAAAAGATCGCGTTTTTGCGAGAGCAATACGGGCTCGACCAGCCGATGTGGCAGCAGTACCTGACCTGGGCCACCGGCTTTGCCCAGGGTGATCTGGGGTACTCCTTTGAATACGACCTGCCGGTAAGGGAGGTGGTCGGTGACCGGATGTTCCTCACCATTCTGATCTCGGTTATTACTATCATCTTCACCTGGCTTATCGCGTTCCCTATCGGCATTTACTCCGCCACCCATCAATACAGTTGGGGTGATTACGGGCTTACCTTCATTGGTTTTATTGGCCTTGCCACACCAAACTTTCTACTGGCTCTGGTGATGCTCTACTTTGCCAATGTGTATTTTGGAACATCCATCGGTGGCCTCATGGATGCTGAGTTCATTGGCCAACCCTGGAGCAGCGCCAAATTGATGTCGGTACTGGAGCATCTTTGGATACCGGTCATTGTGATCGGCACCTCAGGCACCGCGGCCATGATCCGCCGTCTGCGGGCTAATCTGCTCGACGAACTGGAAAAACAATATGTGGTCACTGGCCGCGCCAAAGGACTACCGCCGGGAAAACTTCTACGCAAATACCCCTTACGTATGGCGTTGAATTTTTTTGTGTCCGATATCGGCAATCTTCTTCCCAGCATCATCTCTGGCGCCGAGGTCACTGCTGTGGTGCTTTCACTACCCACCACTGGCCCGTTGCTTATTGCCTCTTTGCAAAGCCAGGACATGTACCTGGCTGGCTCGTTTTTGATGTTTCTGGCGATCTTGACTGTTATTGGCATGCTGGTCTCGGATTTACTTCTGGCAATGCTTGATCCGCGAATCCGCCTGCAGGGAGCTCCGGCCAAATGAGCAATCCGGATACACCGCACTACGTTTCCACCGAACCGTTTGATCCTCAGTCGGTGGAACGGCTTACCGCCGCCCAGGAACAGTTGTATCTGGCCTCTCAGTGGCGGTTAATGTGGTGGAAACTCAAACGGCACAAGTTAGCACTGATCTGTGGCGCTATTCTGGCAATCTTTTACATTGTTGCTGCGTTCGCGGAATGGTGGGCGCCATACGATCTTCATACCCGTAACGCGCGGTTTATTCACGCCCCGCCCCAAGCGGTTCACCTTTTTCACGAAGGTAAATTCGTTGGTCCGTTTGTGTACGGCTATCACTACAAACTGAACATGTCCACCTTGAAGCGTGAATTCAATGTCAATAAAGAAAGCATTCAGCCGCTGCGCTTTTTCTGCCAGGGAGATCCGTACCAGTTCTGGGGGCTTATCGAGTCGCGCTTTCATTTCTTTTGCCCCAGCACCAACTCAATGAAGTACCAGAGCAACGGTGAGACTTTCAGCCTGACTACCAAAGGCGGTACTTTGTTTTTACTGGGGACAGATCGCCTTGGACGTGACCTGTTATCACGCATTATCTACGGCTCGCGGATATCATTAACCATCGGCCTGGTTGGGATCGCGTTTAGTTTTGTTCTTGGCATCGTCATTGGCGGACTTGCGGGGTATTACGGGGGCTGGATCGATGCACTCGTGCAACGCGTAATCGAGGTCCTTCGCTCTTTTCCGGAAATACCACTGTGGATGGCGCTCTCGGCCGTGCTTCCGGTCACCTGGAGTCCGTTGCTGATATTCCTGGGTATTACTGTGATTCTGGCGATGCTGGATTGGACGGGGCTTGCACGTTCGGTTCGATCCAAACTGATGGCACTTCGCGAAGAAGACTACTGCACCGCTGCCCAGTTGCTCGGCGCGAAGCCCGGGCGGATTATCGGCCGGCACCTGTTACCCGGTTTTATGAGCCACCTTATCGCTTCTGCCTCGCTATCGATCCCGGGGATGATTCTGGGGGAAACCGCGCTCAGTTTTCTCGGGCTGGGGCTAAGGCCGCCAATCACCAGTTGGGGAGTCTTATTGAACGAGGCTCAGAACATCAACGTGGTCGCGCTATACCCGTGGCTGATGCTGCCGGTCGTGCCCGTGATCATTATTATTCTGGCATTTAACTTCTTTGGTGACGGTCTGCGCGATGCGGCTGACCCATACAAAACCTGAACCCTACTAAGAGGAACTCGCTTTGGCCGTAACAATCCCTGAAAACTATGTCAGCGGCGGATTTGCCATGGAGTTTGAAGTACCCTGGATGACACCAGGTGCTGTTCATAAACTTGATGAACTGGTTCGCTCCGATGATCGGGTCATTGAGGTTGGCACTGGTGGTTCTACTTTATTCTTCTCAAGACGCTGTCGCGCCGTGTTGGGCATTGAGCCCAGTATCGAGTGGGCAGATACCGTAGTGACCGAAGCGCGGACACGGGCCCTTGGCAATGTCGATATCGTTGCCGAACCTGACCCCCAGGCACTCATCCAACTGGCAAGCCGCCTTGGGGCTTGCTCAGTGTTATCTGTAGACCCCGATGATGGTTATGACCGGGATGAACTCCAGGATATTCTGGCCGCCCGTGCCGGCGATGAGTTGCAGGTAGTGGCGATGGATAACTACGGCGCCCGTGACCTGTTCACCCGCTCGTGGGATTGGGACAACGACAAGGTGATCGCAAGCCTGCCGGGCTCCGGCTGGCGCGGTGAATCCTTTAATGACCCCAAGTGGCGCGGCCATGGCACCCGGATTTTCTGGCGGGCACGCTAATCCTGCCCCACCTTTTAATCTGGTGAGTCGAGCCTGACGCTGGCGTAAGACCCAGGAGCCGCCTCTAGTGCCGGGAAGGCTTTTTTAGCCCCCGGTTGGCGCGCCTTAACACGCGTACCTGTGAACTTAGCTGCCCATTTTTGCCAATCTGGCCACCACGATCCTTGCTTTGCGCTGGCCTTTGCCTGCCACGCATCGGCATCACCACGCGGACGCGAGCGACTGGTCCAGTGCCCGTATTTGCCGGCCTCGGGTGGATTCACCACACCCGCGATGTGGCCCGACCCTGAAAGTACGAAGCGTACCGGGCCCTTGAAAAGGCCCGCACCGGCAAATGTTGAACGCCAGGGCGCTATATGATCATCCTGGGTCGACAGAAAATAACAAGGCGTTTTAACCGACGAAATATCAATCGGCACACCGGCCAATGTCATGCCGCCGGGCTCTTTAAAGCGGTTTTCAAGGTACATAGACCGCAGATACTCGCTATGCATCCTGGCCGGCATGCGGGTGGAGTCCGAATTCCAGTACAGTAAATCAAACACCGCAGGCGCCTCACCCATCAGGTAATTGTTGATAACAAAAGACCAGATCAGGTCGTTCGAGCGCAGCATATTGAACGTGGTTGCCATATCACTTCCATCAAGATAGCCGTCTTTTGACATCTTCTGCTCAAGGCTCTTAACCTGCTCATCATCGATAAACACCCCCAAATCGCCAGGGTCAGAAAAATCAATCATCGAAGTCAAAAAGGTTCCGCTGGATACACGCGATGCCTCACCGGTTGCCTCTAAATAGGCCAACAGGGCTGCCAGCAATGTACCGCCCAGGCAATAACCAACGACATTGGTGCTTGGCTGGCCAGTAATGGCCTCAATCGCCTCTAACGCAGCGAGCGGTCCTTCAAGGAGGTAGTTTTCAAAACCCTTGTCCGCAAGCTCGCTACCCGGGTTAACCCACGAGATCACGAAAACGGTGTGGCCCTGGTCTACCAGCCAGCGGATCAGTGAATTCTTTGGCTGCAGATCGAGGATGTAATACTTGTTAATCCACGGTGGAACGACCAGCAGCGGGGTTTTGCTCACCGTCTTGGTTTGCGGCTCGTACTGTATGAGTTGGATCAGATCGTTCTGGAAGACCACCTGGCCCGGGCTGAGTGCAATATTCCTGCCCAGCTGAAAGGCCTCGGTATCTACCATCTGGGTTTTAAGGGTGCCGTTGCCCCGCTCCAGATCATCAAGAAGGTTTTTAAAACCCTTGACCAGATTTTCGCCCTTGGTTTCAAGGGTTTTCTGAAGTACATCGGGATTGGTCAATGCGAAGTTAGTCGGCGCCATCGCATCAACATATTGCCGGGTAAAAAACTGAACCTGCTCTCGGGTTTTTTCATCCAACCCCTTAGCCGATGCGGTGGACTCCATGATATAACGTGACGCTAGCAGGTAAGACTGCTTGATAAAATCAAACAGCTGGCCGTCATTCCAACTATCGCTGCGAAAGCGGTAATCAGACGAGTCTGGCTCTATCACCTTCTCAGTCGAACCTCCAAGCACCCCAAGCGCCGCCTGCTGCCAAAGGGCGACTGAGCTCTGCCAGAATTCCGCCTGGGCTTGGCCCAGAACCTCAGGATCAATTTGCAGATCGGCAAAATTCTTGGCAAAACTTTCACTTAATTTGCCTGGGTCAAAACTGCCGGCGAGCTCCCCCCCGTGCTGGGACATGAAATTGCTCGCGATTTTCTGACTGCGCACCATCACGTCGGCCATGGTGGCGGCAAGATCGGTGAATTCTGGCAAGGGGGTCTTGGTCTGGGTTGAGTTCAAGATGGTTTTCCAAAGTTTGTTGCAGTGCACCATTTTACGCATCTTTTTGCCTTTAAACAACTCTCTGATCGAGCGCATCAGTACAGTCCATGGGAATCGGTACGATCCGACCGCTTGTCAAAGTCCCTGAGGGCAGCGATACCACAATTTACGATCAGAATCTGGACTCAGCCCTGGCGACTTATACCCCTTAAAACCCGCAAGCTTTCTCACCCGGGCCGAGCGGGTGTATTGTTACCATGCGGCCATGATTGACGGCCGTCCCCAGCGTACCTGGTCACAGACCGCGACGTGTCGGCGTCTGGCCGGTGCGTTGTCGACACGTGGCATTGGCGATACCGTCGCCGTGATGGCAAAGCCCAGAAATTCCTCATGCGGGAGAAGATGGTGTCAGAATTCGACCTGGAAGGCACGAGTACAGCCTAGCCAGTTTCGCGCAGCCGATGCGCGAGCCGAGCGACCGTATCGGCCATGACCTGAACACCAGCAACCAGGTGTTCCCTTTGGGTATCCTCTTCGAAAGCATGGCTAATACCGCCGATCGAAGGCACAAATATCATCCCGGTCGGAAGTTGTGGGGCAAGGTTCATGGCGTCGTGCAATGCGCCCGAGGGCATGCGCCGCCAGGCACCAGGCGCAGTCGATTTGGCCGCTTCACAGAATTGCTCGACGATCCCGTCATCCATATCAATCGGGGCGACAGCTTTGGTCTCTAACAGCGAAATATCGAGATTTCGCTCTACCGCCGTCTGGGCTGCTGCTTTTTGAATCATCTCGCACATGGTATCCAGTTGGGCGAGGGACCCATCGCGGATCTGCACGGAGCAGTTCAACTCTCCCGGTACGATGGAAGGCGCATTGGGGTGTACATCGACACGGCCAATGGTCCAGACCGAACGTGGTGTTGCAATTTTCGTGAATCGTTCTTCCAGGTTTGTTATGAAAGCGCCAAATCCAGTGACTGCATCGCGTCGCAGGGCCATTGGCGTCGTGCCAGCATGGTTCTGCTGGCCTTTGATGGTGACTTCGAACTGGCGAGAGCCGACGATGGTCTCGACTACCCCGATGATCTCTCCGGCCTGGTCCAGAACCGGGCCCTGTTCGATATGGGCTTCCAGGAACGCGCTGAACAAACCGGGGTCCAGTGTCTCAGACTCCTCGACCTCCGACAAAGCGCTGGCTAGATCACCGTACCGTTGTCCGGCGGCGTTGGTTAGGTCATACAGTGCAGCGCGGGACAATTTACCACTGAAAAAGCAACTTCCGGTTAGAGGCATGAAGGCGCTTTCTTCATCCTGGAACGAGACCACGGCGACCGGTGGTCCACCGACTTCCTGACAAGTCCGCGCCACCTCAAGAGCCAGGACGACGCCATAAGCACCGTCGAGCCAGCCGCCTTGCGGTTGGGTGTCGGAATGTGACCCGATCAGAATCGGTTTGCCGGGTTGTGGCGGCATTCCGAACAGGTTAGCCGCTCGGTCCCACCGGGGTGTGAGTCCGCAATCTTCAAATTTTTCAGCAAGCCAGCGCCGCGAATCGATATCCGCGGGTGAGAACGCAGGGCGGATGACACCGGTGCCCTGTTTGCCAAATTCCCGAAGGGCCTCGAGATCAACAAGAAAACGATCGCCGTTGATCTTCAGTTTCTGGTCCATGAATTGAGGGTGCCCGGGTGGTGAACGCTTAGGTGCGTGGAACTGGCAAAAGCATCGAGCTGATTGGATACGCTAGTCAGCCTGAGCGCTCGGCAGTACTGCCAAGGGCCTATGATACCGACTCTAGTCATACTGCCG
>Ga0209362_1002387_pt1 | contig 13946 bp, 14 predicted proteins | sample SaaInlV_165m_DNA_FD_184680 | JGI IMG/M metagenome (GOLD analysis project Ga0209362, IMG submission 184680) | Marine microbial communities from expanding oxygen minimum zones in the Saanich Inlet - Saanich Inlet SI037_S3LV_110m_DNA (SPAdes)... | ecosystem: Environmental > Aquatic > Marine >...
TGCGGTTGGAAGTAGTGGTTGTCATGTTGGAAATATGGTCCATCGAGATGGTTTTACCAATGATAGTTATTGGCAAGGAGGTAAAGATTTGATGCGCCAATGCCGATAACGGCGCGGTCGGGTTCTTGGTGTTCTTGTCTAGGAGGCCGAGCGTTTGGTGCTTGTTAAGTTCTACGCACACCAAACGCCGGCTGTTCCTCTAAACGTTTGAACTATTTATTGGCTATCCCTGGGCGTCGGCACGCATTTGGTTTAGCAAATCGCGTATCGCCGATTCGAGATTTTCAATTGGGATTCGAATCTGCTCCATCGTGTCTCGGTTTCGAATCGTGACTGAATCATCGTCAAGAGTGTCGAAGTCGACTGTTACGCATAACGGCGTGCCGATTTCGTCTTGGCGGCGGTAGCGTCGGCCAATGCTCTGTGTGTCGTCGTACTGCGTGTTGAAGTGTGGACGTAACAGGTCGTGTACGCGTTTCGCTGTCGGACTTAACGTGTCCTTCTTCGAAAGCGGAAGTACTGCGACTTGGAACGGCGCGATGTCGGGATGGAAGCGCAGAACAACCCGCATTTCCTTGCCTTCGCCCTCTTCGTCGTAGGCATCAGCGAGGAATGCGAGTGCTGAACGATCGGCACCCATAGAAGGCTCGACGACGAACGGAACGTATCGTTCCTTCTTTTGATCGTCGAAGTAGGAAAGGTCTTTTCCGCTCTTCTCAGCGTGGGCTTTCAGGTCGAAATCGGTTCGGTTTGAAATTGTTTCGAGCTCACCCCAACCCCAGGGGAATTCGTACTCGACGTCGGCAGATGCCTTCGAGTAGTGAGGGAGTTCGTCGGCTTCGTGGTTGCGAAGCAAAAGCTTTTCACCGCGTATGCCGTACTTTTTGAACCAATCCATTGAGAAGTTCATCCAGTAGTCGTGCCACTCTTCGTCGGTGCCGGGCTCGCAGAAGAATTCAAGTTCCATCTGCTCGAACTCACGAGTTCGGAATGTGAAGTTACCGGGAGTGATCTCGTTTCGGAACGACTTACCTAGCTGTGCGATACCGAACGGAATTTTCTTGCGAGAGGTGGTCTGCACGTTCTCGAAGTTCACAAAAATCGCCTGAGCAGTTTCGGGTCGTAGGTATACGGTTGCGCTGGAGTCTTCAACAGGGCCCAAGAATGTCTTGAACATCAGGTTGAACTGTCGAGGTTCACCAAAGGCACCGCCACAGTTTGGGCAGGCTTCGCTATCGAGCTGATCCTGACGGAATCGACGGTTGCATTCCTGACATTCGACGAGCGGGTCGGAAAAGCTGTCGACGTGACCTGACGCCACCCAGATATCGGGGTGCATAAGAATCGACGCGTCCATGCCGACAACGTCGTCACGTTCGCGCACCATAGACTTCCACCAAACGTCTTTTACGTTGCGTTTGAGTTCAACTCCAACGGGGCCGTAATCCCAAACACTCGAGAGTCCCCCGTAGATTTCGGAGCTCTGGAATACGAATCCACGTCGCTTAGCGAGTGAAACAAGGGTGTCGAGGGAAGTGCCGGTAAGAGTGCGCTTGGCCATTTGAATTGCTCCTGCAGTCCACGTCGGGCTGACGTGTCCACATAAAAAATGCGCCCGCAGGCTGCGGACGCTCACTAAATTCTACAGTTGGAACGTGAGAATGACAGTCGAATTCGTCTGCAAGAGGAATTCCTGTGATTTATGATTCGCCCATCAAAGGCATGTGTGCCGTTTTCTTTAGGACATATTTCTCTAGGACAAACAGAGGACCGAGGAGTTTACGAATTATGGCTAGTGTGATGGCAGGACAACTGCAGGACAAGGTAGCGCTGATAACTGGCGCAGGACGCGGCATCGGCGTGGGAATCGCAAATGTGCTTGTTGAACGGGGAGCCGTTGTGGCTGTGTGTGATCTCGATGGCGCTGCTGCTGAAGAGACTGCGAATGCAATCAACACCGCTGGTGGTAAAGCGATTTCGGGAGCGGTTGACGTTACCGATCCCGAATCATTGGATCATTTTGCTGGTAGGACGATCTCTGAACTCGGCGGCATCGATATTTGTGTGCCGAACGCCGGTGTTATCGGTGGTCGTGGTTTCGCCGAACGCAAAGATTTCACCAAGCAGGATTGGGATATGACGTTCGCTGTGAACGTGCAGGGAATGACGAACACGACCGACGCTGTGAAAGAGCACATGAAAGACCGCGAGCAGGGCAAGATTGTTGTTATCGCGTCACACGGTGGTCGCAAGCCTCGTGGCGTTGGCGACAAGGGGCGAGGGAACGCTCAGCACCCGTATTTGGTGTCGAAGGCGGCGGCGATTCAGTACACACACTTGCTGGCGATGGAGCTCGGTTCGTACAACATCAACGTGAACGCTGTCTGCCCGGGTAGGTTGTGGACGCCGATGTGGCAGGCGATTGCTCAGAACCACAAGGATTTGAATCCAGATTTTGCTGAGATGACGCCTTACGAGATTTTCATCGACCAGATCAAGGCGATTATGCCGTTGGGTCGAGAACAGACTCCTGAGGACATTGGGAAGTGCGTGGCGTTCTTGTCGTCAGACGACTCGAAGGAAATAACGGGCCAAGCAATCAACGTGAACGGTGGGGCGGCTTTTGACTGAGCCGGTGAGAACTCCCTCTCCTAGCGGGAGCGGATCGGGACGCGTAGAGGGTGTTCCGTTCATCTTGAATATACCTCTACCAACCCTCACCTAAATCCTCTCCCTAAGGAGAGGATTTGAAAGCTCAACTAACGTTGAGTTCGAAACAGGTAGCAAGATAAAGATTCAGGTAGCGAGAAATATGAACGATCGTGAGTTGATGTTTACCCCGGCGCACAAACAGCGTCAGATGATTGTTGATGGCGAAATTTCGTCGGTTGAAATGACCAAGGCTTCACTACGCCGCATCGCCGAGTTGGAGCCTCAGCTGAACGCATTCATCACTCTCGATGAGCAAGGCGCTTTGGCTGCGGCCAAGGCTGCCGACGAGTCACTTGCCAGCGGATCGGCACCCGGGCCGTTGCACGGTGTTCCTATCGCTGTTAAGGATCTTGAAGTCACCAAAGGACTTCGTACAACTCTTGGAAGCACGTTCTTCGAGGATTGGATACCTGATTACGATTCCGTTGCTGTCGAGCGACTGCGAGCGTCTGGCGCGGTGATCTTAGGCAAGACGAATACACCTGAGTTCGGCAATCGTGAAGAGACATTCACTAATGTTGCGCCAACTTGCAACAACCCGTGGGACCCGACGCGAATGCCGGGTGGTTCAAGTGGCGGAACTGCTGCTGCGATAGCTTCAGGTATGTGTTCGATAGGTACTGGTTCTGACGGCGGGGGCTCTGTGCGACTCCCGGCTTCGTTCTGCGGAATATTCGGTCACAAGCCAACGCACGGGCGCATCCCTAGATTTGGCGGACAGGCTAAACCGGCTTACAACTCGGCTGGAACGAGTGGCCCGATGTCGAACGATGTGCGCGATTCGGCGATCTTGAACCAGGCTCTTGCCGGGTTCGATGCCCGCGATCCCGGCTCTGTGAAGGCTGAAGTCCCCGACTATTTGGCGCACCTCGAAGACGGCGTCAAAGGTATGCGAATCGGCACGACGATGACGCTCGGAATTTCAGATGTGAACCTCGACGTTTCTGCTGCCGTGGAGGAATCATGGTCGGCATTTAGCGAGCTTGGTGCGAACGTCGAACCGGTGGATATCAAGTTCGACCCGATACCACGTGACGCTTGGTGGACGCTCTGGACCGCAGGGCAGGTCGCAATGTACGGTCATCTCGCCGAAGAGCGACCTGAAGACCTGATGCCTTACACACTCGATATGATTAGTCATGGCAAAACGCTTACTGGCGCTGATGTTTCGGCGGCGCTACGAGACGTGCAGAATCTTCAACTGAAAATGCACCAGCTATTTGAAGACTACGACCTCGTGCTCGCGCCGACTAATGCTGCAGTTGCTTGGCCGCATTTAAACCCGCCTTCGCAGATTGGCACCAAGAGCAATGACGACGAGATGGCAGGAATTAACTACGGAGCTATACCTTTCACAATGGTCTTCAATTCCTCGTTCAACCCGGCATCTTCGATTCCGGTTGGATTTGGCGAGGTCGGCATGCCGGTTGGCTTGCAGATCATTGGTGCGTATGACGACGATGCGACCGTTTACCGGGGCAGTCGAGCGTTCGAAATCGCTCGACCGTGGAGCGGCACTCGGCCGACGGTTTCCTAGGGTCTCAGGGTCGGAGCAGGGCTAAACTTTCGAGCCTTGCTTTGACCAGATGTCGAGCATGTCTTTCATATTTGGCGACATGGTTCGGAGCATCGATACGATTGGAAGTCCGTATGGGCAGCGTGACTCGCACTGCATGCACGAATCACAGGCGGCGTGATCGTCGATCTTGGCGATAGTTGCTTCGCGGTCTTTCCACTCGTCTTCAACCCGTGACAATTCCCAAGGGAACTCGGCGAACTTTACTGATCCCATCGAGCGGTAGTGGTTGTACATAACGTCGGTGCCGAGCGTGCCGGGGATTCCGATATCCGAAGGGCAGGGCATGCATTCCATGCAGATGCGGCAGCGATCAGTTGCTAGATCAAGAGCCCACTTTGCGACCTCTGCTTCTTCAGAAGCTGAGAGTGTGTAGTCGTCGAGTGCGCCAATGCTTACGTTCTGTTCCATTTCGGCAGCAGTAGTGGCTCCTGGTACGGCGACTGCTATTGGCTGGTTCATGAGCCATTTCAGCGCAAGGGGAGCTGGGAGAAGTCCCGTGGCGACCGGTTTCATGATCGTTACGCCGAGCTTGGTTTCTAGTGCGAGTGGAATGAGTTCGGCAAGCGGCTCGCGCTCGACGATGTTCAAAGGCACGAGGAAAGTATCGAACTTGAATCGCTTTAAGGCAGCGATAAGCACCGATGGGAACGTGTGACCCGTGACGCCAATGTGGCGTATTTTCCCGGCTTCGCGTGCTTCGAGAAGCGCTTCAAGCGGTCCGCCCATTCGAACATCAACATCGTCGAGATCGCTTAAGGCGTGGAGATGATAGTTATCGATGTAGTCGGTCTGGAGCCTAGCAAGTGACTCATCGATGTGCTGAGCAGCCTCTGCTTTGGTCTTTCCGGTTGTCTTCGATGAAACGATTACGTTTTCGCGCTCGCCCTTGAGTGCTTTGCCTAGCTTGATCTCAGAATCCCAGTAGCCACGTGCCGTGTCGAAGTAATTCACCCCGAGATCGAGTGCTTTGAAGACCACGTCTTTAGCGTGATCGTACTCGGAGGAGCCGAGTTGAGCGGCACCGAGTCCGATTGGAGCAACGTTGAGTCCGGTCGATCCAAGAGGGCGCATTTTCATCTGAGAGTCTCCGTAAAGAAGGTGTTGATGGGCACATGTTACGACTTTGTGTGGGCGTATTGCGAGCGATTTGTTTGCTGCCGATGGATTGTGTAGCCCTGACGTTTAGCGCTAACCCAGACCATGTCCCCCGGCTTCGGCTGCATTCGCTCGGGAAATCGGATGTGTGCTGTTGATCGTTTTGACCCATACCCCAACCCTCTCCCTGAGAGGGAGAAGGGGCTCGTTTGTTTCGATAGAGCTAGCCGGTAAGACTTACCAGTCGGCGACCGATCCGTCGTTGTCGTAGTAGTACTCGCCGCCAAGTTCCTTGTGGTAGCCATAGGCTTCACCGTCATAAGTCTTGGTTGCTTCAGCTTCGTCTAGTTCGACACCGAGTCCTGGAGTTGTCCAGAGATCGATGTGGCCATCTTTGACTTCCCAAGGCTTCTTGAGCAGTCCGACACCGAGACCGGCATCGACCTGTTCTTGAATCAGGAAGTTCGGAACTACTGCGTCAACCAGCATGCAAGCCGCGAGGGCCAACGGTCCGATTGCGCAGTGAGGCATGATGTGCTGGTAGTAGACCTCGGCATAGTTGGCGATTCGCTTCAGTTCAGACGGACCACCACAGTGGGCAACGTCGGGTTGAAGCAGCGAAACTGCCTGTTTTTCGATAACTTCGCGGAACTCCCAGCGAGATAGAAGGCGTTCGCCTGTCGCAAGCGGGAACGAAACCTGTTCTTGAATTCGCTTGAGCGCGTCAGGGTTCTCCTGTGGTACAGGCTCTTCAACGAACATTGGTCGCATGCCTTTGATTTCGTGACAGATCTCGGTTGCCAGCCCGGGTGTCATCTTTCCATGAAAGTCGAAAGCTAGCTCAACATCATCGCCGACCCACTCTCGCATCATATAAGCGGCTTTTACGAACTCATCTATACGTGATGGTGGCTCGTGGGCGCGCCATGTGCCAGCCGGCCCAGCTTTGAAGCCGGTGTACCCGCTCTTTTGGAGCATGGTGAGACGGTCTCTCGATTGCTCAAGACCCTCGTCGGAAAGATCACGGATTCCCCAGTGAGCGTATACGCGAATCTTGTCGCGGACGTTGCCACCCATGAGCATGTAGCTCGGAACATCGTAGTGCTTGCCTGAGATGTCCCAAAGTGCAGCGTCTATAGCTGCGATTGCTGACATGTTGTGTGCACCGCCTCGGAAGAACGAGGATCGGTACATCTGCTGCCAGTGGTGTTCGATCCTCAACGGATCTTTGCCGATGAGGTACTCAGCGAATTCGTCGATAGCGGCTGGAACGCTTTGAGGCTTGCCTTCGAGAGTGCTCTCGGCCCAGCCTTCGATTCCGGTGTCGGTAGATATGCGGATCAGTCGTGTGCGGTTACGCGGTGCAAACTGATCAACTCGAGTAATTTTCATTGTTTATTGGGTTCGGTCGAACGTTTCAGGTTGGAAGTTGTGCAAGTGCCACAACCTGTGTTCAGGTCGATGGGGATTGTGGGGCTCCAGAGACGCTGAATTGCCAAAATGTTAACTCTGTTCCGCGGTGAATGGGGGCGAAGTTGGTTGTGTTTGTAGTTTGACCCGGAATATTCGAGTACCTAAGATGCTCGTATGTCCACAAACATCACAGTTCCACAAACGGGTTCTGAAGTCCGACGGCTCATTCGAGAAGGCAATTTTTTGCAGCCGACTTCGGGTGTTGCTCCTCATCATGTTCAGGCGAACGTCGCGATTTTGCCCAAAGAAGTTGCGTTCGATTTTTTATTGTTCTGTCAGCGAAACCCTAAGCCATGTCCGGTCGTCGAGGTAATCGATGCTGGCGACGTAGAGGCGGCCCTCACGGCTCCCGGTTCGGATATACGTACCGACGTGCCTTTGTACCGTGTGTACCAGAACGGTGAGATGGTCGACGAGCCTCAGACTCTTGAGTCGCACTGGCGTGATGACCTCGTTACATTCCTTCTGGGGTGTAGCTTCTCGTTTGAGCATGCTCTCATGGCGAACGGTATCGATCTGCCTTATTACGGTACCGAGAAGAACGTGCCGATGTTTATTACGGATATTGAAACGGCAAAGTCGGGCGATTTTGGCGGACCAGTGGTGGTTTCACATCGTTGGATCCCACAAGACAAAGTGGTTCGCGCTGTGCAGGCGACGTCTCGATTCCCGGGTACGCATGGTGCGCCGATTCACATTGGCGATCCTTCAAGAATCGGAATATCTGACATTACAAAGCCTGATTTCGGCGAAGTGTGGGAGCAGGGCAGTGAAGACGAAGTTCCTGTGTTCTGGGCGTGTGGTGTGACTCCGCAAGCGGTGGCAATGGCATCGAAACCAGAGCTGATGATTACGCACTCACCGGGCTACATGTTCGTGACTGATTTAATGGACGAAGACTTGGCTGTTCTTTAGCCCGGCGATCGTACTAATCGTTCTAAACCTTTCTAAAAGCACATGGTAATTGATGCCTGAATCATCTGTATTCACCAAGATCGAAGACATTGTTCTGCAAGACGACATTCGGGGGATGAAGGCGTTGCGAGAGCACATGCCTGAAAGCTGGCTTGAGTCGTCGGCGCAGTTGCTGCTCGATCACCCCGGCAAGATTTTAATTGCTACCGGGTTTTATATTCTTCGAGCCGGTGAGCCTGAAACAGACGGCCCTCCCGGCGCTATCGCTATTGGCAACGCATTGAAATCACTTGGCAACACGGTTGCTTACGTAACGGATGATTTGTGTTCGGCGGCGGTCAGGGCAATTGCTGGTGATGATGAGGTGATCGAGTTTCCGATTACGACTCATCACGAATCGAGCATGTTCAGTCATAAGTTATTGGCGGAGCACGCACCGTCGGCGATGGTGTCGATCGAAAGAGCAGGCTTGCTTGGTGACGGGACGTACCGGAACTGGAAAGGCGTTGATTTTTCGAAGTTCAACGCAAAAATCGACCATATGTTTGATGAACACCCGTACACAGTCGGGATTGGCGATGGTGGGAACGAGATTGGTATGGGGAACATGCGGCATGTAATTCCCGATATCGAAAATCTGCCAGATGACCCTTGCGTCACGACAACAACTGAACTCATCACTGCCAGCGTTTCGAACTGGGGCGGATATGGGTTGATCGCTGCACTGTCGCTAAAGACGGGCAAGAACCTTCTCCCATCGGTGGAACAGGGCTACGAATGGGTGAAGGACATCGTCGCTGTGGGAGCCGTTGAAGGCATGTCGGGTGAGTCGAAGGACTGGGTCGACGCCAGGGCGCCCGAAGATGACGCAATGTGCTTGCGAGATTTGCACACCTTGCTGATTGCCGAAGGTCTGTAAAGGTTTCTGAATTCTGGTTAGCTGCCACCCCCTCGTGGTTGGATGATTTGGCGTCCTTCGAGAGCCTCAGGATGAGAAATGTGGTCGAATTATTCAGCTACTTTGCTCTTGGTACATCAGTATCGACCGAGGGTCTTGGCGTTCTCGTCATCGTTTCTTTGACTACGAATATCAGCATCAAAGCTCCGAATGCTCCTATGCCAGCGGTGGCGACTGATGCCACGCCCAACGTGAGAATTTGAGCGATCCCGCCGATGGCGATCGGACCGCTTGCTCCGCCAGTGTCTGAAATAAGGCGCCAGACTCCCAAGAATTCACCCGGATTGTCCTTTGGAGCGAGATCAGTGCCCATGATGAGCACGAATCCGCTTGATAGACCGTTGCCGAGTCCTGCGATTAGTCCCACTGCCAGCAGCGCGCCAAAGGAGCCTGTTAGCGGAATGAGTGCAATTGCGAGTCCGAGTACGATGAATGCTGGTATTCCTGTCGATTTCCGTCCCCATTTGTCCATAGAGTAGCCAACGAACGGGAACAGCATTGAATCGATAGCGAACGATGCGGTTGCGATGTAACCGATCTTTGCCTCGCCGAGCCCAAGTTCTCCGCCCCAAACCGGTATTAGGAACTCTCGTCCTGCCCTTAGGAACTGTAGTGAAACAGCGGCAATACCGGCGGTTGCGAAGTCACGTCGATGTCGAGTGACTACGCCTCCGAGTTCAGCGAACACGTTGTGGCGGTTGCCAGAGCGTTTTGGCTCGATCATATTTTTGGTTGTGATTAGAACCATGACCAGTGTCATTACAGCAACAACCGCCTGCGCGTAGAACGGTACTCTGATGCCTACATGCTCGGCAAGGATTCCACCCATTAGCGGACCGAGTATTGTGGCGATGCGAGATATTCCACCGAACAGTGAAAGTGCTCTTCCCCGAACGTCGATTGGAACTACGGTTGCGATATAGGAGTGTCGAGAAATACTCCAAAGAGCGAAACTGACTCCGGCTAAAACTCGTGCTGCCATGAGCGACGAAAAGTTAGGGGATAATCCTGCCCAGACAGCTGAAACGCCGAATAAGACGACGCCTGCGATCATGGTTTTGCGAAGTCCGAGTCGGCCAACAAGAATTCCTGCTGGTACATCGAAGATCATCGTACCGATGTGGCGTGCTGCGATTACTAGACCGATAAGCCCGATAGTCGCCGCCATTTCCTGCTTGGCGAACCCCGGAAGAACCGGGATGAGAATGCCCTGACCCATCGAAAGAAGGAAGGAGGGCGCGTAAACGGACCATACGAGTGAACGTATGGTTGAACGGACAGAACTGCGGACTGGTTGGGACTCAGGCGCTGGCGGCGTCTCGGGCGATGACATATGCATTCAATCCTATTCCCGCTTGGTGATGTAGGAGAGGATTTGGCGGATAGAATTGACCTTCTTGAACATGTTTTTGAAAACCCAGTTGTTCCGACTGCTTTAGAGCGGTCAAAAGGCATCTCGATTGAAATTTGATTATGACCGAACGGTTGAAGCTTCGTTGTCGACTGTTTGGAGTGTGTTGACGGATCCAGCGGCTATGGAACCTCACTTGCCGGGAACCGCGAAAGTGGTTTCAACGGGATCAAACAGCTATCGAGTTTCGATGAAGATTCGAATGGGTTTTTTGCGCCCGACTGTGAACGCTGATGTTCAGTTGTCGAACATCGACGAGTTGTGCGGTTTCATGATCGAGCTGTCGGGTAAGTCGATGGGTGCTGGGGTTTCGGGCAAAGCCGATGCGACTCTAACGAGTTTCGGAGACGATTCACGACGTACGAACGTTCAGTTGGCAGGGTCGATCGAAACTTCGGGGATGTTGAAGAAGATTGCCGATTCAAAGATCGAAGCTGCTGCTATTGGATTCCTAGAGTCGTACTTCGCTAGTGTCGAGCGCGCAGGTTCAGCGGAATAAGTAATTGACGAACATACGTGTCTGAATGCTTCGACAGGTAATGCTCTTCTAGAGCAACACACCATTTTCGCTTGTGTAACCGTTGTCGTCGGCAGTACGAGGGGTGTTCGAATGATCGCCACGTGTCGCAATCTCAATGCGATTGCCGTCTGGGTCGTAGATGAACAGGAACTGCTGACCGTCGTGTCGTGTTCCGATACCTTCAACGATTTCTACGTTGGCTTCGACCAGAGCTTCGGCAGTCGCTTCCAGATCGGTGACTTCGAAAGCGACCTCGTGACCCAACCGCCTGTGGAGGGTCGATAACGTGAACCATCGAGCCATCGGGCATTTCGGTCCAACTCAACGTGTTGCCGTCGATCTGGTGTGGGATCACATTGATGTTCAACAAATCACGGTACATGCCCATGCACCCGGCACGATCGCTCACTGCCAAGCCGACGTGATTGATCGTGAGTAATTTTATCTTTGACGGGGAATCGTAATTGACGTTAGTACCTGATTCTGATGTGTAGCCAAGTGCGTCGGCGACACGAGTCGACGAGCGCAGATTACTGGCGGTAGCGAATTCCAGACGATTGCCGTCGTTGTCATCGATGAAGATGCACTTCTGGCCGTCGTGACGTTCGCCCGTGTCGCTGATGTTTGGGTAGCCAGAAGCCCTTAACGCCTCGACTGACGAATCGAAATCGTCGACCTCAAAAGCAATATGGGGATCGCCAAGATTTTCGCCATCGGATGGTTCGATCAAGTGAACCATTGTTCCATCAAGAGTTTTGGTCCAAACGATGTTGGGCGAATCGACCATCGAAGGGATCACCTGAAGCCCGAGAATATCTCGATAGAACTTCAGCGCAACGCGTCGATCCCATATTGGAATTCCGACGTGGTTGATGGTTTTGATGCTGATTGTTCCGGGCAACAGGTGATCCGTTCTTTTGGTGTGGTCTGATTTAGCGAATGTGATTGAGCGCTAGTTTAGTTCGACGATCATTTCGATTTCGACGGTGATTTGACCGGGTAGGCTGCCCATGCCCACGGCAGATCGCGCATGTTTGCCATTTTCTTCGCCAAAAATCGAGACCAATAGGTCGGAGCAGCCGTTGATGACTTTAGGCTGATCTGCGAAATCCGGGGTGGCGTTGACCATGCCGAGCAATTTAACGATTTGTTTTACGTTGTCGAGGCTTCCAACGTGTTCTTTCAATGCTGAGAGAAGCTGGATGCCGCAAAGTCGTGCTGCATCGTAGGCTTCATCTACAGTGAGATCTGACCCGGCCTTGCCAGTGACCTGCGATCCATCGGGTCGGTTAGGTCCTTTACCCGAAAGGTAAACGAGTTTTCCCACCGTGACAGCGGGCACATAATTAGCGACCGGACCTGATGGGTGAGTTAGATCGAGTCCAAGTTCTTTTACTTTAGCTTCGGCGCCCATTTACGAAATCTCCCTAATGTGACCGGTGTGTTAAATACAACGAGACCGGCGACAGTATGCACCGGTCTCGTGTGATTTTCTATTCAGTTATCCCTGTAGAAGGGAGTTTTCGGAAGGCTATGCCTTCGGTTCGGTCATCGATAGTGGCTCAAGAACCTTGTCGAGCTGTTCATCTGTCAGGTCAGTTTCTCGTAGAGCCACCTGCTTGATCGTTTCGCCGCTTTCGGACGCTACGTGTGCAAGCCGCGCTGCTTCGTCGTAACCGATGATCGGTGCGAGGGCAGTGCAGATCGCTAGACCTTGCATGACCATCTCAGGGCCCTTGCTGGTTGCAACTAGGCCGTTGATGCACTGTCGGGCGAAGTTACGAGCTGCAGCCGCTAGAAGATCGATCGATTCGAGCAGGTTGTGGGCTGCCACTGGCATCATCACGTTTAGTTCGAAGTTTCCTGACTGACCGGCGATCGTAATAGTCGCATCGTTTCCGATTACCTGAGCCGAGACCATTGCTACCGACTCAGCGATAACTGGGTTTACCTTGCCTGGCATGATTGACGATCCGGGCTGGACTTCTGGCAGCGAGATTTCGCCGATGCCAGCACGAGGACCCGAACCGAGCCATCGAACGTCATTAGCAATCTTTAGCATGCCGACTGCGATCGATTTTAGTTCGCCAGACGCTGATACTGCGGCGTCGAGAGTGCTCTGGGCTTGGAAGTGGTTCGTGGTTTCCGAAAGATCGAGACCGGTGAGATCGCGCAATCGTGAAATTACTCGTGTAGCGAACTCTGGGTGCATACCAATCCCGGTTCCAACGGCTGTTCCACCAAGGGCGAGGACTGAGAGTTCGGCAAGTGCTTTCTCGGCTCGTTTACCGGCAAATTCTAATTGGCCCGCGTAGCCAAGGAATTCCTGACCTAGTCGAATCGGTGTGGCGTCCTGAAGGTGAGTACGGCCTGTTTTGACGACTCCCCAGAAGTCTTCAGATTTGGTGCGTAGCGAGTCTTCAAGTTCCTTCAGCGAAGGAAGCAGGTTGTCCTTGATCGCCCCGGCAGCAGCCAAGTGGATAGTAGACGGGAAAACGTCGTTTGATGACTGTCCTTTGTTTACATGATCGTTGGGGTGAACTGGATTTCTGGATCCAAGTTCACCGCCAAGTGATTCAATTGCGACGTTCGAAATGACTTCGTTGGTGTTCATGTTGGTCGACGTGCCAGAGCCAGTCTGGAAAATATCGACAACGAACGAGCTGTCGAATTCGCCATTTATGACTCGTTCGGCGGAAGCGATGATCGCGTTGGCGATGTCTTCGTCGAGAGCGTCGAGTTCGAGGTTTACGATGGCTGAGGATTGCTTAATTTGGCCAATTGCCTTGATGAACGAACGTCCGAGTCGTAGATTGCTAATCGGGAAATTCAGTTCAGCTCGTCGAGCGTTTCCGCCGTAGTAAGCGTTTGCTGGAACCTCTAGTTCGCCCATCGAATCACGTTCGAGCCGCATGTCCTGCGAAGCCATCGTTCACTCCTGTTTTAGTCGATTATTCGTTCGAGCATATAAATCTTTGACGTCAGTTTCCACTGCGTAAAGAGGAACTAATGATAGTCCCGAGATGATGATTTGGACTAATTCCGTGGAAGCGGTTTTCCAAGAGCCAGTGCGCCACCGATAACAGTCGCTGCGGCTGCCGCCCAGAAAACCATTTCGATTCCGAACGCTGCGGCGATGGGACCCGAAGCCGCAGGGCCAAGTAGCATTCCAATAGCGTAGAGCGCTTGGTAGGAGCCCATCGCTGTTGCACGAATGGCGACAGGTGCGGAAGCCAACGCCGTGCTTATGAGCACGGTGTTCATCATTCCTCGACCGAACCCG
>Ga0209362_1002394_pt1 | contig 13926 bp, 5 predicted proteins | sample SaaInlV_165m_DNA_FD_184680 | JGI IMG/M metagenome (GOLD analysis project Ga0209362, IMG submission 184680) | Marine microbial communities from expanding oxygen minimum zones in the Saanich Inlet - Saanich Inlet SI037_S3LV_110m_DNA (SPAdes)... | ecosystem: Environmental > Aquatic > Marine >...
CAAGCTGAATAGTGGCGCAGGACCAAACCACGATGGCGACGTCGTGACCTTGGGGTATTTCACCGGGGCCACCTCTTCCGGCGTGGACTCCGACCTATTTCTAGGCGAATGGGTTCCACTTACTACAGGAACAAGAATAGGAGATTCCAGTAGCGGCTATGGATATGGAGACGGTATGTTCTCTTTCACTACGGTATTTACGATCGGAACCAATTCCGTATCGGTATATCCGAACGAACCCGCGGGCTACTTGGTAACTGCTCCAGCAATCATCAATACCACGACCCCGACACCCGGCGACCCCATCGCCATTCGTTTTTACGACTTGGACCCGACCGACGGAACGGTCAAGTACAATACTGTATCCAACGTAAACTGGAGGTGGCCTTCGGTCTCAGGAGGAATTCCGTCCAATTTGTATATTAAAGCATCCAGCGGTACTGCGGCGGCGGCGTCCAAATGGATTTATGGCAATACTTTCGAAGCCCCAGGCTCTCCCTTTCAAACGGTTCTCGGAGCCAAGACCACCTTAACCTTGTCCTCCAGTAGCGGAGGCACTGCCACCATTGTCGACAGCAACGAGACGGAATTCAACTACGGGGAAGTGCTCACCCTCAAGGCCACAGCGGATGCCACCAAGGAGTTCCTCAGATGGGAGAATGGAACCGGAGGAGTCGCCGAAGTCGCCGAACCAACGCTGGATACGACCACCGTCACGATGACTAAGGCAATTACAATCAAGGCAATCTTCCAAGATGTGCACCATGACATCGTCCTGAGTACCAGCGGAGGAGGCAACTTGGACGGCAACGGTTCCTTTGTCCACGGATCATCCCCGACCATAACGGCAACTCCCCACATCGGGTACCAGTTCATAAAATGGGAACCTGCAACCGGGTTAACCGACAGCGACTCAAGCACTACAACCATCACATCGCTCGACCAAGACCGTTCTTATATTGCGGACTTCGACCCCTTAGAGTATACCTCCGCTCAGATTGAGGGACAGACCACGCATGGCGGAAACGTGCACCTTCAACCAGGCCCCAAAATCCACTTTTCCCCCTACTCCTTGTCGGCGGAACCTTGGTCAGGCTACTCATTCGTGAATTGGACGAGCAGCACCAATTCCCTTGGCGCACTCTCTTCCCCACTTGACGCAAACGCCACCTTGACGGTGGACGGACCAGCCAGCTTCACCGCACACTTCGTGGAGAATCAATACAGCCTTACCGCTAGCACTCCAAACAACGGATGGGGCATAGTGACTCGCTCAGACACAGGTCCATACCTGCATTCACAAACAATCACCGTTTCCGCTACTGCCCACACTGGATACAAATTCTCCAATTGGACTGGTGACCTCGGCGCCTTGACTGATTCACTAGCCTCCTCGACCGATGCAAACATGTCCAGACTGGCGAAAGACATTTCCCTCCAAGCTCACTTCGCCCCGAAAACATATGTCGTAGAAACAAACTCAACCTCTGGAGGTAGCATAACAGTCACACCTCCAGAAACGGTTCAACACAAAGTGGCCTACCCGATCAAGGCCACTGCTGAAGCAGGGTATAAATTCACTGGTTGGGAAAGCAATTCCAGCTCTCAGGTAATCATTCTCGATACCGTCGAGGAAACCATGCTCTATATCTCGGACACTCCTGGTTTCTCTCTCGAAGAAGGCGACAAGATATCCATTGCCGCCACATTCTCTGCTCAGCCCCGGTCCCTGTTCGCATCCGCAAGTTCAGGCGGCAAGGTCAAGATAGCTGGCATGAGTGCAGCCGCAACTCAAGGAAGTGGCACCTTTCCCGCGGATGAGACACCTCCAATTGAAGCGATCCCGAATACAGGATATCTCTTCTCTCATTGGAGCGAGGACACTGCCACGCTGATTAATGCAACTGCACCCACGACGACCGTGAACATGGCAATGCTGGACAGAAACGTGACACTCGAGGCAAATTTCGCAAAGAAAACTTACAGCTTAACGGCACAAGTCTCCGGTTCGGGTACCGTGGATGGACTCGAGGCCCTTTCGAAGACCTACTCTCATTTCGACCAAGCTTCATTCTTGGCAACACCCTCGGCAGGATGGCACTTCGACAACTGGTCTTGGGACGATGCCGCCAATTTCCCCGGAGCGACTCAGCCAGCGGCTTCTTTTATTGTCTCAAAGGCAGCTGATTTAACAGCTCACTTCTCGCGAAATCTATATCAATTGTCTTTTGTAAATGTTCGCAACGGAAGTGCCACCGGAAGCGGCAATCATACTTACGACTCGAACGTAACAATCACCGCAACTCCTCACGATGGTTATCTTTTTTCTCATTGGTCAGGTCCCAATCTCTTGCCATTGGCAGCATCGGACGCCTCCATCACTACGGTGCGCATGCCAATTGGCGACATCGCCCTAACCCCTAACTTTGCCCCCAAAGGTGGCCTCGTCGCGGAAGTACAGACAAGCGGAGAAGGTTCCGTCTCAGGAGGGGGAATCTTTCTTTATGATTCAAATGTAACTATCACGGCAACACCGGCGTCCTCCGACGAGGACTCTCCCCAAGGTTATTATTTCAAGCAATGGACCTGGACCTCCACCAAAGGCACGGGTTCCAGCGATGAAAATCCGTACACCTTTACAATTGATTCCGACATTACGCTCACCGCAGAGTTTTCTCGGGTACCTCCCAATAGTTATTATCTCCAACTTAATAAATCCATTTCCTCGGGTGGCACCACAAATGGCAGCGATTATGTTGTCGAGGGTGTTCTGCACGCCATATCGGCAACACCAGCAGAAGGATACACCTTCTTGGGATGGGAAAGTGAACAAGCCGTTACTATAGAACCTGACGATGGAAGTGCTTCCGCAGAGCTCACCATCAATCAAGACACCAATTTGACTGCCCATTTCAAAGCTAATGTTCGCAAGTTGAAGGTTTCCGCCGGTAGCGGTGGAACCGCCACTGGTGGAGGCGACGCCCTCGCTCATGGAAGTCAAACACCCATCGTCGCTATTCCTGATGCAAACCACACTTTCGCTGAATGGAAAATCGAAAAAAAGATCAATTACAAGGTCACACTCGCAGACGATGTATCTGGTGCCATATTTGCAATCGACTTCCAGCCACGACCCAAGATCTCACTCATTCGAGGCTTCACTTACACATTCGAGGTAAACACAAATGACAATTACCCATTCTACCTGTCCGAAAATCCCGAACACTCCTCTAACTACGTCGGAGAATATACTACCGGGGTAACCGGAAGCGGGGTATCGGATGGGAACCTCACTTTCAATATTCCCGCATCAGCCCCTGATCTCCTGTACTATCATTCCCCCAACGCCGGATCGATGGGAAGTCCCATCACCATCCTGAGTAAATCCGACTCCGACATATTGCAGGGGGGGGCGGCAACCTCTGAAACTATTTACCTTATTGCCGACTCCGACTATAGCGTTAAAGCCACTTTCGTCCCCAAAGAATACACCTTGACCGTACTCGCAGGAGAAGGCGGTGCTCTTCAGGGTGCGAATCCATCGGGTTCTTATGAACACGGTGCCCAAGTAGACATATCAGCCAGCGAACCGGCTAACGAACATTACGCTTTCTCCGGTTGGACAGGAAGCGGTATCACGAACTCTAGCGACAGGAACACCACTGTTCTCATGACAGAGGACAGAAACGTAACCGCAACATATTCTCCAAAACTTTATACCATTAACGTAAACAGTGCCCCGGCAAACTTGGGAGTCTCCTATGTCGATCCCGGAGGGCAAGAGAAGAACAGCACATACAATTCCACTGTCACTTTGGTTGCGACTCCAAACCCCGGCAACACCTTCACGCATTGGAGCGGAATCTCGGTAGCGAATCCGTATAACCCGGTAACTACCTACACCGTAACAGAAACGGGATCCGCGACGGCCCATTTTAAGGCTGGAGAATACAACCTCAACGTTTCGAGTTATACGACCGACTCAAGCGGAAAAATGCTATCCCAAGAAGGAGGAACCATTACTGCGGGAAATTCCTTCGTATACGGATCAAAAGCAAACATTCTGGCAAGACCTTTCTCTGGATTCGAATTCGTGGAATGGAATAGAAACAAAACAATCAACTACGACATTTCCGTTTCCCAAACACTTACCTCCGATGGTTTTTTCGTAATCAAGGGACAAGATCGTCCAAGCCTTGTTCTATTACGGGGTTATACCTACCACTTCAACCTGGATGGCAGCTCTTCTCTCGGGAACAAGTTCTATGTGAGCGAAAGTCAAGATTCCGGAATCCCTTATACAACTGGCGTAACCGGTAGTCCTGCAGATAGTGGGTTGATAAGTTTCGTCGTATCCCCATCCACTCCCAACAAGCTATACTACGGTGTGCTCGGACGAGCGGGTTTCGGGAACGAAATTCTAATTTTGGATGACGAGGGAGAGACAGAATGGGAAAAAAATAAGGGGTATGCAACCACTAGCGTCGCTATGCTATCCGACATATCAGTAACGGCAGTCTTTCAAATCGAATCTCATTTGATCTCGTACGACGCCATCCCTTCTTACGGGGGCACTGTCAGCCTGACCAGTGGAAACAACCCCGCGCAACATGATTCAAACGTCACACTCACCGCTTCTCCGGCGCAAGGTTTTAAATTCGAATCATGGTCGGGTGTGGACTCCACTATCGAGAAGAACAATCCAGTACTCACACTCACGCTAACAAGCTCGAAGGCGGTGACCGCACGTTTTGTCCAAATTGGTGAAATTGAATTAATCTTAAACGTTTCACCAGAAGGAGCGGGTTCCGTATCCGGAGCCGGGCGTTACCCGTTTAATCCATCTCACCCAATTTCAGCCACTCCTAAACTAGGTTACAAGTTCGTAAAGTGGGAAGGTGAAGGGATTGCCGATGAACAGTTCAATCGTTCAGCCACTAAGGTCGATCTAACTTCTGATCGATCGCTAAAGGCGGTCTTCGAAGAAATATCCGAGAAACAATTCGCCTTGAATTTCTCGATTTCTCCGATTGCAGGAGGGAGGGCCAACGGTTCGGGTTACTTCACCGCAAATACGAACCATCCGATCTCCGCTGAACCAAATTCCGGGTATCGCTTCATCGGTTGGCAAGGAGAGGGAATCGCCGATAACCAAGCACAACAAACCACACTTTCATTAACTTCCGACAGAACGATTTCAGTCATATTCGAAAAGACTGCTACGGAACACACCAGTGGACCTGATCTTCTTGCTGAGGCACTTTCCGATTTCGACCCGATCGTTTATCTCGATCGAAACGCTGATCTAAAGAGCACCTACAAAGACAATCTCGATCAAGCGTTTAACCATTTCGTCAACCAGGGTTTTGCCGAGGGACGCCCCTACAAACCGGATCCATCTGCAAGCCAACCGGCTTCTCCTCCTACCACTCAGCCGAAAACTATGGAAAAAGCGTTGGAGGTGTTTGACCCTGTCGTCTACCTAAGCCTGAATCCTGATTTATTTTCAGTTTACGGCACGAATTTAGCCAAAGCAAAAGACCACTTCCTTAAGTATGGATTTGAATTGGGCCGTGCTTTTGTGCCGGCGACCTACAGCTCGAGCACAACTGCCATACCCGCTCATGGTTTCACCTCACTAGATCATGCTCTTGAAGCTTTCGAAGCAGAAGAATACTTAGCTCTTAATCCGATGATTTCGTCTATCTTGGGAATAAATAATTTAACTGCCGCCAAAAGTCACTTTATCCAATATGGGTTTAAAAATGGGCTAGGTTTTTCAACCACGGCTTCTGCAAGTAACACTGCAGCACCTGATCCTTCGCTTCCCACTCTTGAACAAGCGTTGTCAGATTTTGATCCGCTTACCTATCTAAAAGTAAATTACGCAGTACACGAGGCCATCGGAAATGATCTGAATGGTGCAACCGAACACTTTATTGCAAATTGGGAAGAGCACCGTGAAACTTACAAGGACACCTCCGGGAACGAAAGCCTCGGAGGGAAACTGCCCGAAGACATGTCATTAGAACAGGCTCTTCAAACATTCGATCCCTCCAACTACCTAGCTGCGAACCCGGATATCGGATCTATTCTTGGTAACGACTTGAAGACAGCTGAAAAGCATTTCATCGACAAAGGCTATGAACAAGGAAGGGAATTCCGTTCCGACGAACAAAATGCAACGTCAGTTTCAACACCTTCTACCTCCACACGAACATTGTCCGAAGCACTATCAAATTTCGATCCAAGCATGTACCTCGCTCTAAATCCTGATCTAACAACCACGATTGGCTCCAACCCTGACAAACTGAAAGAACACTTCGTGACATGGGGAAACAACGCAGGTCGGCCAGTTCAGCCTGAGGATTTATCCACGGGATTCACTGATGATGGTAACGGTACGGGGAATCAGGGACGATTCACTATTCGCTTAAAAGTATTTCCAGATGGTGCCGGGTCTCTCGACGGCGCCGGAGAATTCCCCGTAAACTCATTTCCGTCAATCGTTGCCGAAGCCACACCAGGCTATGTTTTCACTGAATGGCAAGGAGACGGCATAACCGATCCATCTTCCCCTAGCACTACAGTTTCGTTAACTGCCAACCGCGAAATATTTGCAGTTTTCCGAAATATCGGGACTGGTGAAGAGCTACCAATCGCCCGTATCCCTGGATCCAACTACATCGGTTGGGACTGGTGGACGACAGAGTGGTTTGGCTCTTACTGGCATCAAACCGACACCCAATGGGTTTATCACGAAAGCTTGGGTTGGATATTCTTAGTCCCGTATTCGGAAGATTCAGTATGGATGTGGGTTGATTATCTGGGCGGATGGCATTGGACTTCAAAAGATATTTATCCATTCCTACACGACAACAACACGTCGGCATGGTTATGGTTCGACTCAATTAAGTCTGGAACAAGTGGAGATCGTATCTTCTTTCGCTATTCCAACAGTCAAAGTGCAGGAAACTGGGAATCCAGATAAACTCTAACCGAGAATTGGGTGATACACCGCTGCCGACCAACGGTTTATTCATTAAGATCTTCATCTAATTTCGCTTCTCCTCTATAAGGCTTTATTTAAAAAAGCTTAAAACAGAGACTCTGCCGACAAAAGTTTTGTGGAACTTCGAAACTACCAGAGTAACAGCATTTAAGAATTACTCAGGGATTTAAGATTCCCAAGGTGCATAAAAAAAGATATTTTCGAGTTGGTGATGGTAAATAATTGGCCTTCTTAAATTTTGCCATCTTTCACCGTCCCCATTTTCTATATTTACAATCAAAGAAGTGGCGACGGTAATCGGCTGAAAAAACAGAGGGACTGATCAGTTCAAACACAGATCGGTGACTGATTGTTCTATCCTTCTCCACACACCATGAGAAGGATAGAACAACTAGACCTGAGACGTGGGAACACGCTCCGACCATCAGGCAATTTTCGTTTTATAGGGACAATAAAGAAGAATGTCCGCCCAGAAGAGCGCCAAGCGCAATAATAGATGGTAGAACATTCGTATAAAAAGAACGAAGTTCTATCAATGTAAACGACAACAAAAAACCCTTCGCGTATCAACGAAGGGTTTATCAGGTAATAAATGAAAATATTATCGAATATCTACTTGATCGGATTTTTTGCGTCAAGATAAGTCAGTATCCCACTACCAGCGGAATACCTAACGATTAGAACTCCTGAATCAGATCCAATCTTATCACCATCCTTAGAAACATCCCCAGCAGCCTCTTTTCTCCAACCTCCTCCGCCAATGACAACCTGCGGAGCATAACTATAACCACTACCAGCATTAGTAACGGAAATTCCAGTAACTTTACCTCCGGAAACCGTTGCAGTACCTTCGCCATCAGCACCGCCGCCACCGACAAAATAAACCTTAGCTGTCGTGCCGTAACCTGCTCCGCCTTCGCCAGTTGACCATTTCGGCGTACCGCTGGACGAATCGAAATTAAAACTACGTCTCTTTTTTATGACGACGAAACCAGCCCCACTTGCCTCGACTTTATAAGATTTGTTATTATGACGAACTTTCAAACCGTTTCCGGCGGAAACCTCGTTGCGATCAATATCCAATTCCATACTTCCATCTTCATTGATTCTGCGACCGCGAAGATCATGGAAAGTTATAGTAAATCCTGCGGCAGGAACGCTTCCTCCGATCGTCACCTTGGAATAATCAGAAGCATTGGCTTCCGAATAAACAGTTGAGCCGTCAGCGTTACATGTCTCAATATTCGTGACCGACCCCGTGCCCAAAGAGACGTCGCTGTTAGTCATCCCGCCAACCGCGCCGGTACCCGGCTTTGCCGACGCAGTCGCGACTCTGGTGATGCCGACGTTAACGCCAGCCTTATACCAATACTTCTTCCAAGTAGTGCCTTCGAGCAGAAAGACATTGTCACCAGTGTCTCCACTTGCATCAGCAGTAGGTTTAAATTTGTCATTACCTGTTCCAATACTTCTTGGAGAGATCAATTCGGCAAAAAGAATATCCGTACCGAAAGGATTATTCATTACGAATTGCTTACCAGCTTCGGGCAACTGCATTTTTTGGTCAGTAGATAGAACAGCACCATCCGACGCCAAATTAAGTGGAGAATTAGTTCTGCGAGCGATAATGAATCCCTCGTCAGGCCAAATCACGGTATCGTTCAAAGGGGTTTTACCACGACTAAGTTTATTGTACCACCCCTTAGGTTTCCGTCCGCTCCCAGTAAAATGATAGTAAGGATAATAAAAACCAGATGCCATATCCCATAAATAGATGAGATCTCCAGTGTAGGCACTACCACTAGCAACAAGAGGGGTTTCCGTCCCAAATGTTTCCCCTAAGGTACTCGCTCTTATAATTTCGACCTCGAAATCCGTTTCGAAAATGCTGGAAATCGTTTCACTATTGGGATTGCTAACCGTAACGGTCGTAGCTGTGTTCGAAGAGATAAGGAAAGAACGCCCTTCATAGTCCGAACCGCTTTCTGTGACTCGAATCAAATACGGTCCGCAATCCACCGTTACTTCCGGAACGGTCGTGTAACCGGAACCTGCGTTGGTTATAGTAATACCGGTGATTTTTCCACCCGCCACCGTGGCAGAAGCGGTGGCAACATCGTCACCCGAGTCTGGATCTCCAATCGTAATCGTAGGAGGGTTGGAGTTATCCAAGCCGGAACTCTCGGTATTGGTTCCTGAAATGGGCGTGCCCGCTTCATTCGTAATACCTGTAACAGTACCTCCGCCAATTGCCGCTTTCAAATGAGCGACACCTGCGGCTAAGGCGTTTGGGACAAAAGGATTTATGGTATTACCATCGCTATCAGTGGTTGTCTCGAAGGTGAGAACATTTCCGCTCACACTGGCAACAGCACCTACATAAAACGGATCACCGGAAACTCCAATGCTAGCTACCTTGTAACTAGGAGTAGCAACCGTTCCCGCGGAAACAGACAAACTGGCAGCTCCGCTCACTTGAGCTACCTCGTCAGCATCAAGAGAGTTGGTAAAAATTAGACCGAGCAGAAAAGAAAATGCTACGGCAAGTGGGTGATTTGTTTTAATCTTCATGGCCATGAAGTGGTTAATGTTAAGAAGCTAGCTCTAACTATATTAGCCAAACTATACAAAATGATACGTTTTTTTTTGATAAATTATCAAAGGAAATCTCACTTCATTTTGTTATGACCTACAAGTCAATGCTTTACGAATTAAAAAAGTTCTCATGAAATTGCAATTTAATCAGATTTCGCTAGCATCCAAGCTCCCCCACACGCGAAGAGTACATTTGGACACCAAGACCAAAGAGCAGGCTGAAGGTTATTGAAATCGCGCAGCGCCTCGGGAAGAAAAGTAACCAGGAAGAAATAAAACATTGCGAAACAAAGAGCGATGCCGGCGTTGAGCATGGTTTCTCGACGACCAACCCGAATGGACAACGGCAATGCCATAATCGCCAAACAAATGGGAGAACATCCAAGGGCAAGGTTCTTGTTGAGAAGGATGGCGATCTCTAGGCGTTGGTCTTCGTTGACGGGGTCGATATAGGCTTGGTACAACTGGGAATAGCCCAATCTTTTGAAACTGGTTCCGGAAGAACCGTCATTCAAGGGCAGTTCGAGAGGTTCGCTCCATGACTCGAAGGAAACGAAGGATGGGCTACGGGCACTTTCGGAAGCTGAAGAGTTGAAGTCTCCCTCAAGGTCTATTCCCTCTAAATTCAAAGCTAATATGCCCCGAACGGTATCACGACGAACTCTTGCTGATCGAGCGGACAGCACTCCAACCATACGGTCTGAACCATCACGAAAGGATAGTCTCAAATCTCGCCAAACGTCGCCTGCCACATTACCCGCCGCAAGTCCGCATCGCCTGACCTCGGGTCCCATCAGCGAACGTAAAGCGGTTGATGAATCTTTAGAATTTCCTTCCTCGGTGGCAGGAGGAATGTCGAAGGTCAGAACACCATCACGCTTCAAGATGAGGTCGAGGCTATCCAAAACGATTTCGGTTTTTCGCAAATCAAAGAGAGCTCGACTGCGAGGTCCCCACTCCCCGATTAAAAAGACACTCAACACAGAAAACAAGAGCGAGAGCAAGATAACGGGACAAAGCAATGTCCCCACGCCTAGACCGACGGTACGCATGGCCAAGATTTCCTTATCGGCCGACATACGCCCGAGAGAGAGCAGAAGCCCGACGACAAACCCCAAGGGCAAGGCATAGGAAGCGGCGTAGGGTATCAACAATCCGGACAGGGTAAAAAAGGTTTCGGGCGAATGGAAAAGAGCTTGGAGAAAATATTCGTCGTTTCGGACGGCATTTCCATAAAATAAAATCACGCATACCACTGCAAAAGAAGCCGAGGTCGCTATGCTCACTTCCCGGAACAAGTAACGAAAAAGCAGCGAATCCCTCCTCATCCGACTCCTTTATCCGCAGCAAGCAACATAGGGGCAACCCGCGCCAAGTCCTCGGGAGTATCCACCCCGATGGAGCTATCATCGGTCAAACCCACGGCAATGCGATAACCGTGTTCCAAGGCACGCAATTGTTCGAGTTTTTCAACCTTTTCCAGATCGCCTTGCGGAAGAATTGTAAATGCACGAAGAAATTCTGCCGTGTAGCCATATATTCCGAGGTGACGAAGCAAGGGCAGAGTCTTCTTTTCCAACATTTCCAAGTCGTCTCGTGGATAAGGAATCGGTGCACGCGAAAAATACATGGCAAATCCATTAGCGTCTCGTACCACCTTCACGACATTCGAATCTTTGAAGTCATCCGAGGAGACTATGGGTGTGGCTAAAGTGGACATATCGGCCTCGGGCTTTTCAATCGCTTCCGTCAAGGCGAGTATTTGACTGCGAGTGACAAGAGGTTCATCAGCCTGAACGTTAATTAATCGCTTCGCTCCAATAGTTTCGTTGGCTGCCGCAATACGGTCTGTCCCACTCGACAAATCCGAGCTGGTCAGAATAATCGAAAAACCAGCCTTCTCCAAGATGTCCCCGACCTCCTCGCTGTCCACAGCAAACCAAAGTGGAAACTCGGGAGCTTCTCGAGCGATTCGCATGGCTGTCCAAAGAATTAGGGGCGTTCCGGAAACCTTCGCCAACAGTTTGCTGGGAAAGCGAGCAGAAGCCAATCGAGCCGGCACCACAATTACGGTTTGCTGCATCAAGGATTGATCCATAACCCCATTCCTTGCCGACAATTCCCTCGACAGGCAAGGCATTCCTTAGAGAGGGCTTTCTTGACGAAACCGAGCTTTTGCACAGAATGAGAAAACTTTCATGAATTCCGCAACTATATCGAAACCCACTCTGGATCGTTTTTCCCTGCCCGACCAGCATGGACGTTTTGGACCCTATGGGGGCGCATTCGTGCCAGAGACACTCGCTCACCCGCTTCAACAGCTCACCGCTGCCTACGAGGAGACGAAGAACGATCCCGCATTTCAGAAAGAGCTGAATGAACAATTGAATAGTTTCGCAGGACGCCCCACAGCGTTGTATTTTGCCGAACGCCTGACTCGGGAATTGGGGGGAGCCAAGATTTATTTGAAGCGCGAGGACATGCTTCATACAGGAGCCCACAAGATAAACAATGCACTAGGCCAAGCTTTGCTGGCTCAAAAAATGGGCAAGAGCCGCATTATTGCAGAGACCGGAGCCGGTCAGCACGGCATCGCGACTGCTGCAGTCTGCGCGAGGTTTGGATTCGACTGCGTAATTTACATGGGTGCGGAGGACATGAGGAGGCAGGCTCTGAATGTATTTCGAATGCGTTTGAGTGGAGCTGAGGTGAGAAGCGTTGAGGCGGGTAACCGTACCCTCAAGGAAGCAATCAACGAAGCCATGCGCGATTGGGTCACCAATGTAAGGAGCACCCATTACATTTTGGGCTCGGCGCTGGGTGCGCACCCCTACCCCGGAATGGTTCGTGATTTCCATCGAGTCATAGGCACGGAAACCAAAGAACAAATCCTGGAGTTCGAAGGGCGCCTTCCCGACGAAATGGTCGCCTGCGTGGGTGGTGGCAGCAACGCCATCGGTTTCTTCTTCGATTTCTTGGAAGAGGAGGCAGTTCGCCTAGTGGGCGTGGAAGCAGGTGGACGATCTTTGGAAGATGGCCAGCATGCGGCTCGATTCGAAGGGGGACGACTGGGCGTGCTTCAGGGTTGCAAGACATGGATTCTCCAAAACCATGATGGACAGATTAATCAGACGCACTCTGTCTCCGCCGGATTGGATTACGCCGCAATCGGTCCCGAGCACGCCTTCTATCGCGACAGAGGTCGTATAGACTTCGCCAATGCAGGAGACGACGAAGCCCTGTACGCCTTCCGGAAGCTTTCCGAGACCGAGGGCATACTTCCCGCACTGGAGTCGTCCCACGGGCTCGCATACGCCTTCAGGAGAGCTAAAGAAATGCCTCAGAATTCGATTGTCTGCATTAACCTTAGCGGCCGTGGAGACAAAGATGCGATGGAAGCCGCCCGTATATTGGGTGAATAAGCCCGAATGACATGAATAGCATGACGGGCTTTGGGCGAAGTTGCTTTCGCCATGAACAATTCAATATCATTCTTGAGGTTTCATCGGTAAACAAACGTCATTTTGAAGCGGTTTGCGGACTACCCAAGGAGTGGCAGTCGCTCGAAAGGGTACTATTGGAGCGGGCTCGAGGCAAAATTCAGCGAGGACGCCTGCGAATCCATGTCCGACCTGAAGAGGCAAGCGTACAAAACAGCTCAAATGATTGGCTTGAGAAAAACCTTGCCGCCGACTTGGATAAGCTCGAAGCGTTTGCTAAATCTCGCGGGATTCCCTTCGAGCCAGACGCTCACTTGATTACCCGCTTAGCATCCAGTAGACGATCCGAGAGTGGTCTCCCGTCAGCAGATGCCGTCGAACCTGGCTTACTGAAAGCAGTCGACAAGGCTCTAGAGGCTCTCGTGGCCATGCGAGCGGAAGAAGGCAAAAGACTGTCGGAAGATCTATTCGAGCGCATTCGCAGGCTCGAAACATTTGCTGCGGATATAGAAACTTCAGCAAAAGGCACTGCGGATGAATGGCGAGACAGACTTCTCGAACGGTTGCGAAAAGCCGACTTATCGATCGACCTCGATGACGAACGAGTCCTCAAGGAGTTTACTCTTTTCGCGGACAAGGCAGACATATCAGAGGAAATCACCCGATTGCGTAGCCATTGCATCCAGTTTAGAGAGAGCCTAGTGTCAGAGGATGCCATCGGCCGAAAACTCGAATTCGTACTCCAAGAGATTTCACGCGAGCTCAACACCCTATGTGCAAAAGCCTCTAGAACGGAAACCAACCGCCTTGGTCTAGACGCCCGAAATGAAGTGGAGAAACTACGCGAACAAGTCTTGAACTTGGAGTAGGTAAAGATAG
>Ga0209362_1002397_pt1 | contig 13918 bp, 9 predicted proteins | sample SaaInlV_165m_DNA_FD_184680 | JGI IMG/M metagenome (GOLD analysis project Ga0209362, IMG submission 184680) | Marine microbial communities from expanding oxygen minimum zones in the Saanich Inlet - Saanich Inlet SI037_S3LV_110m_DNA (SPAdes)... | ecosystem: Environmental > Aquatic > Marine >...
TTTTTGGGGGGGTCCTGAAAAAGACTCTCTTCATACGGTCAATTCACTGACGATGCCCGTGCTGTCTCCATGTTTTTCGGCATTCACTCCGATGCCCTGCAGCATGGTCAACCAGACATTGTTCAATGGCGTACCGCTTTTGAGTACAAGATTATGCCCCAGCTTCAGATTGGCCCCTCCCCCGGAAATCAAAGTCGGAGGATTATCAAGGTAATGGATCGAGCGAATGTTGGAACCAAAGGCCATCACCGTATGATCAAAAAGGCTGCTGCCATCGACTTCCTTGGTGGCTTTTAAATTATCGATCAAACTGGCCAATAGTTCACTGTGCGCCTTGTCTCTTAATTTGGAAGACTCTTCGGTAACCGTACCAATACGGTAATGGCTCGTATTGTGAGCATTACCATTGGCACCAAGACTACGGAGTAGTCCTGAACCAGGTTCGCGGTAGGTAATGACACGGGTGTTGTCCGTCTGGATTGCGGCCACCATGAGCTTGTACATCATTTCGATTTCACTACGCCCTAACAACGCCTTGTCAGGTTCTTCCACGGGAGACTTGGATTTGGGTATGTCCATCCATTGTTCCGCTTTGCTAAGCCGGGTTTCGATATCCCTAATGCTTTGAAAGTACTCATCAAGTTTGTCGGTGTCTGACTTTGTCAGGCCTTTTTGCATGTCCTTCGCTTCGATCATCACGGAATCGAGCACGCTTCGCTCTTCGGCCAACAGTGCCCGGCGCTGGGCTATGGGCATATCGTCACCACCAAAAAGCTTCATGTAAGTTTGCAAAGGAGAGTTCCATGCGGACAAAGGTTTCCCCCGCTGATCCCAGGCCAGTGAATCGCCAAGACCATGTCCGTTACGGTCACTGGGATCTGCACTCAATTGGATGGACGTGTAGCGGGTGTGCTTGCCAAACTGGGCGGCTGCGACTTGATCGGCAGAAATGGTATTCGAAAAGGATTGGCCGGGAGTGCCATATTTATTCGCCCCGGTTAGCCAGAAGGTACTGCCCCAATGGGCCTCCTTGCTGAACTTATGCTTGCACCCCTGAACAATGGTAAAATCTTTTTTGTGTCGGGCCAGTGGTTTTAATCCTTCGGGTAACTTGTAGGCGGGGCCTTTGTCTTCTATGTCTGGAAACCAAGTTTCAGCCGTTACCCCATAGCCTATCCCCATGAACATGATTCTCTTGGGGGGTAATTGGGGAGCTGCCGACAAAAATCGGCGAAAGCCAATGGATTCAAGAGCAGGCAGGGCAATCATGGCCCCTGTTCCGCGAAGAAAGTTACGACGGTTGAAGTTCATAGTAGGTTAAGAAAAATTTGATTTATAAATGTTCCACAGAGTTCAGTTCTTACAAACTTTTTAATGGGACGTTACTCCTTGATTTCCCAAAGCCTGACATAATCAAAAAGCGTTTTGTCGATCTTTCGATACTTGAAAACAATGGATTTGGCTCCGTCCATATTAACTCCTTCATGTTCAAGAATTGTTTCAGTACCATTGATAGAGAGAAGCATTTTTCCCTGCTGATATTCAATCAACATATCGATCCATTGATTCGCTTTAAAATTCTCAACTTCGGAATTCTTAAAAGTCTTCCGGGCATTCCTCAAAAACAGACTGTACCCATCACCAGTACAACCGAGGTGCATTTTATGTCCCCCAATCTGTATTCCAGCTCCCGCATCGGAAGAGCTGCAAACCTGTTTATATCTCAAGTGACAGACAAACTTTGGAGGTAGGTTGTAGATGTGAAAAACAGTCAAGTCACCCGGGGTTCCTGATAAGGGTAAAACTTCTAGGGTACCATCAGCAAGCTGCTTTACGTTTTTCTTATTTGGGCCGTACCGGCCCTTATATTTTTCCTGATCAAAATCATCCGAAATTAACAGATTTCCTGATTCAAAAAGTTTGGATTTAAATGCCGGAGTTTTGGAAGCATACCCCAGATTCAACAACACCAAAAGGGCGGAGACCGAAAGAAAGAACGGTTTAGATTTACGAATGTTTTTCATAGTAGGAAAGCTTAGTCTTTAAAGGATGAACTTTCAGGGTCCCCCCCCTGAAATATAGTATGCCAAAAGATCAAGAATATCATCCTTGCTCATGGTATTAACCAAGCCCTGGGGCATCATCGAAATGGGTGATGGCTCAATGGAATCCAAATTAGCTACATCGACCAGGGTATTGGAACTTGGGTCCATCATATTTGTGTTCACCTGGTAGTGGTCCTGTCCCAAGTTCATGATTCGACCGCTGACTACCGATCCATCCTTCAACTTGAAATTCGTAGCCCCGTACTGGTCGCTGATTTCCTTATTGGGATCGATGATCGCCTCAAGCAAATCGTAGGCACTGAATTTGCCACCCGCGGAGGTGAGGTCCGGACCTACGGCTCCTCCTTCTCCTTTAAAGCGGTGACAGACATAACAGGAACCGGCGCCCGCCATTTTGCGGCCATTGGCAAAATCGCGTGATGAATTGATTCCCTTTTTCAACTCAGCTGAAAAATCATTTATTTTCCAATTTTTCACGAAGGATCGGGATTCCAAGGTGAATTGAGGAATGCTACTTTCGGGTTGGGTGGTCATCAGTTTTTTGAGGGCGTCGGACAACTCTGCTTCAGGAACGGATTCCGTAGCGTGCCTTTTTATGTCAGCCAAGTAATTGGCCAATCGGGCGCCTCCTTTGTAGCTGCCCGCAAGGACAAACCATTTGAAGTAAGTCTCGCGAAGTTGAGGAGTCCATCCATCTTTGAGATGGCGGAGGTTGAGGGCATAACCAATCTGCTCCTCCTGTCCGGATGCATTGGTGAGTAATTTCATTCCCCTTTCGACTGCGAACGGAGCCTTTAAGAAAGCAGCCATCGCGGATAGGTCGCGATTTTCTTCCGGGGTACTTGCGGGATAGATCCCATCCAGCCACTTGATAAGTTTAATCTTATCCGATTCCTTTGGTTGACCACCCCGAGTCAAGGTGAGGGTGACACTGCGTAAAAGATCAAGACGCGTCTGAAGGGATCTTGTCTTTCCATAATCGAGACTTGTTGCCTTCGCGAGAATTTCGGAAGCAGACTCCTTTGCGTCCACCCGGGCGAGGGCAATCATGGCAGCGGTGGAGATGACCGGATTAGCCTCGTCGGCGAGCCGGTTCTTCCATTTTTTCACAGATTGTTTCTCCAAACCCGCCCGTGCGGCGTGCCTAATCCCTCGATCATCCGATCCAATAGAAACCCAAATTCGGTCGAGCTCGGAAGAGTTGGCTACTTTTGCCCCCTCTTGAAGATGCTCTTCCAATAAACGACGGGCCTTCCGTTCGGATTCACCTGTGCGAACCAGTTTTGCCGGGGCGGTGGATTCATCGCCGACATAAGTTATCCGATAGAGACCTGACTGGACACGTCTTCCACCAAAAGCGATATACATGGCGCCATCCGCCGGGTTAACCAAAAGATCCGTAATCGGAAAGGGCTTGGCGGAAGCAAATTCCTCAAAGGTCGCTTGGTAAGTCGAGCCCCTTGGTTTGAGGTGGACGGCGTAAAGTTTTCCATAGGACCAATCACAGGCAAAAAAAGCATTTTGGTATCGAGCCGGAAATTTGGCGCCGTATCCAAAACAAACACCGGTCGGTGAACCGGGACCAATGTCGACGACCGCCCCAAAAGTATCTGAGCAATAATCCATGAACTTTCCCGAACCCGTGCGCCATCCGTAATCAGCGCCATCGATCACGTGATTGATCCGAGTCGGACGGTACCAGGGAGTATTGAGATCCCATTCCATGTCGGCATCATAGGTGAAAAGCTCACCCTCGCGATTGAAGGCAGCGTCATACTGATTTCGGAAACCGGTGGCGACAATCTCCCAGGTTTTGCCCTCGGGATCGATTTGCGCGATATGGCCAAGGGGAGCTTCCGCTCCTTTCATGAAATGTTGCAGGGATGGAAGCAGTTGATCTTCTCCCCAAACTTCAGGAACCCGGGAATGGGTGTAATCCGTTGGGACTTTTGTCTGATTGCCGATAATGACGTACAGGTGTTTGCCGTCCGGGGCGGGAATAATGGCATGAGGACCGTGTTCACCCGCTGTATCACCCAGAAACTTGAGCTTAACTATCTTATCAAAATTGTCATCACCATCGGTATCCAGAAGTCGATAAACTCCGCAACCCAGTGTACTGCTCCGGGAACTGACCACCACATAGAGACTATCGAAGGCATAGCAAAGCCCTTGGGTATGGCCGATCTTTGGAAGTTTGGCTAGTTCCGCCGTCAGTGGTTTGGGCTCCGTACCGATGATTCTTCTTCTAGCTTTGGCTCCGACCACGGAATAGGTGATCTGCTCAATACTTGCAGGGTCAACCTTTTCCCCCAGTTTGGGAATAGGGAAACGATAGATCCCACCGTGCTGATCACTTACGATTAGGCGGCCTTTGTCATCTTGGCACATGGCAACCCATGATCCCTGATCATCGCGGGGTACCGAGTAGAGAAGCTCGATCTTGAAACCATCCTGCAACCGGATCCGCTCCAGAGGAGTCGATCCAGGTAGGGCATGACCGTAAATCAAAAGCCCGAGAAAAATAAGAAACGCACTCACTTTGGGAAACCCAACTCTCTTTAAATCGTTTGTTTTCATAACTGGAAATCACATGTCTGGAACCATGTGTTTCTTACGAATTTATTTTGCTTCGCTTTTTTTGAGCAAGGCTTTGAGGCGTTTAACCTTTTTCGGGTACTTGGCCGCGAGGTTGGTGGTCTCACCAATATCCTCTTTTAAATTGTAGAGCTCCCATTCACCGGATCCGCCATCTTCCAGAAATAAGCCTACTTTCAATGGCGAGATTAATTTCCAGTCTCCTTCCCGAATGGCATTCCCTTGGAGGATCCGGGTCTGCACGGATGCAGAACCCGGATTGTAAATGTAGGATGTACGGGCTGTCTTGGATTTACCCAAGATAAAATCCATTTGATTAACTCCATCGATGGTTCGGTCATCGGGAATCTTTGCTCCGGTGATCGAGGCAAAAGTGGGCAAGAAATCGATGGTCGCCATGAGCCCATCATTTGTTTTCCCCGCGGGGATTTTTCCCGGCCAACGCATGATGCAGGGCACACGAATACCGCCCTCGTAAATCGATGCTTTTCCATCACGCAAGGGTCCAGCATCGCCCCAGAAAATCGAATTCTCGGGATGCCCTTTTTTGTTTTCATAATATTTTGGTTGATTCCAGGGACCGTTATCCGTCGTAAAGATAACCAAAGTATTTTCTTTCAAACCAAGCTTTTCAAGGGTTGCGAGCAGGCGGCCGGTTTCAAAATCAAATTCTTCAACCACCGCCCGATAAAGGTTGTCGCCCGTTTTTTTCTTAAATTTGGGAGATGCGTCGATAATGGTGTGCATCATTGTATGAGCGAGATAGAGGAGGAATGGCTTTTGAGAGTCACGCTGATTAACCAGAAAATCAACCGCCTTGTCGGTGAAGAGTCGGGTAATCCCCGCCATGTCTTCGGTTTTGCCCACCAGCTCATTGTTACTGCGTAAAACCGACTTCCCGCTGTCGTTCGCGCCAAGGGCTCCGAAATAATAATCAAACCCCTGAGCATTGGGCATCCGATCGATAATCGCCTTGCGATTCGATACGTCCCACTTGCCTACACATGCCGTCTGATAGCCGACCTCTTTGAGCATCTCCGCAAAGGTGATTTCCGATGCGGGCATCGACCAGCCTTTACTACGCACAGGATAGCGACCGGTCAGCAGAGCGGAGCGTGATGGCCCACAAACCGGTTGGGCATAAAAGGAGGTGAATTTCGTTCCTTCCTTTGCAAGCTTGTCGAGAACCGGTGTCTTGTTTTCCTTACTCCCGAAACAACCCAAATCGGCATAGCCCTGATCATCGGTAAAAACAATTAGGATGTTAGGTTGCTTCGGCTGTTCTGCTTTCTTGATTGGAGCGGGGTATGGTGCGGGCTTCGGATCGGTATAAGGCACAAGGTAACGCGGATCTGGCTTGATTCCTTTGGGAGCACCCGCGAGTGGCCAGGCGAACACCTCGCTCGCATCCCGATCGGAATGATTCAGCCGTGGCAACGTAGCAGACCATTGATCCAACTTCTTTCGCAACCGGTCAGCGACCTTGGATTCGGATTGAATACGATTGGTCAGCTCATACGGGTCCTTGGCTAAATTAAACAACAGCTCCTTCTCACTGGAGCGCCATAGTTTCCAATCACCAATACGCACAGCCTGTGTATGCCAGAACTCCCAGAACATCGGTTCCGCGCGCTCAATCTTAGAAACTCCCCCGGTAAATCGCGGAAGCAAATCCACCCCGTCAAACTCGTCGGGAATCGTTCCGCCTCCGGCCTTTAGTGTTGTTGCAGTAAGATCAAGCGTGGTCACCATCTCTTGAATTACCGTGCCGGGAATGATTTTGCCTTTCCAGTACGCAAACATTGGCACCCGTATCCCTCCCTCAAATAAGCTGCCTTTCTCACCACGCATGGGCACGTTGTTCGATCCATTCCAGACTCCGCCCTTTGTTCCTGGTGCCCCCCCGGGCAGTCCCGGTTCGTCCCTTCCCATCTTGCTTGGAGCACCGTTATCGCCGGCGAAAAGAACCATCGTGTTCTCTTCGAGACCATGCTCGCGGAGCTTGGCCATAACCCCGCCCACCGCGTCGTCGATGGATTTGATCAGTGCGAGACCCATGCGCCTGCGGTCGTCCCTCCAATCATCATAATGCGGATAGTCGAGTTTGGTGAAATTCTTGTAATATGGGTCGCTCTTCTTGATCAGCGGGATGTGCGGGCCAAAGAGCGGGAGATAGAGGAAGAATGGCTTGTCTCCGACTTGGCTGAAGTCGATGAAAGATTCACCATACTTACCCTGCAGGATGACGCGATTGGCGATACCCTTGGGCAGCTGATCCTTTTTGTGGTGAGCAGCAGCCTTGCCATCGAGCGTGAGATTTGCCGCACCGCTGTTCATTGTACCCGTCCAATAATACTCAAAGCCACGAGCGTGCGGGTCGTGCTTAGGGTTGGAGCTGTTGTGCGGGCCGAGGTGCCATTTGCCCGAAAAACCGGTAACGTATCCGAGCTTCTTCATCCGTTCAGCAATGGTAGGAAGGGGCTGCCCGGCCATATCCGCACCTTTCGGATAAGCAAGGGGCATGCGGCCTTTTCCCTCACCTGCGTCGCATGCGTTATGCGGAAAGGCGAACTCGTTCTGTATTCTTCCTGTCATCAACCCCGCACGCGAAGGAACACATTGCGGAGCCGAACTGTAGCCCGCGGTCATTAAAGCTCCACCACCGGCAAGCTTGTCCATAACCGGAGTGTCAACGTGTTTGTCTATACCGAAGAGACCCAGGTCCGTGTATCCATGATCGTCCGTGTAAATCAGAATAACATTTGGTCTCTTGGCCTCAGCAGAGGCCATGATGCCGCATGCAGTGGCAAGAAATATCATTTTGAATTTCATAATTACGGTTTACTGGTTTGCTTTTTCCTGGTGTCGACGATTCATCTTGATTTCCTCAATCATCCACTTGGTAAAACCAAGCTTGGAGCGTGGATCGGATTCAGGTCCAGCCGGGCGCATGCGGCCCGAACCGTGAGGAAAAGTATTGAGATAGTAATGCATCTTCGGGTGGTGTTTCGGCAGGCCTTCCTTCCAGAACTTAATCAGCCAGTCACGCTCGACGAAGTCATAGTATTTCTTGTCGTCGTCTTTCCAGATAATTGGACCGTAGTAAAAGATATATTCCTTTCCCTGCTTAAGAGTCCATTTCGCTCCCCGGATAATATCCTCCGGCTTTCCCCAACCGGTTTCACGCGGCCAGTGGCGGTTGAATTGGTGAGATTCATAGGCAATGCCTTCTACCTTGTCCATGATCGGTTGGAAACGCTTGTCGGTCGCGAAGAAATCCGGGTGCTGCACCATCTGGATCAGACTGTAGTTGTCGTTCTTCAGCATTCCCTGCTTGTAGGCCATTTTGAACATTGAACGGATACTATCGATATCCTTCTCAAAAAGGATGCGCGTGTCATCCTTGAAGGGCCCTGGCTTCGCATCCTTATATCCTCTATTTATGACAAGGTCGTATTCGCGGCAGATCAGAATATGCTCGATGACACCGCCTTTTTGTTCCCATTTCTTGATCTTCGCGATAAGTTGGTTTTTCTTTGGGTCCAGATCGTCAAGCTTGGCAGCTGATCCCCAATAATGCTCGAAGAAGACACGCTTGGTCTTAAAGTCGCCATCAAGCCAGCCCTTCACCGTGTCGACATGTTCTGCAACAAAGGGATATTTCCCTTTTTGCTCCTCATATGTTGGGGTGCCTTGCCAACTTCCACCGTGGTTCGACTTCCAATCCGTCTGCGTTCGGGGTAAGGGACGAAGGCCAACGAGACCATGTTTTTTGGAGTCTGCTCTTTCCGCGGCACCCAATGCCAGACAACAGAATGCCAAGAGTGGTAATAACGCTATGTGTAGGTATTTTTTCAATCCAAATAGATCTTTATAAGTTCGAAGCCGGACTCGTTTTTTTAGACTTTTTGTGAAAAGCGAGCTTGATCCTACTCGCAATCCCAAAGCCTGACCGAGTCGAAAAGGATGATACATTCCGGACCGCCCTTGAAGGTGAACCTAGGACCAAGCTTATCCTTAGGGTTTATAATCGTCACCTTTTCATGCTCGTAGGTTTTGCCCTTGCCGTTTACCACGACCCGGATCTTTCCCTGCTCATATTCGATCACCAAATCGATCCATTTGTTTAGGGCCATGTCGGATTCGGGTTCGGAGAAAGAGGGACCGTCCGGAAGCTTTACCCGGTGCCCGCCATCCTTCTCTATACCCAGGTTGATCATGTGGTGCCCGATCTGAAAGGATGGACGCCCAGGGGTAAGTTCGGGTTTGGCGAACTGGTAGCGCAAATGAATGACGAATTTCTCAGGTATGCGATTGATGTGGGCAACGGGTTCGAGCCCAAGGTGATGATCCCGCTTAAGAGCTTTCATTGCTTCCTCCTTGGATTTGAAAAGCGGTCCGATGATCAATTTGCCGTCATTGATCGTCTTGCCCTTGGGTTGCCCCCAAAAGTCCCGATTTAACGGACCATTGAAATCATCGGAGTAAATCAGCTTTCCCTTTTTGAAAAATTCGGATTTGAACTCGGGGTCTTCAGCAGGAAGAAGAGCGGTTAGCCCGAGGGAGAGGGCGGGCAACAAGAGTAGATGTAGTTTATTCATAGAGAGCTTTCAGCACATTGCGTGGGCGATAAGGGAAGACGTTATCCTAAAAAAGATAGGTATAAAGTCCAAATGTCTCTAGCCCTCGATTCCTTACTTATTTTTTTTGACGAACCGAAGGAATGAAAAATAAGGAAACGGGCAGGGGGCTGCAAGGTCGGCTCGCCTTTCTCGCTCATCTGCCCAGCCCTGAATGATGATTCATTTAATCTTGCCATGCAGGTCATTACCTAAACGATTGAATTTCGTGCCGTTCCTTTTTACCTGAGCGAGCCTCGAATGAACGGGGTGCAACTTAAAAAAACCACCATGAAACGACTGTTCCTGAACCTTGTTTTTGCTTCCTTGTCCACCTGCATCGTCTCTGCCGACGATCGACCCAATATCCTCTTTATTGCCGTTGATGACCTGAACCACTGGGTCAGTCACTTGGGTCGAAACTCACAGGCCAAGACTCCGAACATCGATCGTTTGGCTGCCATGGGGACCACCTTTACAAACGCCCACACGGCAGTCCCTGCCTGCGAACCTTCGCGTTGCGCGCTGATGAGTGGCCGGCGGCCATGGGTAAGCGGTTGCTACAAGAACGGACACGCCTGGCGGAAATACCAAAAGCCCGGGGAGGGCTTGTCCGCCCAGTTTTTACAAGCCGGGTACTATGTTTCCGGGGCTGGTAAGATTTACCACCAAATGGATGTGTTGAACGAGGAGTGGAGTGACTACATGAATGCACGAAATTTCTTCAGCAATGGCCCAGGGGTTGATAAATACGACGGCTACCATGTAGAAAAAACCTTCCCTGATTTAAAAGATGAAGACATTGTGGATTGGCATTCGGTTGATTACTGCGTGGAACGACTTTCCCAGAAGCGTAAAAAAACCTATTTTATAGCTTGTGGACTCTATAAACCACACCTCGCCTTTGTGGCTCCCCGCAAGTATTATGAAGATTTCCCAATCGATAAAATCAAGCTGCCGCCCCATATCGAAAATGATCTCGATGACATTCCCCCGGCGGGGATTAAAATGGCCAAGCCAGAGGCAGATCATGCCAAGTTTTTGAAAAGTGGGCGCTGGAAAGCCGCGATCCAATCCTACCTCGCCACCTGCGCCTATACCGACATGAACGTGGGCAGGCTCCTCGATGCCTTTGAGAAAAGTCCCGATCGGAAGAATACCATTATCGTATTCTGGAGCGACCATGGTTGGTCGCTCGGCGAAAAACAACATTGGAGAAAATTTGCCCTTTGGGAAGAGACCACCCGTATTCCAATGATATGGGTGGCTCCGGGGGTTACTAAGCCCGGAACGAGATGCAGTCAACCCGTCGACACCATGAGCATATACCCAACTCTCTGTTCACTAACAGGGATTGAGAAACCCGAGCATGTTGGGGGCCACGACATCTCCCCTCTCTTGCGAAATCCGAAATCTAAATGGCAGCATCCCGCCATCACCACCCATGGACGCGGAAACCATTCGGTCCGTACCGCAACTGAACGCTACATTCGATATGCAGACGGTTCTGAGGAGTACTATGACCACGCAAAGGATCCCTATGAATGGAAGAACTTGGCCGCAAATTCAGACCTGAGCCGGTTCCAAAAATGGTTGCCTGAAAAAGAGGTGAGCAGCAAAGCACTGAAGAAAAAAACAAAGAAGCCCAAGAAATAAGATTAGTCGAAAAGAACCACGATCCCTTCGTAATTCTTATTTTTCTTTTTCCTGACTTTGATCACGGCATCGGCTCCGAATTCAGAAAGCCTTCTTCTCATTAGACTGAAGGCTTCCTCCTTATTCTTGGGAGCTCCTTCGGTATAAATCCTAGCCACTTCTTTGTAGTCTTTTACTAGATCTCCTTCGGTGACCATTACACTATTTGGGGCTTTTTTTTGATAGTTTTCAGCCTTCCAGTATGGATCATCCCATGAATAAGGACTGATGACGGTTGTGGGGCTCCCGGCGCAACCCAAGAACAGCAGACACAAGATCGTGAACGGAAGATATGGTTTCACCAAAGTATTCGTACCATACTTCTGCCTACGCCAACTTTTCCCGGCGAGATGCAAATTCGTTCATACGAACAATAATGTCTCGGACTCCCGCTTTCTTACGATCCGTTCTTAACTCAGACCGGTAAGGGTACCCGTACTGCTGGCAAACTTGGTTTGTTCCAAACCCATATTTTCCAGCATATTAACATACAGGTTGGCCAGTGGGGCGTTGTTGTCTGAACTGAACGCAAGGTGCTGCCCGTGCTTAAAACCTCCTCCCGCCAAAATAACCGGAAGGTTTTTATTGTTGTGAATATTTGCGTCCCCCATGTGGCAACCATAGAGCACCATGGTGTTATCCAGCAGAGTACCGTTGGTCTCCTCCACCTCGTTGAGACCTTGCAACAATTCGTTGAGCAATTCCATTTGGCCGATCTCAATTTCGGCAAGCTGTTTCAGTTTGGCTTCATCTTTACCGTGATGGGAAATATTGTGATATCCGCCAATGGTGCGCCCATTGCCAAAATCGACCCCTGGCGTACGCACACTACCCAGAAACAGGGTTATCACTCGGGTGGAGTCAGTCTGTAGAGCGAGTCGAGACATGTCGTTCATCATCCGGATCATGTCAAAAAACTGCTTCTTATCAGAGGGATAGTCAGGCATCTGCGCATCAACCTTTGGCTTGGGTAGTGTTTCCCAGGCCTGTGCTTCGCTCAATCGTAGTTCCAAACTGCGAACCGCTGTTTCATATTGATCGATTCGCTCCCGATCGGTGGCCGTAATCCGTTTATTGAGGTCCTTGCTTTGGCCCATCACCACGTCAAGAATGCTTCCTCTACGCTTGAGACGTTCCACTTGTGCTCGCATAGCCTTCTCATCACCCTGCAAAAACATTTTTTTGTAAAGTTCCGAAGCACTCTTGATGGTAGGAATCTCTACACCTGCCTGAGTGTATGACAGACTTCTCGAGTCATTGATAGAGAGAGAAAAGGAGCGAAATCTGGTTTCGTGCCCGATCTCGTTGGCAATGAGTTGGTCGAGTGAAATGGTATTTCGAAAACTGGCTCGGCCAGGATGAGGAGCCGCGGTGAGAAATGACTTGTCCGCCCGATGTCCGCCGTCTACGCCCGGATGGGACAAGCCACTGAAAACTGTGAACTTGTCCCGGTGATCCGCGATCTTTTCCAAGTAACTGGAAAGTTCATAGTTGCGACCTTCCCCTTTGGGAAAAAACAATTTGGGAATGAAGCCCAAATCCTGATTGATGGCAATCATGCGACGTGGCGATGGTTGGCCTGAGGAAGCGCCGAATGATTCAAGCATGGGGAGTCCCAGGCTTATGCCCGCGGCCCGAAGGAAAGTTCTACGGTTTGTTTTCATCATCATTTTCTTACAAAGAGCGGGCTCTGCACGATAGCATGTATAATACTACGAACTCCATAATCAGATGACTTCGTCTGATTCAAAATGGCCGCCACCTCATCACGGTCCGAAAATGCCACCGGAGCACCCGTAGCATAAACAATCAATTGATGAACCAGATTCCGGGCGATGACTTCCTTGTCCTGCAGAAGCAGTTTTTTGAATTCATTGATTCCGTCAAAGGCTTCTCCTTTATACATCCGACCGGACGAATCGACCGCTGAGCCAATGTAGTGAACAAACTCATTGCCGCTTCGGCCAAGGCCTGCGATGCGTTTCGATCCTTCGCCAAGTGAACGGTAGTTGTCTCGCCAACGCCCCATGACGTCAAAGCTTTCGAGAGCAAAACCAGGCGGGTCGATCTTGGCATGGCAACTCGCGCAACTCGGATCCTCACGATGTTTGGCGAGTAACTCACGAATGGTTGCTGCCCCTCGTATGTCAGGTTCCACGGCAGGTACGGAAGGTGGGGGTGGGGACGGATGATAACCGAGCAGACGTTCCAGCACATAGACTCCTCTCAAGACGGGAGACGTAACGGTTCCATTGGCGGTAACTTTGAGCACGGAGGCTTGCGTCAGAATTCCTCCATAAGGACTTTGCGGAGGAAGCTTGGTGCGTTTGAAAACAGGCCCATGGAGTCCGTCTACTCCGTAATGCCGAGCGAGGCGTTCGTCGAGGAAGGTGTAGTCCGAATCGATCAACCCTGAAGCGGGTCGATTGTTTACGACCAGATCGGCGAAAAAGAGCTGACTTTCCTTAATCATGGAATTCACCAACCACCAATCCCCCGCATACTCTGGGTAGAGTTCCCGATCGGGGTCGGTGTCGTTGATCTCATCGAGCTGGAGCCAGGCATTGAGAAACTCCTTTACGAATCGATCGAAATCGGGCTTATCGATCAACCGGTCGACCTGTCGCGCAAGATTTTCGGGCTTTCTCAGCGATCCGTCGCGGGCCAGGGCGCGTAGGCTTTTATCCGAAAGCGATTCTCCGAGGAAGAAGGAGAGACGCTCCGCCAGAGCGAAATCATCCAGTTCACCGGGTTGACTGCATTGGAAGAGAAACTCAGGCGAAGCGAGTACGGCGGAGAAGGTCGCGATCATCGCTTCGGTGAACGACACCTCATCCAGAAGCCCTGTGGCATATTGGTGGAATCTTTCAAATTCCGTATTAGTGATTGGCCGACGGTAGGCCTTGTTCATGAAGTCGGACAAAAGTTTTCGGGCATCCT
>Ga0209362_1002398_pt1 | contig 13913 bp, 8 predicted proteins | sample SaaInlV_165m_DNA_FD_184680 | JGI IMG/M metagenome (GOLD analysis project Ga0209362, IMG submission 184680) | Marine microbial communities from expanding oxygen minimum zones in the Saanich Inlet - Saanich Inlet SI037_S3LV_110m_DNA (SPAdes)... | ecosystem: Environmental > Aquatic > Marine >...
ATAGTATTCTTTTTGTTGTAGATACCAAGCATGGCATTACCCCGGCAGATAAAGATGCCTTAAAAGAGCTTTCTGCTTTCAAAAAAAACATGCTTTTAGTAGCAAATAAGGCCGATAGCCAAAAACTTTCGTATGCGGCAGCAGAATTTTATACACTAGGTGCTGGTGACCCGCATGTTGTCTCTGCGGTTACCGGTGTTGGGACAGGAGACCTGCTCGATGTGATTATCGACAATCTATCTCAGAAGATCAAAACAGAAAAAGATGAAGCTCTTATTAAACTTGCGTTTGTTGGTCAACCAAATGTTGGAAAATCTTCATTAGTAAATGCATTACTAGGAGAAGAGAGGGTGTTAGTACATGAATCTCCACACACCACCAGAGATCCAATCGACACCGACCTGACCTATAAAGACACCTTAATAACGTTGGTAGATACCGCAGGCTTACGAAGACCTGTTAAGATTAAACGTCAAACAATAGAAGACTCTTCTGTTCACAAAACAATCCAACGTTTAAAGCACTCTACTATTATTGGACTCGTGATAGATATTACCAAAGACATCCCTCGCCAAGATGCACGGCTCGGTAATTTACTAGAGCAGGAAAAGAAAAATGTAATGATTATTGCAAACAAATGGGACCTCATTCCTGACAAAGACCCAAACACCATAAAAAAATACGAGGAATATGTGTACCATAAACTCGGGATGATTAAATATGCACCTATTGTGTTTACCTCTGCGATAATAGACCAACGAACAGAAAACATTTTAGACACAGCCCTTCTTATTCAGAGCGAGCAAGACAAATTCATAGAAGAAGATATTTTAAAAGAATTTTTGCAAGAGGCAACTCGCCGCCACAAGCCACACAGAGGAAAAGGCGTTCGACTTCCAGATTTATACGCCCTAAAACAAACTTCAACAAACCCTGCTGTTTTCAAACTTATTATAAAACCAAAAACAAGCCTTCGTCCTTCGTATGTTTCTTTTTTGGAACGTAGGCTTCGAGAAGACTTTGGTTTTATTGGAATCCCAATCACTATTCTTGTCGAGCACGCAAGTGCCGCTAAGAAAGACCATTAAATCCGAAATACTAAATACTAAAATCTAAACAAATATCAATATTTAAACAAATGCCAAGCTCAAAATTCGAAACGTTTTAAACATTAAATATTTTAATCTTGATATGGTTTCAAATTTCGAATTTAAATTTTAGAACTTCATACCTACTTTCTATGATATTACTTGTTGGTCTTGGAAATCCAGGAGAAAAATATACAAACACTCGCCACAATGCCGGTAGCATTCTTGTAGAGAAATGGGCAAAAGAAAATGGCGGCGAATTTTCGTTTAACAAAAAATTCAATGGACGAGAGACAAAAGTTAAGCCTTCTGGCCTCTCCCACCCTCTCGGAGGGGGGGATACAGGGGTGGTCTCCTGCCTTCTCCCTGAAACATTTATGAACAACTCCGGAGATGCTGTTCAAGCAGCAGCGAGCTTTTACAAAATATCTCCAGAAAATATTTGGATAGTGCTTGATGATTTAAACTTAGACACTGGGATGGTTCGAACCAGACAAGCAGGATCAGCTGGTGGCCACAATGGATTAGAGTCTGTTATTCAAAAAATGGGGAAAGATACGCTCCCCCGTATCCGAATAGGAATAGGATTAAACGAAGGTGTCCCCTCTGAAACATATGTTCTTCAGCCTTTTTCAAACGAAGAAATAGAGAATCTTGCAACAGAAACATACAAAAAATTTACTAAAATATTAGAATCAGCCATCGAAAAAGGCTTTCCTAACGACACCTTAGCTTAAAATTAAACAGCTCCCTCCAAAGGCGGGCATGCATTAGGTGAGCCGTTTAATTTTATATAAAAAAACAAAAAACACCTCTTTGAATGGAGAGATGTTTTTTGTTAAAAGCTGGCCACGAGCAGAGACTCACTCCAAAAAAGAAGCTACTCTCAATTCTGTTACTCAAGGTAAGCTAGGAGGGGTTGCCACCCTTTTCACGCTCGTAACCAACTGTTAGGAATTGTAAAAGACTGGTCATCTTAATCGACTCCACTATTACTGTCAAATTTCTGTCCTCCTTTCGTCATCCTGAGTGATTAGCGAAGGATCTCTGAGACAAATTAAGAACAGAGATTCTTCCCCTGCAGTCAGAATGACGAAGGAAAGATGAGCAAAATTCACAAAATAAAAGAATATCTTTCATTGAAAAAAAATCTCAATATTTGACCAAAAAAGGCTTCTCTCGTATCCTACGTCTATATGATTCCACTTTCTGTTGGTCAGGAGTTTTCACCACAAGAGTTGGTGAAAGAGCTGATTTATCAGGGATATGAATATAATATTACTTCAGATAACCCCGGGGTATTCGCCCATCGTGGGGAAGTTGTTGATGTCTGGATTCCAGAACTGCCCCAACCAACCCGCATCCACTTTGGACCAAAACAAATAGAAAAACTTTCAGATATCGATCCATCGACTGGGAAGTTGGTTACCAGCAGAAAACAAATAAATATTATCCCGCCAGATATTTCTGACGAAAAAAAGAAAGCAAAAAAACAACAACGAGATTTTTCTTTTTTAATAGATCTCCTTCCTGGCGATTTTATTGTGCATGTCGATCATGGTATAGGAAAATTCACGGGCCTTCAGAAAAAAACGATTGCAAATCATGAGAAAGAATATTTTGTTATTGAATACAAAGGCGACGATAAACTCTTTGTTCCAATTGAATCTGCAGACCGAATAGATAAATATATTGGTGGTGGAAAACCGCCACTTCATAGACTGTCTGGCACCAGCTGGTATCAAATAACAAAAAAAATAAAAGAAGATGTCGAAAAAACAGCAAAAGAACTGCTCGACTTATACGCTCATCGAAAACTCGCAACAGCTAGAGCAGCAAAAAAGAATCTTCCAGAAGAACACGAACTAGCAGATTCGTTTGAATACCAAGAAACTCCAGATCAGCTTTCGTCCATAGCAGCAGTGTTAAAAGATTTAGAAAAAGAACATCCGATGGATCGGTTAGTATGTGGAGATGTTGGATTTGGAAAAACCGAAATTGCAATCCGAGCGGCATTTAAAATGGTTCTTTCTGGGTATCAAGTTGCCATTTTGGCGCCAACAACTATTCTTGCTCAACAGCATTACGATACGTTCCAAAAAAGACTCGAGCCCTTCAATATAGTAGTAGATGTACTAAGCAGATTCAGAAGCAAAGATCATCAGAAAAAAACAATTGCAGATTTAAAAAAAGGCAATGTCGACATTATTATTGGAACCCATAGAATTCTTTCGAAAGATGTTGAATTCGACAATATTGGGCTGCTTATTATAGACGAAGAGCAAAAATTTGGGGTAAAGCACAAAGAACATATTAAAAAAATGAAAACCGATATTCATGTGCTTACGCTGTCTGCTACCCCTATCCCCCGAACGCTTCATTTTTCACTTGCTGGCATCCGCGATATGAGTGTTATTTCTACTCCCCCAGAAGGCAGGCTTCCAATAAAAACAGTTATTAACCAGTACGAAAATGACCAAGTAAAAAGTGCTGTTACAAAAGAAGTATCTAGAGGCGGACAAGTTTACTATCTTTATAATAAAGTAGAGACCATGCCCGGGCGGCTAAAACAATTACGGAAACTATTGCCTGGTATTTCTATAGAACTTGCACATGGACAAATGCCCGAAGGAGGATTGTCTGATGTAATGCATAGGTTTGATATTGGAGAAATAGATATGTTGCTCTGTTCTACTATTATAGAAAATGGATTAGATCTCCCAAATGTAAATACGTTAATAGTAGAAAACTCAACAAAATTTGGATTAGCACAGCTATATCAACTTCGAGGCCGAATCGGTCGTGGCCATCGGCAGGCTTATTCGTATTTTATGTATAATCGGCTGAAACCAAACACCATTAGATCTAAAAAAGAGAAGCAGCCCCAGAGATCGCCACGTCGTTCTGAGACAGAACCCCTCGCGATGACAGACTCTGTGTTGTCGGAAAAAGAACCCCATCACTCCTCCGCCAGCGGGCGGATCCGGACGGGGCAAGCAAAAAAACCGATTGACACTATTCTATCCGAAAAGGAACAGAAGAGATTAGATGCTTTAGAAGAAGCATCCGAACTTGGAAGCGGTTTTCAGATTGCGATGCGTGATATGGAAATCCGTGGGGTTGGAAACATTTTAGGAAAAACTCAGCACGGAAACATGAGGGCTATTGGACTATCGTTTTACGAACGGCTCCTTTCACAAGCAATAGAAGAAATTAAAACAGGAACAAAAGCCCCTGTTATCTCTGACATTACTCTAGACCTACCACTAGAATATGGGATACCGCCAGAGCTTGAGCCTATCGAACAAAAACGAATGGCACTGTATCAACGGCTTGCAAATAGCGAAGACCTTACCGAGCTTGCGAAAGAAAAAGTAATCTACACCGAAAAAATACAAAGTCCACTGCTTGAAACATTTTTTGATATTCTCGAAATAAAAATTTTGGGAAGAACTGTTGGTGCTACTTCAGTAACGACCTCTATAGAAAAAAACGAAAGCGGAGAAGATCAACAAAAGTGTATTATCGAATTCAGAAATCACTCATACGCAAAAAATATCGATAAACTCTTAGAAAAATATCCGCAATGGAAAGTTGGCGACAAACAACTTATTCTGGTGGTAAAAAATCAAGATTGGCTCAGCATTATTAAAAACTCTTTCTCGATTCTTATAAAGGACTCACTACCACAAAAATAAAAACCTATGGAATCACTGTATTATACAAATGCCATAAATCTCTTTTATAAATTCGGGCCGCAACGAATGGCTCAGATTCGTAAACGTATTCCAGAGCCTCAGCATATTTGGGAGGCAGATAAACAAACATTAATCCAAACCGGTGTTCCAGAAAAAGTAATAGATGAATTTATTGCATTTCGACCAACAATAAATATTAAAAAAGAATGGGAAAAGCTCGACAACTTAGGAGTTCGAATGGTAACGCACAAGGACGATGAATATCCAGAGCTTCTGAAAGAGCTGTACTCCCCACCAATAGCATTATATGTAAGAGGAACTATTCCTAATGAATCATTTCCTAAACTCGCAATTGTAGGCTCAAGAAAAGTGAGCACCTACGGCAAACAAACTACTCCAGATATTGCTGCTCAGCTCGCCCAGACAGGCATTATTATTGTAAGTGGACTTGCTCTTGGAATAGACGGCCTTGCCCATCAGGCTGCTGTCGAAAACAACACTCCTACTATTGCAGTCCTTGGCTGCAGTATAGACGACGCATCTATTTATCCGCGTGCAAATTATCAACTTGCACATAATATAATAAAAACTGATGGAGCGATTATTTCTGAATACCCTCTTGGAACAGCCCCACTTAAACAACACTTTCCTGCTCGTAATAGAATTATCTCTGGTATGTCATTAGGAGTTCTTGTTATAGAAGCAACGCAGCAAAGTGGCTCGCTGCTTACCTCTCGGCATGCGCTCGACCAGAATCGAGAAGTATTTGCAATTCCTGGCAGTATTTATAATGAATCAAGTATTGGAACAAACAATCTTATTAAAATGGGAGCTCATTTAGTAAATAATGCACAAGACATTATAGATGTTTTAGATTTAAAAACATCCCCTCTCTTTGCAGACGATGGACCTGTAACTCCAGATACTTACGAAGAATCTTTGCTTTTACCTCTTCTCTCAAAAGAGCCTATTCATGTAGATATCCTTGTTTCTACTTCAACTCTCGACATGGCAGCTGTTTCTGCGACACTTACGTTAATGGAAATGAAAGGTAAAGTGCGGAATTTAGGAGGAATGATGTATGTTCGCTCTAAATAACAATCAATTCTGGGTTTAGAAAAGGCTAAAATAAATGGCTCACCTCGTAAGCCATTTGTTTTTTTATAAAAAAAACACTAGAGCGTTCACTCTAATGGACACCTTAAGGTGTGTCAGCCTTGCGGATGCCAACCGCAGTATAAAAATATATTAAGGCTAAGTTATTCTCCTTTATAGAAGAGAGGCGATACTAGCAAGGGGGATCTGCTCGCCCCTGGGTAAATGTTGTCTGGTTGCATGCACGGAAGGGACGAGATTCTTGACGCTTCGCGTGATCCTTCCTTGCTTCCGCCGCGGCTTCCTTGTGAGTCGAATCGTAGTAGTGCTCTTCCCACCCACAGGAAGTGCACTTAACGCGAATGCAGAGAGGTTTTTCTGAAGACATCAGAGATGCATCCTTTTTTAGGCGACTGTGAATCAATCACCAATAAACAACTATTACCACATAACACAAAACATGTCAAACAGTATTGCCTTCATTCTTAATTTTGCTATTCTTTAATCAACCCAACCAAAGATTGGATGCTCTCGTGAATCGACTCGCTCCAGCGTTACAAGTAATAACCACAGAGATCGTGTTAGCCTTTTGGATATCCAGCGTACCAGATAACTGGAAAACCATGCTAGCAGATGCTCTTAGGCCCCTTCTTTGATGAGGAGTATCGAGCCTATGGATTCTAGAGAAACCGTCCGAGAAACAGCTACGCTCGGACGGTTTTCATTTGACAGAATTTTACTTTATCGGCTATGGTATCGCTTGTTTATACACAGCACTTCTATTTGACGAACAATCCCCTTCTATTGAATAATAACCAAGACTATGAAACTCGTAATCGTCGAGTCTCCAACAAAAGCAAAAACTATCTCCCGTTTTTTAGGGAAAGGATATAAGGTCGAATCTTCATTCGGCCATATTCGAGATCTCCCGAAAAGTAAAATGGGAATAGATATAGAACACAACTTCGAACCAAAATATCTTGTTCCAAGAGACAAAAGTAAAAAAGTTAAACTCTTAAAAGATCTAGCCAAAAAAGCAGACGAAATTTATTTCGCAACTGACTCGGACAGAGAGGGAGAGGCTATTGCTTGGCATTTGGTAGAACTCTTAAAGCCAAAAAAAGAACAAGCCAAACGCATTACCTTTCACGAAATTACCAAGCATGCGATAGAACAGGCGCTGAAGGAACCAAGAGAACTCGACATGGATCGAGTAGATGCTCAGCAAGCTCGAAGAATTTTAGACAGGTTAGTTGGATACGAGCTCTCGCCTTTCTTGTGGCGTAAAGTAGCAAAAGGGCTTTCTGCTGGACGAGTACAATCGGTAACAGTGAGGTTGATTGTAGAACGTGAACGCGAGATAGAAAAATTCAAACCAGAAGAATATTGGTCTCTTCTGGCTCTTTTATTGTCTGAAAAAGATTCAGAAAAACCACTAGAAGCTTCGTTGGTTGCAAAGGAAGGGAAAAAATACGACAAGCTAGGCATTGCAGATAAAAAAACAATGGACGAAATTTTAAAAGACTTAAAAGACGCAAGCTATACGATTGAGTCTATCGAGAAAAAGGAGAAAAAAAGAAACCCTTATCCCCCATTTACAACATCTACTCTCCAGCAAGCTGCAAACAACCGGCTCGGGTTTTCTGCAGCCCAAACAATGCGGCTCGCTCAGCAATTATATGAAGGTGTCGAACTAGGAGAAAAAGGTTCTGTAGGGCTTATTACCTATATGAGAACCGATTCATTAACGTTATCTGATAAATTCTTAAAAGAAGCCCGAGATTTTATTGGCAAAGAATTTGGAGATAAATATTTACCAGAAAAAAAGAAACTTTATAAAACAGCATCTAAAGGTGCTCAAGAAGCACACGAAGCTATTCGGCCAACAGACCCAGAGCTTACCCCAGACGACGTACGCTCGCATTTGGACCCTCAACAAGCAAAATTATATACCCTTATATGGCAGCGAGCTGTTTCGGGACAAATGAACCCTGCAATCCTCGACCAAACCTCTGTTTCTATTAGCGCAGACAAATATACCTTTAGAGCATCTGGAAGTATTGTAAAATTCGATGGCTTCATGCAGGTATATCCATTAAAGACAGAAGAAAAAATATTCCCAGAAATGAAAGAAAAGGAAGTATTAGAATTAAAAGAACTTACACCAGACCAGCATTTTACCGAGCCACCACCACGCTATACCGAAGCGAGTTTGGTAAAAGAGTTAGAAAAAAAAGGCATTGGCAGACCATCTACCTATGCACCAACAATCAAAACGGTTATCGATAGAAATTATGTAGAGAAAGAAGCAAAAAAACTTTCACCAACCGAAATAGGAATAATGGTGAACGATGTTTTGGTTGAGCATTTCCCAAATGTTGTAGATTACGATTTTACCGCAAAAATGGAAGAAGATTTAGACGAGATAGCAGAAAACAAAAAAGAATGGGTACCAGTCATAAAAGAATTTTACGATCCGTTTAAGAAAAATTTAGATAAAAAGGAAAAAGAAGTTCAAAAATCAGACATTGCCGAGGAAGAAACCGATGAAAAATGTGAAAAATGCAATGAGCCAATGCTTATTAAAATGGGAAGATTCGGAAAATTCCTTGCATGCTCTGGCTATCCAGATTGTAAAAACGCTCGACCATTAGATAAAGATGGCGAACCTACAGCTCCTACGAACCCCGTATATTCGGACGAGGCATGCGAAGAGTGTAAAGATAAGATGGAACTAAAGAAAGGCCGGTTTGGAGCGTATTACAAATGCGTTGGAGAAGATTGTAAGCATACAAGAAGCGTTGAGGTGTTAACCGGAATTACCTGCCCTAAATGTGGCAAAGGAGATATTATCGAGCGCAGATCTAAGCGTGGTAAAACATTTTACGCCTGTAATAAATATCCAGACTGTAAAAACGCATATTGGAGCAAACCGACCGGCGAAGAATGTCCTGATTGTAAGAGTTTGCTTGTAGCTGGACCGAAAGGAACGATCGTATGCAGCAATAAAGAATGCAAAAAAGAAAAAGAATAATTTTGACCAATCCTTTTTAAATATATACACTTACATCTCCTTCCGGTCATCAAGGACCGTGGGAGACCGTTCTCACGTGCGGCGCCGGAAACATCTGGCGCCGTCTTCTTTTTGACAATTTCATTGTCGTATTATAGGCTATATATGAATCACTAGCATGATTCAGCCTCCTAGAGTGGTCAACAAATTCTCACCCGAACAAGAGAATGCGTATGGCCACCTTTTTTATTTGCATCTATTTCTGCTGAAAGCTATACTGGCAATTAGCTATGGAACCAAAAAAGAAAGTAAAAGTATCAGTGGAGCCGCTGCTGGCTATTATTAAACAGAACAAACTTCAAGTAGACACTAAAAAAGTCCGCCGTGCTTTTGAATATGCAGAAGAGGCTCATCGAGGACAAAAAAGGAAAAGCGGCGAACCATATATTATGCACCCACTTTCGGTTGCAATGACATTAGCAGATTTAGGGCTTGATGAATCAACCATTCTGGCAGGATTACTACACGATGTTCCAGAAGACACCATGCGAACATTAATAGATGTTCGTAAGGAATTTGGATCAGATGTAGGAACATTGGTAGAAGGCATAACCAAACTTGGAAAATTAAAATACCGAGGAATGGAGCGGTATGTAGAAAACCTACGAAAAATGTTTATTGCCATGGCGGCAGATATTAGAACCATCTTTATTAAATTCGCCGACCGTATTCACAACCTTCAAACACTCGATGCGTTACCAGAAAAAAAACAAAAACGAATTGCCGAAGAAACATTGAATATTTATGCACCAATCGCAAACAGACTCGGAGTTAACATTTTAAAAGATATATTAGAAGACCTCGCCTTTCAGAAAGCGTATCCTAAAGAATACGAGCAAGTACGAGTGTTATTGGAAACAGGCCAAAAAGAAAGAGACAAATGCTATATGCATTTGCATAAAGGAGTAACCGAAGCTCTGGTAGAGCAAAAAATTGAGATTATTTCTTTTTACGGAAGAACAAAACAAGCCTACAGTCTCTATAGAAAACTCAAACAACATAAAAATAATCCAAACAAAATTTTTGATCTATTAGCAATGAGAGTAATAGTTCCAACTATTCAAGATTGCTATGCCGCGCTTGGGGTTATTAACTCCAACTATCGTCCGTTGCCTGGCAGAATGAAAGATTATATTGCCCAACCAAAACCAAATGGCTATCAATCCCTGCATACCACGGTGTTATGCGATAAATCTATTGTTGAATTCCAAATCCGCACACCAGAAATGCATCAGCAAGCAGAGTATGGTATTGCGGCTCATTGGTTTTATGATGAAGACGGAGAACGGATTCCAGATAAAGATTTAAACTGGGTAAAAGAACTCGCGAAATGGCAAGCAGAAATTAAAAACGAAAAAAAATATCTTGAGTCATTAAAGATAGATGTTTTTCAGAACCGTATTTTTGTGTTTACTCCGCAAGGAGATGTTATAGATTTACCCGAAGACTCTACGCCGGTAGATTTTGCGTATGCAATTCATTCGGAAATTGGCGATAAATGCTCGCGAGCAAAAGTAAATAGCCAATTAGTAAAGCTCGACCATAAACTTCAGAGTGGTGATGTAGCAGAAATTATTGTAGAAAAAAACAGAAAGGGTCCAAACCCTAACTGGCTTAAATTTGTAAAAACAAATCAAGCAAAAACTCGTATTCGTGCCAATGCTCCAAAGCCTGTGTGGGAGCAAGTTATTTCTGGTGTTGGACAAAAGCTTAGCAAAAGGAAAAAATAGGTCCATGCCTCTCGCCGCAGATCAAACGCAGATTGTTATCACAGATATAACGTTTCTCTCGCCACAGATGTTACACAGATAAAATTCGCAGATATTACAAGTCAGACGACAGTATTACTCTCTTTACTACGACGCCATCTGAACCAAAGAGTAACAAAAGCCCCAATGTTAGTTGGGTTCTTTTTAAATATCCTAAAATTTGAGCAAGATCTTTGTTTCGAACACTATCGTGAGCTTTCAATTCTATAACTAATTTATTCTCTACAATAAAATCTATAAAATACTGCCCAATAATTTTTTTATGGTAATAAAGCGGTGTTTTTACTTCTCGTCTAAAACTAATACTCTTGTGTAAAAATTCTTCAGCTAAAGCTCTTTGATAATAAGCCTCTCGATATCCAGTACCCAAGGTGTTATAAACTTGGTATGCACATCCAATCACTGCGTGGGTGAGTTTTGGATCTACAGTACCATCCATAATAATACATGTTATCTGTAAAAAGAATGTCCAACCTATCTTTTTTATCTGTGGGAACAATCTGTGCTGTATCTGCGGCGAGAGAAAAGCTTATTCCGTTAATTTACCTACAATACTACCTAAATCTTCTGGGGTATAAAACTCTATAACAACCTGGCCTTTACCGTTGTTATTCTTTATTTTAACTTTGGTTCCTAATACTTCTTCCAATGCTTCTTCTTGAGCAATAGTAGAAGGGTCTTTTCGTAATGCTCTATCGTGGGTTCGAACTTTTGTTCGCTGTACTTCTGTTAATGCTTTTGTTCCTGTCATCTCGCCTCTCTTCATTTGCTCCCACATTTCTAACTGCTCTTTTTCTGTTTTTACACTTAACAAATTCCGTGCTTGGTATTCGTTAATTTCTCCTACTGCTAATGAATGCTGAATGGTATCTGGTAATTTTAGCAACCGTAGAGTATTTGCAACCACCGATCTGCTCTTTCCCATTTTAGTGGCCACTTGTTCTTGCGTTAAAGAAAAATCGTCCATTAATTGATGATACCCTTCTGCTAACTCTATAGCATTCAAATCGGATCGCTGGATGTTTTCTATCATCGCTAATTCTAGTTTTTCTAAATCCCCTGTTTCTCTAATAATAGCTGGTACTTCTTTCATCCCCACCCGCTTTGCAGCTGCAAGTCTTCTGTGTCCAGCAATAACAACATACCCACCATTCGGGTCTATACTTACCACCAATGGTTGCAAAATTCCATGGACTTTTATGGATTCAGCAAGCGAGTTTAATTCTGCTGAATTCATGTCTTTACGAGGCTGGTATGGATTGTCTTCTATCTCGGAAACCTCTAAATGAATAACTCTATCGCTCTTTACTGGCGCTGTATCTTGCAGTGTTTCTTTTGTTTTTGTTTGAGGAATAGATACCTCTTCTTCATCCATAACCGGTGATACGGTTGGAATAAGCGAGGACAAACCTCTTCCTAAAGCTTTTTTTGCCATATATAATTGTCATTCTGAGTGGAACGAAGAATCTTCCTTTTATGCCCAGAGATCCTTCGTCGCAAGACTCCTCAGGATGACACTGCGTTATTGTATTTTACCTCTTCCATATTTTTGTATTATTCAGTGTAAGCTTCAAAAGAGTCGAGTATCTCCCGTGTCAACTTTTCGTATGCACGAGCACCTTTTGATTTTGAATCGTAATTTATAATAGGTAATCCATGGGAAGGAGCTTCTGCTAAACGAACATTCCGAGGAATAACCGATCGAAAAATTTTGTTTGGGAAATATTGATACAGCTCTTTCATAACCTCGTCGGAAAGCCCAACGCGTTTATCAAACATGGTAATAACGGCTCCTAAAATATTTAAATCTGGTTGTAAGTTTTCTTTTACAAGCTTTATGGTATTAAGCAGCTGCCCTAATCCTTCTAATGCATAATACTCTGCTTGAACAGGAATAAGAATATCGGTTGCTCCTACCAGCCCATTTATTGTAAGTAATCCTAAGGTTGGTGGACAGTCGATTATAATAAAATCGTAGGCATCGCCTAAAGATCTTAGACTATCTCCTAGCCGGTGTTCTCTACGGTCTAAATCGACCAACTCAACGACTGCTCCAGCAAGCTGGATAGTAGCTGGCGCCATATGAAGTCGTTCCGTTTTTTTACCAATAATAACCGAATCAATCGGATGAACTCCAACAATAGCTTCGTAAATTCCTTTCTCTAATTCGCTGTGAGCAATGCCAAGCCCGCTTGTTGCATTTGCTTGAGGGTCCAAATCTACTAAGAGCACGCTTTTACCTAAATACGCTAAATAGGTAGCAAAATTCACCGCTGTAGTTGTTTTCCCAACACCGCCCTTCTGATTCACAACAGATATTATTCGTGCCATAGCGTTACATCAAAACTTTAGCTTCCATAATTAGCTAAAGCAAATTATTACAGCTTTCGTTTGCTGTTCCTTCTTCAACACAGTGTCAGAGACTGCCATTGTGTTGACCTTATAAATTCATTGTATCACACTCCTTTTTTTGATAAAAGAACTAAAAACAGCCCTTGTTTTTGACGTATACAAATAGGCCTGTCTCGTCTCAGTTTCGCAGTAGGAACAGGGGTTTACCCAGCCCCAGTTTCGCAGTAGGAACAGGGTTTACCCAGCCCCAGTTTCGCAGTAGGAACAGGGTTTACCCAGCCCCAGTTTCGCAGTAAGCGAAACTGGGGCTGGGTTTACATTTCCGCCATTTTCCATTAAAGTATGGAATGTTATGTAAGTACAAAATTGAATACATCATTCTATTTTGAAGAGGAGGAATGTACGGAAGCTACCCGCATTCGAATTCTATTCGAATGCAAAAACTGTACTTACTGCATACAAGATAGAATGCACCATTCTATCTTGAGAGGAGGAGTAAACGGAAGGTGCAGTATTCACGTTTACGTGGATACCAAACCTGGAGTTTTACTCCGACGCGGGCCGCCGTGGTGAAACTGGTAGACACGTGGGTCTCAAAAACCCATGAGGGCAACCTCGTGTCGGTTCGACTCCGACCGGCGGCATTTTGTGATCAGGACTCGGGCAAAAATAGTGAGAGTTTTTACCCCGTCCAGGCAGCCTGTGACTGGGGCGATTCTCTCTTCGCCCACCAAATATTCGTAGAGTGTCAGAGTAGCTCCCCGGCACGCTGCTACGCTCTGGCCGGGGCAAGCAGTTGGTTTATAATCGCACATTATTTGCATAAGATTTGTTGTGT
>Ga0209362_1002406_pt1 | contig 13873 bp, 9 predicted proteins | sample SaaInlV_165m_DNA_FD_184680 | JGI IMG/M metagenome (GOLD analysis project Ga0209362, IMG submission 184680) | Marine microbial communities from expanding oxygen minimum zones in the Saanich Inlet - Saanich Inlet SI037_S3LV_110m_DNA (SPAdes)... | ecosystem: Environmental > Aquatic > Marine >...
ATCTCTACCAATTTAGTGTGCGTTTCGTCGTCGACTTTTGGAGTTGAAAGGTGCTTGTGAGCGAGATCTAGACTCGGGGTCAGTTGTTCGTCGAGACCGGAAAGGCTGATATCCGTAAAACGTTCGGAAACGCTTAAGTTGAACTCGCTGCCCAGCTTGTACCACTCGATTTTCAACTCTTCTGAAGAAAGGTCGCCTGCTCCCGAGCGGTCGAGGAGGCGTTTGGCGTAGGGGAGATAGGCATTCTGCCGAGAACCTGTCTCGATTCGGAAATTGACGACGAAAAGATCGTTAACGGGATTGGGAGCGTGGTAGAGGGTAAGACCCGGCTGAATTTCTCGGGTTTCGTAGTCCTTGTTGGCTTCGAGATACTTCGGGGCGAAGGGATCGACGTCCATCTCATCGATCTCTTGCATGAAGGCGGATCCGTTGCCCGGTTCGATTTCCAGCGGGTCGATCTTTGGCTTTTCGATTGTAGGAAGATCGTGCTGGGCATCAATTCTGTGACCAACCACGTAGTTTTCCCCAAAATATTTGTTAGCAGCTGCAACGACGTCCTCCTTGGTCACTTTTTCCAGTCTGTTGATTTCGTGGGCGGTGTCGTTCCAATCATTGAAGGATAGGAAGGTGTCGCGCATCAATTCCACCCGTCTATCGTTTTCTTCCAAGTCTTGTTTCCTGCGTTTTTTGAAGTCGTTTAGCACCGCGGGCAGAATCCAGTCTTCGAATTCTCCGCGTTTGACCTTTTCGATTTGTTCTTGGAGAAGGGCTTCGACCTGATCGAGAGTTTGTCCATCCTTGGGTACGCCTACGAGGTACTGGACTCCGTAGTCGTTCATGTTTTGAGGATAGGATCCCGCTGCCCGTACGGCTTGGGCTTCTACCAGATTCAGGTTGATCAAGCCGGCTACGGAATTGTCCAGAATCATGTCCACAAGACGAACCGCGGGAAAATCGTCGTGATTGCGATCAACCGTTCGATAAGCGAGCATTACTTGCTCTTCGGCCTGGTATTTGACTTCAATGAATTCGCGCCCCTCCAGGCTCTTTTCGTTCCACTTTAAGGTTTCTATCGGGCTTTCTCCAGGTTCCCAGCTTGAGAAATGGCGAGAAATCACGGTCATCGCCTCCTTCGGGTCAACGTCCCCGGATATGCAGATCGCCATGTTTTCGGGGACGTAGTATTTGTCAAAATATTCTTTGATGGCCAATATCGAGGGGTTTTTCAGGTGTTCGACCGAACCCAACGTCGGCTGTTGTCCATAGGGGTGATTCTTGAAAAGAAGGGCATTCACCTCTCTGCGAATAAGGCGATCCTTGTTGTCGATGGAGCGATTCTTTTCTTCGTAAACGGTTTCGAGTTCCGTATGAAAAAGTCGAAAGACGGGGTTGGTGAAGCGTTCCACCTCGATTTTCGCCCAATGCTTCAAGCGGTTAACCGGCAGATCGATTTTGTAAACCGTTTCCTCGTGCCATGTATGGGCGTTGACTGCCTTTGCTCCCATGTCGCCGTAAACTCGATCCATTTCATTGGGAACGGCTAAGGCAGCGGCTTCTTGTGATAGTTCGTTGATCTTTGCATAAATTTCATCACGGCGAGTGGAGTTTGTCTCCTTGGACCTGTCCTCGTACAGTTGGGTGATTTGATCCAAGAGAGGTTTTTCATTCTCGTAGTCGATCGTGCCGAAGCTCGAAGTACCTTTGAAGAGCAGGTGCTCCAGATAGTGGGCTAGACCTGTATTGGTGGCAGGGTCGTGTTTGCTTCCGGCTCTCGTTATGATTTCCGCGTAAAATCGAGGTTCCTCGTGGTTTGGACTGATGTAGACCGTCAGTCCGTTCTCCAGTTTGTAGGTGTGCACCTGCATGGAGGCGTTGGCGTCGGTCGAACTGACTGACTTGTAAGCGTTGTCGGTCTTCAAGTTGAGGTCACAGGAGGTCATTGGTAAAATTCCCAAAGCTCCGATGGCGGAGATTTGAGAAAGGCGGCCTAGGTAGGTGGCGATCATGGCGTTTTGGGTTGCGGTTTGACACAAGGGAGAGTGAGTTTCGTTTTTTTTCTATAATTTGCACGATTATTCGACCAAAAGATTTCATGAAAGTTTATCTCTATGACAAATGCGGCACCTGCCGAAAGGCTCTCAAATGGCTCGATCTGAATGAGTTGAAGTACGTCAAGGTTCCTATACGGGACAATCCTCCGAGCAAGACCGCCTTGAAGAAAATGCTAAAGGCAAAGAATGGTGAATTGAAAAAACTCTTCAATACGTCGAGCAAGGATTACCGGGATCCAGCCGTGAAGGATCGTTTGCCCGATCTCTCGGTTGACCAAGCTCTCGACTTGCTCGCTTCTAGAGGGAATTTGATCAAGCGGCCCTTTCTGATTTCGGAAGAGGTGGCATTGGTCGGTTTCAAGGAAGAGGAGTGGACGGCGGCTTTGGGCGGCCGATAAGGAAGGGGGCTTTAAAGTCATGAATCTTGATGAAAAAGTTGCCTTGGTTACGGGAGCGGGCACTGGTGTGGGAGCGGCTACCGCTGTACTCCTCGCCAAAAAAGGGTGTCGTGTGGCTGTCAACTACCGTCGTTCCGACGAAGAGGCTGCCAAAGTGGTTACTTCGATCGAGGACGCCGGTGGCGAAGCTTTTGCCTATCAGGCCGACGTGGCCTTGGATAATGAGGCTCGTGCCTTGATCGATGCCGCCATCGCGAAATTTGGTCGGCTCGATCTCCTCGTCAATAACGCGGGCACTACCGAATTTATTTCCTTTGATGATCTCGATGCAGTGGGTGACGACGTCTGGCAACGACTCTACCAAGTGAACGTAGTGGGTGCTTTCCATTGTGCTCGGGCTGCGGCCAAGTTGATGCGAGAAACCTGCGGGCCGGACGGGGCTGAAATCGTCAACGTCGGATCTATAGCCGGTCTCAAAGCTACCGGTAGCAGCATACCCTACGCCGCCAGCAAGGCCGCCTTGCACAATATGACGGTGGCTTTGGCTCGCACCTTGGCTCCTGATCGCATTCGCGTCAACGCGGTGGCTCCGGGTTTCATTACGGGCCGTTGGTTGGAGGAGGGATTGGGCGAACGCTACGAATCCACCAAGGCTGCCTTCGAAAAGGCCATGCCCCTCGGAGCGGTGTGCACGCCCGAAGACGTGGCTGTCGCCATCCTGTCTCTTGTCGAGGGGTCCGACCTCGTGACCGGGCAAATTCTTGCCTGCGATGCCGGCATGAGCCTGGCCGAACCCGTTCAGGTCTGATCGTGCTTTTTCCCTTCCTGTGAGATGTGAATACTAGCCGGAGTTTCCCTTTCAGTTGTCCGGAGTGAGGTAAATCAAAGATTGCCACTTGCTCCGGTTTTCTCGAAAACAATCGTTTCTTTCCTGTACTTGTTCCCCCATGCCACTCTCATTGAACGGACGCGTAGCTTTAGTTACCGGCAGCAGCCGGGGGCTTGGGCATGGCATTGCCCTCTCCTTGGGGAAAGCGGGCGCGAAAGTGGTGGTCAATTATTTGAATGATCGAGCGTCGGCCGACTCGGCGATGGCCGTGCTAAGCGATAACAGTGTTCATGCCATGCTTGTGCGGGCCGACGCCTCCGACCCCGAGCAGGTCGAAGCCATGGTTCGTTCCGCTTCCGAAAAATTGGGTACCGTCGACATCGTCGTCCCCAATGCCACTCCCGATCAACCCCAAAAGCCGATAGAGGAATACGATGCCGACTTCTATCGCCAAATGTACGAATTCTTCGTGATGGGCCCCTACATGTTGGCCAAGGCCGCCTTGCCGGGAATGAAGGGGCAAGGGTGGGGGCGTATCGTCAACGTGACGAGCGAAGTCTTTCATCGCAGCGTGCCTAATTTCAGCGCCTACGTCGCCGCCAAAGGTGGCCAGATCGGTTGGAGTCGGAGCATGGCTTCGGAGCTCGCTCCCTTTGGCATCACCGTAAATACCGTGGCTCCCGGTTGGATTCCTACCGAGCGCCACGCCAACGATCCACAGGAGGCCAAGAACGCCTATTTCGAGACGATTCCCATGGGGCGTTGGGGTACACCCAAGGATGTGGGCGATTCCGTGGCCTTTTTCGCTTCCGAGGAGGCAAGTTTCCTTACCGGCCAAACTCTATGTGTTAATGGTGGACGCACGCCATGGTGAAATATTTACTTTTGAATCAAAACCTAACTCACAAAACCTGAAAAACCTCAGAATTATGAAGTTCCAAAACAATCAATACTTTGTCCGTGTCTCGCTTTTTGCAGTCGTGACCGGTTTACTAGCTCTTCTCGTCGGTTGTGGCGGTGGTAAGGGCGAAGATCCCTCTGCTGTGATCGAAGGCAATGGATTCACCATCCTCGGCACCCTCACCGATCAGTTTGATCGGGCCAAGGCCAAGGCAAACGTTGAAGATACTTTGTCACGTTATCCCGATATCGACTGTATGGTCGGTCTATTCGAATACAACCCACCGCTTATTCTCGAAGTTCTCGAGCAAGCCAATAAGCTTGGTCAAGTAAAGGTGGTTGCTTTCGACGAAAACGACCGAACCCTTAAAGGGATTCAAGACGATCAAGTTCAGGGAACAATTGCCCAAGATCCATACATGTATGGCTATAAATCTATGGAATACCTCGCCAAGCTCCACAAGGGTGAAAATCCAGCTAAGCTAGCTTTCGTCACCAATGGGGTCGCACCCTTCTGGGATATTGCCGCCAAGGGCGCTCTCCAGGCCAAGGCTGATTTTTCAGTCGAAGTCGACGTCGTTATGCCTTCTGGTGGTATAACCGACCAGAAGGACAAGATTGAGGATCTCGTTACTCGAAAGGTAGACGGAATCGCCGTTAGTCCCATCGATGCCAAGAACCAGACGGAGCTCCTTAATCAGGTCGCCGCTAAAACAAACCTCGTGACACATGATTCCGATGCCCCGGAGTCAAATCGTCTCTGCTACATCGGCGTGGACAACTACGATGCCGGACTCATGTGCGCCGAGCTTGTGAAAAAAGCACTTCCTAACGGCGGCAAACTGATGATTTTCGTTGGTCGCATGGAACAGGATAACGCCAAACTTCGTCGCCAAGGACTGATTGACGGTCTAATCGGGAAGAAACGTGAGTCCGGAGGAGTCGCATTAGCCGAGGACAAGTTTATCAGCGTTCCCGCCCAAAGTATTGAGAAGGCTAATGTGGACGAGTTTTGGACCACCCTGAAGAAGCGTTTGGGCAAGGAGTAGTCGCATTGACGTTTTCCGTTAGTTTCGGATGAGTGAAGTTTCCCCGGTTTCCCCGTTGCTCAAAGTTCGGGGGATTGGCAAGAGCTTTCCCGGCGTCCGTGCCCTCAATGGCGTTGACCTCGCCCTCGGGCAGAGTCAAGTGCTCGGTCTCATCGGTGAGAATGGAGCCGGCAAGAGTACCTTGATGAAGATTCTGGCCGGAGTCCAGCCTCCCGACGATGGTGAAATACAAATGGATGGCGAGACCGTTTCGATCAATACCACCCGAGAAGCCCTCGATCATGGCATCGCCTTGATCCATCAAGAACTCAACTTGGCCACCAATTTGAGCGTAGGAGCAAACGTTTTCCTCGGTCGTGAACTTTTGAAAGGCGGTTTGATCGATGATGCCCGTATCAACGAGGAGTCGAATAAATATCTGCAAATGGTCGGTCTCGACTTGGACCCGACGACCTTGGTCGAAGATCTCACGATCGGGCGGCAGCAAATGGTGGAGATCGCGAAGGCGTTATCCATCGATGCTCGCGTCCTTATCATGGACGAACCCACATCCAGCCTCTCGCAGGCTGAAACGGAATACCTGTTCGAAGTGATTAAGGATTTGCGCAAGCGAGGTGTAAGCGTGATCTACATTTCCCACCGACTTGGAGAAGTCAAGGAGTTGGCCGATCACGTTACCGTTCTTCGCGATGGCGAAAACGCCGGTGAGCTAAGCCGCGAAGAAATTTCTCACGATTCCATGGTACGCCTTATGGTGGGGCGCGAACTTTCCCAATATTACGATCACAAGCAACGGGAACCCGGCGAGGTGGTTCTTGAGGTAAAGGGTTTGCGAACTCCCGAGCATCCCGAGCATGCCATAGATTTTACTCTGCGAGCAGGCGAAGTCGTGGGTGTGGCAGGCTTGGTGGGGGCAGGGCGCACGGAGATGCTGGCGACCTTGTTCGGCGTCACTCCCGCGTTGGGTGGTTCCATCGCGATCAAGGGACAACCATCGGAGATCAATTCTCCTCTCGATGCGATTCGCGGAGGCTTGGCGTTGGCTCCCGAGGATCGTAAGCAACAGGGGCTCGTTATAGACATGAGCGTACGAGAAAACATGAGCCTCGCTGCCCTTCGCAGAGATCAAAAAAAATGGGGCTTTCTCGATTTTGCCAAGGAACTCGACATCACCACTGAAATGATCAAGAGCATGCGGGTGAAAACTCCGAGTGATGATCAGGTCGTTCGCTACCTTTCGGGGGGGAACCAGCAGAAGGTCGTGCTAGGAAAATGGCTTACCATGAAACCCACCGTCCTCTTACTGGACGAACCTACTCGTGGGATCGACGTCGGGGCCAAGCGAGAAATCTATGGGCTGATGGAGGAATTGGCGGATGCGGGCGTCGCCATCCTTTTCGTTTCCAGTGAACTGGAAGAAGTGCTCGGCATGTCCGATCGCGCTCTCGTTATGCATGAGGGACGGTTGACGGGTGAATTGAATCGGAACGAATTGAGCGAGGAGGCGGTCATGCAACTCGCTACGGGTAACTCGGAATCTTCAGGAAAAGCTGCCTGAACACTACAATCTACAACTTTTCCCCATGAAGAAAATTCAAGGTATCTTTCTAATTCTAGTCTGCGTAATCGTCATGACCAGCATCATGAGCGACGTTTTCTGGGGGTCCTACAACTTGGAAAACGTCCTTCGCCGCACCGCTCTTTTCGGGATCATCAGCATAGGAGTGGCGTTCGTTATAATTACCGGCGGAATCGATCTATCCATCGGGTCAGTCATTTGTCTGGTGGGATGCGGACTTCCGTGGTTGTTGGTAGAGCAAGAAGTTTCGGTTCCTGTAGCTCTTTTGGCCGTTCTCGGATTCTCCTTGGCGGTCGGTTTGATTCACGGAATTCTTGTCACCAAGGTAAAGCTTCAACCCTTTGTGGTTACCCTCTGCGGGCTCCTCTTGTACCGTGGAATCACTCGCGGGTTCACGGGGGATCAGTCTCAAGGGTTCGGTACGGACTTCAAGGGGATTCGGGAACTGGCCACGGGAGAAATTCCATTATTTGGCTTTAATTTTCCTATGCCTTGCCTGTTCCTCGTCGTGGTGGCTGTATTAGCCGGCGTTTTCCTGAACAAGACCATATACGGTAGATATCTTTTGGCCCTTGGAAATAACGAGGAAGCGGCCAAATTCAGTGGCATCGACGTGGACAAGATGGTGATTCTCGCTTATGTCATTTGTGCCCTCTGCTCGGGGCTTGGCGGCCTTCTGTTCGTACTCGACGTCAACTCGGCCCAACCCGTTGACTTCGGCAACTTTTACGAACTTTACGCCATTGCAGCTGCTGTCCTTGGCGGTTGTAGCTTACGCGGCGGTTCAGGCACCATACTTGGCGTGGTTATTGGGGCGGCCCTCATGCAGGTGTTGAGAAACATGATCGTGCTTGTGGACTGGATACCTACCCACATCGAATACGCCATCATAGGTGCCGTGATCTTGGCCGGAGTCGTTGCTGACGAGATGATCAAGCGAGCAGTCGCAAAAAAACGCGCATCCCAAGGGTAGTTCCTTCTGGGGATTTTAATGAAATTCGTCCGATCTGCACAAGAGGGGAATCGCCTTTTCTGTTATACTGTGCTATCTTATTTTGAATTTTTCTATTTCTTCATGAAACCAATCAATAAGTTCCTTCTCGATAACGCTCTTCGAATCACTGACAATCCATGCGTCAGTCCTGATTTCTGCATAGACTGGGAGGGATTGCAGTCTGATCTCACCTCGGATTCGGGCATCGTCAATCACGACAAGAGCGTAGTGTCCACTCCTCATGGCGAATGGAGTCTCGTTGAAAACGCGCATGGAGACCATGCATGGCGACTAACACCTGCTGACCCGGACGCTGCCGAGGTTAAGCAAATCTTGGAGGATCGTACGGAAATTAACGGGCAGGTCTACTTTCCCGCCAGTTTCGAGAACTTGATCCGAATAAAGAACGTCTTTCAGGAAGCCGATTCAAATTGCTCTATTTTCCCAAGCTCTGGGGCCGATCTCGGGAAATCCACCTTGGGTATTGGTGCTCGCTTCACTACCCTGCATTGGGATGGCGTAGACTGGGCCATGAGCCGTCTTGGGCAAGGGCTCACCGCCAACCAGAACAGCATACCTCGCGAACTCGTCTACGACGTCGACGAAATGCTTGCCGACCGCCTCGATTCCGTTCCTTTCCCTTTCATCGGTTGCGACGTTCCCGAAGGTCACCAAGGGCAAAGCGTGGAGGGAATGACACATGGCTGCATTTTGGCCAAGCTCAAGAGCGGTTTTCACAAGCTCGGTCTGGCATGGAGTTTCAACGCCGACCACCAGCCCATTGGGGGCAAGTTCGACATTCGTGAAGATCAACTGGTAACGGGATGCCTCTTTGCCAGTTACATCACCTTCGACATTTCCCCGGAGCTCGCATTGACCGAGGTTTCCGACAGCCCGATCGAAAAGAGTATGTACGTTACCCAAAACGTGCCTGAAGACCTTGTCGAGGCCGCCCGTCGACGAGTGGAGGAAGCGGGTTTGACTCCGACCAAGGACGAGTTCAACGGCTTGCTCGCCTACGTCTGGCCCGCCATGCAGAAAATGAAGGTTCGCGACGACAAGTATCGCGCTGCTCGCGAGTCCGCCTTTTCCACCAAACTTGGTCGTGATTACCTTCGCGAGCTTTCCATCGACGAGCTTCCCGGACTCACCACTCCCGAGACCACCGCCGTCATGCTCGCCCTTGCCTTCGAGATGGGCATGCCGATTCACTTCGTCGCTCCCGCCTTCGGTTTCCAGAAAAATATTCCCTATCCGGACAACGACGAGCTCCGTACGATGGTTGCCCGCATCTGGTCGGTTTGCGAAAAGTTCGGCGTTTCCATCGGCTTCCACTCAGGTTCGGGCAAATCGGCCGAAAACTACCAAGTGGTCGGGGAAATGACCGGTAGCAAGCTGGAGATCAAGACCAGTGGACGCTACACCTACGAAATGGGCGTAGCCCTTCATGCCTCGACCAACGAGTCCGACCAATCCCTCTGGAGCGACTGGTACGAATTTACCCTCGACCTAGCTGTCGCGGGATGTTTCGCCGAGGACGAAACCGAGCGCAAGATGGCTCGTGAGTTCGTTTCCGATACCCTGTCCGCCGTCGGAGCGAACCCAGACGTTTACACCGATACCGATTCCTGTAGATCAGCCCTGCAGGCTCTGGAACCATCGCCCGATCACGTTTTTTGGTTCGAGTACAACTTTCTCTATGTTCTTGCCGCGGACGGCAGGGCGGAAAAAGGAGCCCTCGGGGATCATTCGCCCGCAGGGTACGTTCAGCGGTCTCGCTTTTACTCGATCAGCGACGAGGGACGCCTTCTGTTCGCGAAGAACGTCGCCCTGTACATCCTGTTCCTCGCCGAAAACGTGGGAATCGCGTCCAAGGAGCGTTGCGACGACGCCCGCTCCGAGTTGGATGGCTACGGGTCCTTCGACGACTTCTATCAGGCTATCGCCTAGCGACCTCCGAGACCCTTCAGGCAGGGGCCTACTTTTCCAGCCTCTTCAGTGCATCCGCCACAACCAGTTCCGCCAGAGCTTTGGAGCCATCGGGGAAGTAGTGAACGTTGGCGGGGCGCATCCAAGTCTTCATGTTCTTCTTGCTCGGGGTAAAGAGGTCTAGTGTGGGCACCTCGTGCTTCTTCATCACTCGCGCCGCCGCTTCGTTGTAGCGGGCGGAATCCCCGACGTAGCGTCCCTTCGAGCCCGGCGGAACCGGTGTGGTGTTGCGCCACACTAGCTTCGCTCCCGTCTTTTTCATGCGTGCCACCAATTTTTCCAAGTTCTTCTCGTAGTCCTCGATCACCACCTGCGGTTTGCCGCCCTTTTCCTTGGGGTAGAGGTTTTCGCCCTTCGGCCCCATGTACTTCAAGTCGTGCAACCCCCAGTTGAAGTGTATCAGGTCCCATTTGCTCTTGCCTAGCCACTTGTCGATCTCCGCTATGCCCTTGGTGGTCGGTCCGCCGTTAGTCGGAATCCTGTGCAGGTTCGCCTTCCCCTTGAGCAAGGCCCGGGTGGGCATTGTGTAGCCGATGGAAATGGAATCGCCGATCACCAGTATTCTCGGCAAGCCTGCGACGTCCTCGATAGGCGTCATGGGGCCGACGCGGGCTGGTTTCTTCGCCTTTTGGGCGATCATCGTTCCGCTTGCCAAGCAAGCGAGTAGGGAGAGGGTGAATAATTTCTTCATATCGGTTTTGAGATGAAGCCAAATCCAAGCCTGAGCAAGAGCATATTGGCAGGCGCCCCTACATTTCTTAAATCGTACCTTTCTTCTTCTTCGAGTTTGACCGCCTTTTCCGCTTTTCCGAAACTCTTGCTCATGAACCTCTCGACCTCGACCCTTTTCGCCTTCCTTCTCCTTTTCGTCCCTTTGCTGAATGGAGCCGAGGGAGACGACCTGCTCAAGCGTTACTTCGAGTTGGAAACCGCCAAAATAGAAAATTCCTTTCTCGACGGCATCAACTCCAAGGCGGACTGGTTGGCCAAGAAGGACACTTATCGAAAGCAGCTCTTCCACATGCTGGGCCTCAGTCCCAACCGTGAGCGGACCGATCTCAAGGCCACGATTACGGGCAAGGTGGAGGACGACGGCTTCGTAGTCGAAAAACTGCACTACCAATCTAGCCCCGGTCTCTACGTCACGGGCAACCTGTACCTGCCTGCCGATCGCAAACCGGGCGAGAAACTTCCTGCCATACTCTACGTTTGCGGTCACGGCCGAGTGAAGAAGGGAGGCGTCAGCTATGGCAACAAGGTACACTACCATCACCATGGAGCATGGTTCGCCCGAAACGGTTACGTCTGCCTCACCATAGACACCATCCAACTGGGTGAGATCGAGGGACTGCACCACGGTATTTATTCCAAGAACATGTGGTGGTGGGCGTCCCGTGGATACACTCCCGCCGGCGTAGAGGCTTGGAACGGTATTCGCGGTATCGATTACCTGCAATCACGCCCCGAGGTGGACGGCGAACGCATCGGCGTAACCGGACGGTCGGGTGGGGGAGCCTACAGTTGGTGGGTGGCCGCCCTCGACGAGCGCGTGAAGGCCGCCGTACCCGTGGCGGGAATCACCAGCATGCGCAATCACGTCGTCGACGGCTGCGTAGAGGGCCATTGCGACTGCATGTACCAAGTGAATTCCCAAGGCTGGGATTACGCCATGATCTCCTCCCTCGTCGCCCCTCGCGCTCTGCTCATCTCAAATACGGACAAGGATGGCATATTTCCGCTCGACGGCGTGGTCGAGGTTCACCGCAAGACGAAACGCGTCTACGATATGCTCGGCGTCCCCAACAACCTCGGCCTCCATGTAACCGAAGGTCCGCACAAGGACACGCAGGATCTCCGCGTCCACGCCTTCTCTTGGTTCAATCGCTTCCTGAAGAAGGAAAATCCGCTAATCGACAAACCCGCCGTCAAGTATTTCGAGCCCGAGCAGCTCAAGGTATTCGAAAAACTGCCTGCAGACGAGATCACGAGCAAGATCCACGATACCTTCGTTCCGCAAGTCGCCCCTCCGCCCTTGCCCAAGGACAAGGCCGGTTGGAACGCCTATCGCAAGGCAACCATGGCGGGGCTCGACGAGGAGGTTTTCGCAGGTTGGCCGGATAGCCCCGGCAAACTCAGCAACAAGAAGGCTCTGGACCTGCAAGCCGACGGCATCCGCCTCGCCGCCCACGATTTCACTTCGCAGCAACCTTGGGAGCTTCGCCTGTTCGTTGCTCACCGGAAGAATCTCTCCCTGAAGGACGCCGATCTCGTCGTCCTCAACGTACTCGACGAGGAAGGGTGGGGCGATTTCGCGGCCACCTACGCCAAGCCTTTCCCCGAGGCCTTCGGGGGGCTGGACGCGGAAAAACTGCCCGCTCACGATGTCGAGGCATTCGGTTCCGAAAAACGCATGTTCGAGAACCAAGACTGGGTCATGGCCTATGTCGCACCACGCGGGATGGGTCCCACCGCATGGTCGGGAGACGCCCGCAAGCGAAACCACGTTCTCCGACGCTTTTATCTCCTCGGTCAGACCCTCGACGCCATGCGCGTCTACGACGTCGTCCGTTCCGCCCAGGCTCTTCGCGAGGTGGAGGGAATGGAAAAAGTTCCACTTTGGATGCAGGCCCATGGCCAAATGGCGTCCAATCTTCTCTATGCTTCCCTGTATGTGCCCGAGGTCACCCGTCTCGACCTTCACGGCCTGCCTGCCTCCCATATGCAAGGTCCCGCCTATCTGAACGTCCTTCGCCATCTCGATCTCCCGCAAGCCGTTGCTCTCGCCTCCGAAAGCGCCCGCGTCGTTCTCTACCAACCCGAGGCCAAGTACGATCCCTTCCCCGCTCAAGTGGCCGAGGCTCTCGGTCTCGGAAAGAAGGCTTTTTCCGTGCGAAAGAGCATGGCCGACGAGTAACCGATGATATCCGTCTATTGTCATTGCGAGGAGCGTAGCGACGCGGCAATCCAGCGGAACCATCCTGCAACCCACCGCATTGCCACGGCATCCCACGTAACGACCCCGACTGGATTGCCACGCCCTTTACGGGCTCGCAATGACAGGAGTGTGGGCATCCCGTCGCATCGGTGATATTCCCCTTGCCACAGTGCAATTGCAATCTACCATCCTTTTAATCTCTAATTGAGTTATGAAAAACCTTTCCCTTCTTCTCTTCCTCTTTCTGCTCCCTTGGTCCTTGTTCGCCGCACCGGTCCCGTATTCGGGCAAGGTTGCCATCAACGGTCTCAACTACCAAGGGGACGCCCAGTTCACCTTCGCCCTGCGGGATGCCAACGGCACCGTTCATTGGAGAAACGGCGCCGATGCCAATTCCAGCGTCACGTTGAACGTCGACAGAGGCCTCTACGTTTGCCTGTTGGGAGGACACACGATGAACGATTTCCCACCGAGCTTGTTCCTCGAAAATTCGGAACTTTTTCTGGTAGTTCACTTTTTTCGCCCTGATATCGGCGAATGGTTACATTTGCAGCCCGACCACCGCATCACCTCCGCTCCCCACGCCCTCGCCGCCGAGGTTGCGAATCTGGCGAACCTTGCCAAAGCCGTCCAGCCCGGAGTCATCACCAAAAGCATGCTCGCCGCCGACGTCCTCGCCGACCTTAATGCCACCGTCGTAGTCAGCGATCAAAACAACACCGGACAGATCGTTAGCATCACTCGGGACATGCTCCCATGGGACGTTCTTCAGGATCTCAACGGCACCATTTCCCGTTCACGTTTGTCCGTGGACGTTCTGGACGATCTCAACCAATCCATAAAGGTCATCACCCGAGACATGCTACCGTGGGACGTTCTACAGGACCTCAACGGCACCATTTCCCGTTCGCGTTTGTCCGTGGACGTGCTGGACGATCTCAACCAATCCATAAAGGCCATCACGCGGGACATGCTCCCGTGGGACGTTCTTCAGGATCTCAACGGCACCATTTCCCGTTCACGTTTGTCCGTGGACGTTCTGGACGATCTCAACCAATCCATAAAGGTCATCACCCGTGACATGCTCCCATGGGACGTTCTTCAGGATCTCAACGGCACCATTTCCCGTTCACGCTTGTCCGTGGACGT
>Ga0209362_1002412_pt1 | contig 13847 bp, 9 predicted proteins | sample SaaInlV_165m_DNA_FD_184680 | JGI IMG/M metagenome (GOLD analysis project Ga0209362, IMG submission 184680) | Marine microbial communities from expanding oxygen minimum zones in the Saanich Inlet - Saanich Inlet SI037_S3LV_110m_DNA (SPAdes)... | ecosystem: Environmental > Aquatic > Marine >...
TTTATAATTAAAGACTGCAAATGGTCTAGAGTTTTTTATAGACTTTAAATTTTCTTTTGAAATGTATCCGCTAATGAGTGGATTGTCTGAGTATTTAATGGGATTATTGTAACTAACAGAGTCATTTTTAATATAAATATTTGTATTTCTAAACACAGACAAACTGTTCTTGTAATATCCATAATTGATGGGGTGAGACTTATCTAAAATAGTATTAAAAATAGCACCACTAGTTAATTGAGATCCATAAAAATTACCTTTATCTTTAAATTTAATATCAATTGCTGATGGTTTATTGTTATTAAAATCAATAGAAATAAATTTATTTTTATTTAACCAGTTAACAGCATTTCTAAACCCTATTAAATTTCCACCATTTTTAACCCAAGTTTTTATTTTTTCAATTATATCATTATTAAGATTATACCTTCCGTTAGATAAAATAATGGTATTATACTTTGATAGATCTTGAGAAAGTAAATTTGATTTTTTAATTTTTGTTATTGGAATTTGGTATCTAGTATCAAGTAAGTGCCAGATTTCACCTGCATCATAGCTACTGATTCCTTCTCCGACTATTAAAGCAATATTAGGTTTAGAAACTTTAACAAAATGTTTGCTTCCTAAGTCAATTCCTGATGTATTACTTGATTTATAGCCATGAAATGATATCCCAGTTTCTTTGGTTAATGAGATCAGAATTTCATTTATTTGATCAACATTTAAATCTTGATTTTGCATTGAAACAAGTAAAGTACCATAATCAAAATTTTTAGATTCAACCTTAAAGGTTTTTGTAGCTACTTTAACCCTTATTCCTTTGTTTAAAAGTTTATATAATGCCTTAGGCGTATAATAGTCATCCCAAGAAAAAAGGTAAGCATAATTATTTTCGTTGATTATTTTTCCATTGGGTTTTTCTAGTTTTAGCTCTTCTGTTTTAAGTTTAGTAGAGTAATTTGTAAACTCTAAATTAAAAGAGTGTAAAAATGACCACGCAGATATATCATAAAAAAGACTGTCTTTGAACTGTGTTCTTTCTTCAAACATAGCTTCAATTAATCTACTTTTATTTTGATTTTTTGGAATTAAAAAAGAACTTTCTTTTTTAAATTCTATATTGTTGATGGTTAGATTTTTAGAAAGAGTCTTTATTTTAATTTTATGGCTTTTTAATAATTCATAAAAATGAAATAATTTTGACTTATCTGTTTTATCGCCAATTAAATAATATTCATTATTTTTTTTCGATGAATCTTTTCTTGAGTTATTAAAAAAACTTCTTTGGTATTCTAATAATTTTTCTCTTAAAGCTTCTGCTGATTCTAGGGTTGAAAAAGAAGTTGTTAATTGATTTCGAATAGTAAAAGGAAAAGAAATTTTACCATTTTCACTATCCTGTAGATGTCCTTTAGAGCTTGCTTGTTCAAATAATATACCCACACTTCCATTAATATCTGGAAATGTTGAACCTTTTCCGTAATAGAAATCATCATAATCTTCTTCACTATAGAATAAAGAACCTATTTCACTAAGTTTTTTTTCATGAAATTTTCCAATTTCAGCAGTTATTGTTTGATTTTCTTTTGGTGTTAAGGGATTAACTCTTGTTGGAATTCCTGGTTGATAAAAAAAAGTGGAATTACTTCCCATTTCATGATGATCTGTTAAAATATTTGGGGACCATTTATGAAACGTTTTAATTCTAGCTTTTGACTCAGGAAGCTGAACAGGTAGCCAATCTCTATTCATATCAAACCAGTAATGATTTGTTCTTCCACCTGGCCAATTTTCATAAAATTCTCTATCTGAATTATCAGAGTTTAGGTACATGCTTTTGTTTGTATTAGCCCAGTGAGCAAATCTTTGTAATCCATCTGGATTAAATGATGGGTCAAGCAATATAACAGTGTTTCCTAAAGCTTTAATAATTTCAGGACTTTTAGAGGCAGCTAAATAATATGCGTAAATCATAGAAGCATTACTTCCGCTGGGTTCATTTCCATGAATTGAGTAACCTTGATAAATAACTACAGGCATATTACTTAAATCTTTTTTTGAACTATCTATAGTGTTTAGACTAAGATGTTCCCTTCTTATGAATTCTAAATTTTCGTGATTTTTTTTTGACGAAATTGTTAATAATATTAGAGGTCTTCCTTCAAATGTTGTTCCTCTATTTTCAATAGTTATTCTATCTGACGCTTCTGCTAGAGCATACATATATTGCACGAGTCTATCATGGCTTATATGAGAACTCCCTACTTCTTTATTATTTAATAAATAATCGCTAGGCTTAGGGATACTTTGATTATAAGAGTCTAAATCGTTTAAATAATAAGCTAAATCAATTTGATCTTGAGAATAAGAAATAAAACTAAATAAAATGATTAAATAGCTTGAAAATCTCATAATATTTAGGTTAAGGGTTGTTTTTAAATATCGTCAAAATCAACATCAGTGAAATTTTCTTTTTCATCTTTTTCATTAGAAATTGATTTATCCGACTTATCTGTTTCACTAGTGAATTCTTCTCTTTTAAAATCTTTCTGATGAATTTCACTTATTACTTCTAAACCTTTTTCGTCAATAATATATTTAGTCATCTCTTCAAGGAGATTTGAAAAACCTTCAAAATCTTCTTTATAAAGATATATTTTATGCTTTTTAAAGTAAAATGTTCCATCTTCATTTGTGAATTTTTTACTTTCAGAAATAGTTAAATAATAATCACCAGCCTTAGTAGATCTAACATCAAAAAAGTATGTTCTTCTACCGGCTCTAAGTATTTTCGAAAAAATATCCTCAGCATCGTTGTATTTTCTTTCTCCCATTATATAGTTTATTTAGTATTTCAAAAATGAAGAAAAAAAACAAACTCACCAAATATTAAATAATTTCTTTTTAGGATGACTGCTTTTGGTAGGATGTAGAATAATATCCATTATTATTTATTAAATCTTCATGTGAGCCAAATTCTATAATAGATCCGTTCTCAAGAATTAATATTTTATCACAATTTTTCGCAGAAGAAACTCGGTGAGTAGCAATTATTACTGTCATGTTTTTTGTAACATTACTTAAACCTGACAGAATTTTTTCTTCAGTCTCTGTATCAACAGCTGACAGACTATCATCTAAAATTAAAATCTTTGGCTTTTTAATTATAGCTCTAGCAATAGCTAGTCTTTGTTTTTGTCCTCCAGAAAGATTAACGCCTCTTTCACCGAGTAATGTTTCATATTTATCTTTAAAAGATTTAATGTCTTTTGTTAAACAAGCAGTTTCTGCTGATTCTTCAACTTCTTCCATGCTAGCATCTAATTTTCCAAATTTTATATTATTTATTATTGAATCTGAGAACAAAAAAGTAGATTGAGGGACATATCCAATGCAATCCCTTAATTCATTGATATTCATTTTTTTAATATTATTTTCGTCTAAAAGAATTTCTCCGTAATTTGGATCATATACCCTACATATTAATTCAAGTAAGGTTGATTTTCCTGAACCTACATTTCCCATTAAGGCTATAGATTCTCCTCTTTTGATACTAAATGTAATGTCATTTAAAGCTTTAATTCCTGTTTCTTTAAAAGTAAGAGACACTTTATTGAAATTAATTTTTCCATCAATTATCATTTTTTTATTAGAAACATTAATAATAGAGGACTTGGTTTTAAGAAATTCATTTATTCTCTTTTGTGAAGCTTCTGCTTGCTGTACAATTGAGGTTATCCAACCTACGGTAGCAACGGGCCATGTCAACATATTAACATAAATAATGAATTCAGCTAAAACACCTAATTCTATCTCACCTTTCATATACTGATTCCCCCCTATATAAACAACTATCACGTTACTTATTCCTATCAATAAAATCATAAGCGGGAAAAACCAAGCTTGTATTTTAACTAAAGACATGTTTTTTTCTTTACTTTCAGCTGCTAGATTCATTAACTCATTGTTAATATATTTTTCAATTGTATAGGTTTTAATGATTTTAATTCCACTAAAAGATTCTTGAGTATAGGTAGTGAGTTTTGATAAAAACTCTTGAACTACTTTGCTTTTAAAATTAATTATTTTACTTATTTTATAAATTATAAATGAAAGAATTGGAAGAGGAATTAAAGTATACATAGTTAGTTTTGGAGCAACATTCACCATGTAGGTAACGACAATAATAAATAAAGATAATGTTGTGATTGCATACATAATAGCAGGTCCAATATACATTCTAACTTTACTAACATCTTCACTAATCCTATTCATTAAATCCCCGGTTCTATTATTTTTATAAAAATCAAAATTTAAAGATTGATATTTTTTATAAATTTCATTTTTTAAATCAAACTCTATAAATCTTGAAACATTTATAAGCATTTGTCTCATTATGAAAGTAAAAATTCCTGCAATGATAGCGGAGCTTACGATAAATAAGATATTGGTAAGTAATTTACTTTTAACAATTTGAATATCTAATGATGATGATTTAAAAATATAATTTTCAATAATCGTAATTGAATTTCCTATAAGATTTGGGGCAATTAACGCAAAGATTCTTGCGATAATAGTAATTAAAATACCAATTATAATTTTGGTTTTATACTTTAAAAGGTATTTATTTAAGTACTTTAATTCTAACATTAAATTGTATTGATTCAAAGATACGTTAATGACAATTCAATTCTTTGTTAAATTATTGTCTTTTTATTAAAAAATAGATTTAATTTTACACTATAATTAATTTTTCAGTTCTTTTAAATGTTAAACAGACGACAATTAAGAATCAAAGCTATGGAAGTGATCTATGCTTTTGATAAATCTATTGAAAAAGATATTGATCATCAATTAAATTACTTTTTAATTTCCAATAAGAATTTTTATAAACTTTATATTTCATCTTTATCTCTAATTAGAGAAATATATTTATTAGCTATTAAATTACATTCAAAGAATGAAAAAAAATTTTTAAAAAATAGTTCTGACATTTCTTTAAAAAAAATATGTAACAATTTTATATTTAAAAAGATATCTTTTAATCAAATTTTACTAGATAAGATTGAAAATTTAAAAATAAATTACTGGTTAGATTATCCTGAGCATTTGAATTCAATATGGAGAGCAATTGAAGATAGTGATTTAATGATTAACTACTCAAATGATTCTAAAAACACTTTTGATGAAGATAAATCATTTGTTGTTAAATTATTTAAGAAGATAATTGCTCCAAATTCTAAGCTATATGAATTTTACGAGGAGATGGAAATATCATGGGTTAATGACTATCCTTTAGTAAACACTTTAGTTTTAAACTCATTAAAAAAAATCCAAAAGAGGTCTAGAACTTCATTTATTATGACTAAACTATATAAGAATGATGAAGATGCTGAATTTGGAATTAAAATAATAAAATCTGTAATTAATAATAAAGAAATGCTTCAAGATGAGATTGCTAAAATTACTCCTAACTGGGACAATGAAAGGATTGCTCAAATTGATTTAATCCTATTACAAATGTGTTTGTCTGAATTTTTATTTTTTAATTCAATTCCTGTTAAAGTTTCTATTAATGAATATTTAGAGTTAGCAAAGGAGTATTCAAGTAGCAAAAGCAACATTTTTATAAATGGTATTATGGATACACTTTCTAAGCAACTTGATAAAGCAAAAAGAATAAATAAAAATAAAAGAGGTTTGCAATTATTCACTATTTTTGATCAGATATAAATAATAAATTATGAATAATAAAAACATTAAATTATCATTTACAACAATTTTAATTGCATTTTTCCTTGCTTTTTTTCTTACATCTTGTAAATCAGACCCCTCAAAAAAAATCAAGTCTGAAAATCTTAAATCTACAATGGAAAGAATAAGTAACAGTAATACTCTTCCTGAAATTGAATTTGACAAATCTAATCATGATTTTAAAGAAATTTCAGAAGGTGATATAGTGGAAACAGCATTTATATTTACTAACGTTGGCTCTTCAGATTTAATAATTTCAAATGCATCTGGAAGTTGTGGCTGTACTGTTCCTGAATATCCAAAAGATCAACCAATAAAGCCTGGTGAAACTGGTATTATTAAAGTAAAATTTGATTCTTCAAACAAGCCTGGTTTACAAAGAAAAACAGTAACTCTTACAACAAATACTTTACAGGGAAAACAAATGCTAAACATTAAAGCTATAGTAACACCTAAATCAAATTAATATATGGATCCAATTGCTTTATTACTATTTACTGGCGCTCTTTTCTTTCTAATGATTTTGGGGCCAATGAGAAGACAGAAAAAGGAAAAGAAATTTTTATCTCAATTAAAGAGAGGAGATAGGGTGGTTACTAAGAGTGGTCTTCATGGAAAAATAGCTGAAATAATAGATGGCAATGAAACTTGTATTTTAGAAACAATGGCGGGTAAAATTAGATGTGAAATTTCTGCAATATCTCAAGATATGAGTATTAAAATAAATAAAAAGAAATAATAAAAGTTTGTTATAATTCTAGATGTACAAGAAACTGTTAAAACCTATATTTTTTTGTTTTGATGCAGAAAAAATTCATGATTTAACAATTTTTATTTTAAAACTATTTAGCAAAATTCCCTTTTTATTCTCGATCATTAGGCTTGTGTATAACTTAAAACACCCTAAGTTAGAGACTACAGTTTTTGGTATTAAATTCCCTAATCCAGTTGGATTAGCTGCAGGATTTGACAAAAATGCTAAACTTTTTAATGAATTTTCACATTTTGGATTTGGTTTCATTGAAATTGGAACTGTCACACCATCAGAGCAGAATGGTAATCCCAAAAAAAGATTATTTAGATTAGTTGAAGATGATGCTATTATTAACCGAATGGGTTTTAATAATCTTGGAGTTGAAAAAGTAGTAGAAAGACTAAAAACCAATAAGAATATTATTATAGGAGGGAATATTGGTAAAAATAAGAGTACAGATATTAATAATTCTATTGGGGATTATTTGATTTGTTTTGAGAAGTTATTTCCATATGTGAATTACTTTGCAGTGAATGTAAGTTCGCCAAACACTGAAAACTTAAGAGATTTACAGAAAAAAAACTCACTTACTAATCTTTTAAAAGCAATTCAGAAAAAAAATAAATCTTACTCCTTACCAAAGCCAGTATTGCTAAAAATAGCTCCTGATTTAACGGAAGATCAATTAATTGATATAATCAAAGTTGTTAAAGAAACTTCTATAGATGGAATTATAGCTACTAACACAACATTATCTAGAGATAATTTGGTTTCTTCACAGGATTTGATAAATCAAAAAGGAGGATTAAGTGGTAAACCAATTTCAGATAAATCGACGGATATTATTAAGTTTTTACATAAATATAGTAATGGATCCATTCCGATAATTGGGGTTGGTGGAGTTATGAATTCCAATGATGCAATTGACAAAATTAAAGCAGGTGCTACTTTAATTCAGCTATATTCCGGTTTTGTTTATAGCGGTCCAAGTATTGTTAAGCAAATAAATGAAGCAATACTTGATTACAGATTGAATCAATAGTCGATTTTTTCTATATTTACAATTTGGAGAATATTAATAAGTATATCGCGAGATCTTTAGAAGATTATAATAAATTTTATAATCAAAGTGTATCAAATCCTGAATCTTTTTGGGAAAAAATTGCTTCTACTTTTGTTTGGAGAAAAAAATGGAATAATATTTTATCATTTGACTTTAATAAGCCAGAATTTAAATGGTTTGTTGGAGGTAAACTTAATATTTCGGAAAATTGTTTGGATAGACATTTACTTGATAGAGCTGATCAAACTGCAATTTTATTTGAACCAAATGATCCAAAAGAAAAATCTCAAGAAATTTCCTATAAAGAATTATATCAAAGAGTTTGTAAATTTTCGAATGTTTTAAAAAACAACAACATAAAAAAAGGAGATCGAGTTTGTATATATATGCCTATGGTTCCAGAATTAACTGTGGCAGTTTTGGCTTGTGCTAGAATTGGAGCTGTTCATTCTGTAGTATTTGCTGGCTTTTCTTCAACCGCTTTAGCTGCTAGAATAAATGATTCGGAATGTAAAATGTTATTAACGGCTGATGGAAGTTTTAGAGGAAACAAAACAATTGCTTTAAAAGAAATTGCAGACCAGGCATTGATAAATTGTAATACTATTGACACTACTATTGTTTTAAAAAGGACTGGTCAAAAAGTATTAATGAATTCTAATGAAAAATGGTGGCATGATGAAATATTAAAAGTTGATGAATTATGTGATGCAACTGAAATGGATTCAGAAGATATGTTATTTATCTTATATACTTCTGGCTCAACAGGGAAGCCTAAAGGAATGGTTCATTCTTGTGGAGGCTACATGGTTTATACAGCTTACACTTTTTTAAATGTATTTCAATATAACCCTGGAGATGTTTACTGGTGCACTGCTGATATTGGATGGGTTACAGGTCATAGTTACATAGTATATGGTCCATTGTTATCTGGAGCAACTTCAGTAATGTTTGAAGGCGTTCCTTCGTATCCTAATTTTGATAGGTTTTGGAAAATTTGTGAAAAGCATAAAATAACACATTTTTATACAGCTCCCACAGCTATTAGAGCATTAGCTAAACATCCTATTTCATACGTTGAGAACTCTGATTTGTCTTCATTAAAGGTTTTAGGTTCTGTAGGAGAACCAATAAATAAAGAAGCATGGAATTGGTATAATGATAATATAGGTCATAATAAATGCCCAATAGTTGACACTTGGTGGCAAACCGAAACAGGTGGAATAATGTTATCCTCATTAGCTGGAGTAACTATGCAAAAACCAACATATGCAACTAAACCTATGATTGGGATTCAACCTGTTTTATTAGACTTAGAAGGTAATGAGTTAATCGGTTCTGACAATGAAGGTGTATTAGCTATAAAATTCCCTTGGCCATCAATCGCAAGGACAATTTATGGAGATCATGATCGATATAAAAATGTATATTTTTCTACTTATCCAGGATATTATTTTCCAGGCGATGGAGCTTTGATTGATAGTAAAGGAAATTTTAGAATAACAGGCAGAGTAGATGATGTGGTAATAGTTTCTGGACATAATTTAGGTACTGCTCCAATTGAAGATGCAATTAATTTACATCCTAATGTAGCTGAAAGTGCTGTAATTGGTTTTCCACATGAAATAAAAGGTAATGCATTAAGAGCTTTCGTTATTTTAAATGATGAAAATAATTGTAAAGAAATTGTAAATGAAATTAAAAACTTAGTTTCAAAAACAATAGGCCCTATAGCTAAGCCTGATATTATTCAAATTGTTCCAGGCCTTCCTAAAACTAGAAGTGGAAAAATTATGAGAAGAATTTTAAGAAAAATTGCCTCAAATGATATTGATAATATAGGAGATGTTTCTACTCTTCTTAATCCAGAAGTGGTAGATCTAATTATCATCGGTTCCAAAGACTTTTAATCGAAATAGCTAAAATTTTCACCAGGTTTGATAGTTAATAGAGTTTCGTAAATCAACTTTATTACATTTTCTACATCATCTCTTTGGACCATTTCTACAGTTGTATGCATATATTTTAATGGTAAGGAAATTAAAGCAGAGGCAACGCCACCATTACTATAAGCAAAAGCATCAGTATCTGTTCCTGTGACTCTAGATGAAGCATGTCTTTGAAATGGAATTTTCTTCTTTTCAGCAGTTTCAATTATTCTTTCTCTAAATTTATTTTGAATTGCAGGTGCATATGAAATTACTGGTCCACAACCCATAGTGTTATCTCCTTGAGATTTTTTATTAATCATTGGAGTAGATGTATCGTGACAAACATCAGTTACTATAGCTAAATCAGGTTTTATTCTTTGAGTAATCATTTCTGCTCCCCTTAATCCTATTTCTTCTTGTACAGAATTAGTTATATATAATCCAAATGGAAGTTTTTTCTTGTTTTCGTGTAATAATCTTGCAACTTCTGCAATCATAAATCCACCAGCTCTGTTATCAATAGCTCTACAAACAAATTTATCTTTATTAAGAACATGAAATTTATCTGGATAAGTAATTACACAGCCAACATGAACGCCCATTTTTAAAACTTCTTTTTTGTTTTTAGCTCCAATATCAATAAAAATAGTATCTAATTTTGGTTGTTCTTCTTTTCCAGGAGTTCTAGTGTGTATAGCTGGCCAACCAAAAACACCTTTAATTATACCATTTTTTGTATGTATATCAACCCATTTTGATGGAGCTATTTGGTGATCGCTTCCACCATTTCTAATGACATATATCAATCCGTTATCAGTAATATAATTAACATACCAAGATATTTCATCTGAATGACCTTCAATTACTACTTTGAACTTAGAATTAGGATTAATTACACCTACAGCAGTCCCATAAGTATCAGTAATAAATTCATCAACATATGGCTTTAAATAATTCATCCAAATTTTTTGACCTTCCCATTCATATCCAGTAGGAGATGGATTGTTTAAGTATTCTTCTAAAAAATTAATTGATTTCTTGTTAAGTATTTTTTTTGTTGCCATTAGTAATAAATTTCGTTTCAAAAATACACAAATACTTAAATATATTGCTGTAATTTTGAAAAATGAAATTTATATCCGTATATCTCTTTTTGTTTTTATGTTTTTTTTCATATTCACAAGAAAATAAATATAAAGATCTAGATGTACTTATAATGATAAAAGGTGATTCTATTCCTTCTGAATCAATTAATTTAAAGGAAATAACTGTTTTCCCGTCAATTGAATTTAAAAACATTGAGGATAAAATAAAATACTATATTATTAAAAGGAAAACATTAAAGGTTTATCCTTATGCTATTTTGGCTTCAAAAAGATTAACGGAGTTAAATAAAAGACTTCCATTAATTAAGAATAGAGCAAGAAAAAAAAAGTATACTAAAATTGTTGAAAGATATATAGAGAAGGAGTTTTCAGATGAGTTAAAAAAACTTACTAGGACAGAAGGTCAAATATTAATTAAGTTGGTTCATAGAGAAACTGGTGAAACAGTATATAGATTGATTAAAAAATTAAGAAATGGATTTAGAGCTTTCTCTTATAGCTCTTTAGCTAAACTTTTCAATATTTCTTTAAAAGAAGCGTATGATCCTATTAATATTGTAGAAGATGTTATGATTGAAGATGTTATTAAAAGAGCATATGCTGATAAGTCAATTAAGTTGTCTTTAAAAAAGAAATAAATCAATTTTTTTTTAATAAATTATTATGAGGAAATACAATGTTATTAACAAATAATTTATTTTTTTATAATTAAAGTTTGTGGGATTCAAAAAGCAGTGTATATTTGCACTCGCATTACAAAAGTAGTAATCATAAAGTTCATTGAAAATATTGAGATAGACAGCGTAAAATTATGTTTACATAATTTAAAATTAAGTAAGACCATTTTGAGTACAATTCCATTTCGAATTCAAGTTGTTAAAATTATTTAAAGTTTTACAATGAAGAGTTTGATCCTGGCTCAGGATGAACGCTAGCGGCAGGCCTAATACATGCAAGTCGAACGGTAACATTGGTGCTTGCACCAGATGACGAGTGGCGCACGGGTGCGTAACGCGTATGCAATCTACCTTTTACTAGAGTATAGCCCAGAGAAATTTGGATTAATCCTCTATAATATCTTTTAATTTCATGATTTTAAGATTAAAGTTTTAACGGTAAAAGATGAGCATGCGTCCTATTAGTTTGTAGGTGAGGTAACGGCTCACCTAGACTACGATAGGTAGGGGCCCTGAGAGGGGGATCCCCCACACTGGTACTGAGACACGGACCAGACTCCTACGGGAGGCAGCAGTAAGGAATATTGGACAATGGACGAAAGTCTGATCCAGCCATGCCGCGTGCAGGATGAAAGCCCTATGGGTTGTAAACTGCTTTTATACAGGAAGAAACACTCCGACGTGTCGGAGCTTGACGGTACTGTAAGAATAAGGATCGGCTAACTCCGTGCCAGCAGCCGCGGTAATACGGAGGATCCAAGCGTTATCCGGAATCATTGGGTTTAAAGGGTCCGCAGGCGGTCTTTTAAGTCAGAGGTGAAAGCCTACAGCTCAACTGTAGAACGGCCTTTGATACTGAAAGACTTGAGTTATTGTGAAGTGATTAGAATGTGTGGTGTAGCGGTGAAATGCATAGATATCACACAGAATACCGATTGCGAAGGCAGATCACTAACAATATACTGACGCTCATGGACGAAAGCGTGGGGAGCGAACAGGATTAGATACCCTGGTAGTCCACGCCGTAAACGATGGATACTAGCTGTTCGTCTAACATTGGTTAGATGAGTGGCTAAGCGAAAGTGATAAGTATCCCACCTGGGGAGTACGGTCGCAAGACTGAAACTCAAAGGAATTGACGGGGGCCCGCACAAGCGGTGGAGCATGTGGTTTAATTCGATGATACGCGAGGAACCTTACCAGGGCTTAAATGTAGTGGGACAGGTCTAGAGATAGACCCTTCTTCGGACTCATTACAAGGTGCTGCATGGTTGTCGTCAGCTCGTGCCGTGAGGTGTCAGGTTAAGTCCTATAACGAGCGCAACCCCTATCGTTAGTTGCCAGCGAGTAATGTCGGGAACTCTAACGAAACTGCCAGTGCAAACTGTGAGGAAGGTGGGGATGACGTCAAATCATCACGGCCCTTACGTCCTGGGCTACACACGTGCTACAATGGCCGGTACAGAGAGCAGCCACTTCGCAAGAAGGAGCGAATCTATTAAAACCGGTCTCAGTTCGGATCGGAGTCTGCAACTCGACTCCGTGAAGCTGGAATCGCTAGTAATCGGATATCAGCAATGATCCGGTGAATACGTTCCCGGGCCTTGTACACACCGCCCGTCAAGCCATGGAAGCTGGGAGTGCCTGAAGTCGGTAACCGCAAGGAGCCGCCTAAGGTAAAACTGGTAACTGGGGCTAAGTCGTAACAAGGTAGCCGTACCGGAAGGTGCGGCTGGAACACCTCCTTTCTAGAGAAAGACGACTGAATTTGAGGAATTCAAAAAAAATGTGTTTTACTTAAGCTGTCCATTTCATTTTTATATACTATCATGTTAGAGTCTCGTAGCTCAGCTGGTTAGAGCGCTACACTGATAATGTAGAGGTCGGCAGTTCGAGCCTGCCCGAGACTACTTTTTGATAAGGCTTTTAGTCTTATCATTTTATGATAGAGTAAAATAATGAGAATTTAGGGTTGAGAAACTATAAATCTTTTCTATTCTATTTTTTCAGAATGGGGGATTAGCTCAGCTGGCTAGAGCGCCTGCCTTGCACGCAGGAGGTCATCGGTTCGACTCCGATATTCTCCACTACGGTTTTTTTAACCGAACGTTCATTGACATATTGAAATATTTAAGATACATAAAAATAAAGGTATAAATCATTAATCGAGCCGATTGATGATTTGTACGAGCAAAGTAAAAATTACAATTTTAAGAGAAAGTAAAGTTACGATAGGCTAATTAAGGGCGTATGGGGAATGCCTAGGCTCTCAGAGGCGATGAAGGACGTGATAAGCTGCGAAAAGTTACGGGGAATGGCACACACATTTTGATCCGTAAATATCCGAATAGGGCAACCTGGTTATTTGAAGAATAATCATCCATCTTGTATGGAAGCAAACCCGGAGAACTGAAACATCTAAGTACCCGGAGGAAGAGAAAACAATAGTGATTCCGCTAGTAGTGGCGAGCGAACGCGGAATAGCCCAAACCTATGTTGTTACGGCAATATAGGGGTTGTAGGACTACAATATTTGTTGCTTAATGAATTAGAATCTGTTGG
>Ga0209362_1002422_pt1 | contig 13777 bp, 13 predicted proteins | sample SaaInlV_165m_DNA_FD_184680 | JGI IMG/M metagenome (GOLD analysis project Ga0209362, IMG submission 184680) | Marine microbial communities from expanding oxygen minimum zones in the Saanich Inlet - Saanich Inlet SI037_S3LV_110m_DNA (SPAdes)... | ecosystem: Environmental > Aquatic > Marine >...
AAGGAAGATTTCGAAAAGTGAATCCAAATGAGTGACAGGTGGGAAGAAATTTTAGGCGTCGGAGAGAAACTGGTGGATGATTTCAGGAAAGTTTCTGGTCAGATTTCTTCTTCGGCACGCGGAATCCTGAGCTCGGAAGCCTTTTTTATTCTTGCAACGTCCCACCCTTTTCTCCCGGAAAACATCATTGAATCAGGTAGAGCTCAGGGGCAGAGTACCTATTTGCTAGGAAAGACTTTTCCGAATTCAAACATTTTCAGTATCGAGCACGATCGATCGCACCCAGATGCTGCAGTCGCGCTCGAAAGATTGGCGGATTTTACTAACGTTCACTGCTTGTTTGGTAATTCGATGGTAATTATTCCCGAGATCTCTGCCGAGGATGACATGCTGGTAATAGACGGGCCTAAAGACATGAAGGCACTCATGCTTGCCGCAATCGTCTGCCGAAAACACAGACCACGGTACATCTACATTCATGATGCCCACAAAGGTTCAATTCTTAGAAACTACCTTGATAAACGCAGATTCAAATGCCTTTACAGTGACGAACCTCGCTACCTTCAGAAATTTTGCTTTCTCGACGATTGGAGAGACAAAGAAACACTTGATTTTTGGAGTAACCCCAAAAATTATCCGAACGAAAAAGTATATGGCGGAACTTTTGCCTGCATGGATATATCTAGTCTGCATTTCTCAAGGGTGGAAATGATAAAGATCTCGTTGCTGAAACTAAAACATAACCTAGCCATGTCTTTCAAGAAGAGGTTGAGTCCCGATTATGAGGTAAAGCATCCCTGTGCGTAAATGCTTTCGAGCATTGGGGGAACCGCAAGCAAAATGAAATTTCTTCATATTACCGACGGAGATAAGAAATTCATTCCACCTTTCATAGATTTTATAAAAAGAAATTTTGATGAAAGTCGTCACGAATTTATCGTCTATTCGAGATTCAAGAAAAGGAAGTTAAGCGGGATTCGATTTCTAAGACTGAACAATCTCCGCTCACTTTTCGAAGTTAGAAAGAAAATAAGAGACGTAGACGGGGTCATTTTGCATGGATTGCTTGACTTTCATCTAGTTGCGAATCTTATGCTAATGCCACGAAAAGCTAAGTTTCATTGGTTAATATGGGGTGGCGACCTTTATTGTTATCAACATCGAAAAAAATCTCTTAAGAACTATGTGAGATATTTAATTCGCAAGCTCTTAATTAAAAGAATAGGGAACGTAGGTTCTTACTTTTATGGCGAGGTTGCACTCGCGAAAGATGTTTTTGGATTCAGAGGGAAATGGGAAAAATGCCTTCTTTACACAAGCAATGCAAGTGATGCGTATTTCCCCAAAAAAAGGCTGGCATCCAACTCCACCTGCACTAGGTTTTTAGTCGGAAACTCAGGATACGAGGCAAACAATCATTTGCTGGTTTTCCAAAAACTCCACTCGCAAAAAGAATTCAGGGATTTCAAGGTAATTTGTCCTTTGGCATATGGAAATTCAATCTACATCAAAGAGGTAATCGCCCGAGGCAACGATTTGTTTGGAGACAAATTCGAAGCAAGGCAAAGTTTTCTCCCGCATCAGGACTATTTGAACTTTTTACAGGAAATTGACATCGCCATTCTGGACTCTTCAAGGCAAATGGGATTTGGAAACATCGTTCCGCTTTTGTGTTTTGGAAAAACTTTGTACCTCAGGCACGACATCGAACCTGCTCAAACACTTCTGAAAATAGGCTTCAGGATTGGGGATGCGAAATCCCCCCTTATAACAAAACTGGCACCCGCCGAGGTCCAGCAAAACATTACTCTTTCCGCTCGCGAGTTTTCGACGAATAATCTGATTTCACATTACAAGTCCTTCGGGTTCGTCTGAAACATTATGGAATCTCAATCCTCACGGATAACAAAAAACAGTCGTTCAAGTCCATGCAGGACAATACCAGACTCGGTTTTGGGAACAATGCACCGATCATCAGTTTTCTTCTCATACACTTAATGCCACTTACTTAAAGATAATGGAGATTCTGAATCAGCGAAATCCGATAAGAAATCTAAAAATGACAGAAATGAAAACTGTTTGTTTTTTAATTATTTTTTATATTAATTAACTTCCAAGTGGTGACCCAAAATTTAAAAATAGTAGATTGCGACGAACGGTATTGGGACTTTGTTCGATTATTGAGAATGGATCACAGGGTTACGGATGGCTTTGTAGAGAAAATGGAGATTTCGGTGGAGCAACAGACCGTTTACATGACCAAAAACTCTGAGTGTTACAGAATAGCCTTGTTAAACAACGAACCCGCAGGATACTTCGGCGTTATTGAGGATGATATTCGAATATGCGTCCATCCCGAATATCAGGAACAGGGAATTGGGAAGTTTCTTGTTAAACATTGCTTTGAGATTTGGCCAACTGCACTTGCAAAAATCAAAGTCTCCAACAAATCCAGTCAAAAATTCTTTGAATCCTGCGGTTATGAATTGGAATTTCTTTTGTATAAAAAAGCTAAGAATAAGGAAAGCTAGTTCCTGATCATGCAAGGCAGTATACCATACAACAAGCCATTCCTGACCGGCAAGGAACTTGACTTCATTAAGGATGCTCATGCTCGAGGGCAGGTTGCTGGCGATGGTCATTATACGAAGGCATGCGAAAATCTACTCGAGCAAAAAGTGGGTACTGCAAAAGCCCTCCTCGTTCACTCCTGCACGGCTGCTCTGGAAATGTCCGCCATGTTGCTTGATCTGTCTCCGGGGGACGAAGTCATAATGCCATCCTACACCTTCGTATCTACTGCGAATGCCTTTGCATTAAGAGGAGTTATTCCTGTTTTCGCTGACATCAAGCCAGAAACCTTCAACTTGGACGAAACCACCATATCCAGTCTTATAACGGAAAAAACCAGGGCAATCGTTCCCGTTCATTATGCAGGCGTCTCCTGCGAGATGGACAGCATTATGGAAATTGCCGGTGAATATGATCTCGTTGTTGTTGAAGATGCGGCCCAAGGACTTGGGGCATCATATTGTGGCTCCAATCTTGGCACAATCGGCAACCTGGGCACTTTAAGTTTTCATGAAACGAAAAACATAATTTCGGGTGAAGGGGGAGCTCTATTGATCAATGATCCCGAGCTTATCCATAAGGCAGAGATCATTCGCGAAAAAGGGACCAACCGATCATCCTTCTTTCGGGGTGAAGTGGATAAATACACTTGGGTTGAACTGGGGTCTTCTTATTTGCCTGGAGAAATCATTGCGGCTTTTCTTTTCGCTCAACTCTCGCAAATGAATAGGATTTGCGAACAAAGACTAAAATTGTGGAATTGTTATCACACCCTTCTCCAACCGCTTGAGGAAGAAGGATTGCTTAAACGTCCTTTCATTCCAAAGGGATGCGAACATAATGGGCATATCTACTACATTGTTCTGCCATCGGAAGAATACAGGGACACGATCATGGATCATCTCAAGCAAAATGGAATTCAGGGAATTTTTCATTACGTACCTTTGCACTCATCACCTGCCGGAATGAAGTTCGGGAAAGTCATGGGGCACCTGCCAGTTACCGAAGGATACAGTAAAAGATTGTTGCGATTACCTCTTTGGGTCGAACTGGAAGAATCCGTCATTTCCAAAATCGTCAATCAGATCCAACGGGGACTGGAAGAATTGAAATAGAAAAAATAACTTTTATAAAACAAAGATTTCGGGCCAAGTAACGTCACTCAAACATAAAATATGATTCAGTTTCTTTCACTCACTAAACAAAGAGTAGACCTTCCAACTGACGAAAGTCGTCAGGTTTCAAATCATTAAAATGAGAAGTTGCGCCACGAATTTGAATTCGGAAATGTCTGACAAGGAACTTGCCTCCCTACTGGAAGTAATAAAATCGCACGACCTGAAAGAGACTCATCTTGAAATTGGCACTGCCGCCGGTGGTACTCTTTGCTCAATATTAAGCTTATATTGCAACACCCTTAAAACAAAACCACCAAGTTTCATTGTCGTTGATCCCCTAACCTACTTTCCGAACCAATTAGAAGTCATCCAGGAAAATCTCAAACGGCATAAGATCGATCGTCAGGATCTTGATTTTATTAAATCCAAGAGTTCAGCTGCCTTGAAGAATTTCCGGGAACAACCCTCGCGCCTCGATTTCATCTTAATTGACGGAAGTCATAAAATGAAGCACGTGACGAGTGATTTCAGGTGGGCTGCTTTTCTTAATTGTGGTGGAATCCTTGCTATTCACGATTATTCTGAAAAATTTCCAGGAGTTTTCAGAAGCGCCAACAGATTTCTACGTAAAAACTCGAATTACAAAGTAATATCTCACTCTCAATCCCTTCTTATTCTCCAGAAAAAAGAGGAGAGCAAGACCGAAGAGGTTTCTTCCATAGACATTCTCATGGCCACGGTCAATGGCTTCGGTTTGCAAATGATGGGGAGTCTCAGGAAAAGGTTTTCCCGATCGTTCGGAAAGCCAATTTCTCTTTAATGAAAGCTTCCAATTTCAAATGGTGGGCGAGAAAAAATTTAAAAGGATTTCGTCTACTTAATAAAATCAGGCTTCTGTGTACTCGAAAGAATAGTTACTTATACCAAAAGGGTTGGATTAAAACCATTTTGCGTGGGCATCCATGCGACAAAAAAGGAGATCCCTTGCCTTGGATGAATTATTCTTTCATACGTTTCATCGAAGAGCGCGTTCAGGACGATTTTTCAATCATTGAGTTCGGGGGAGGTTATTCCACGATTTTCTGGTCCAAAAAAGCTAAAGCAGTTTTTGGAATCGAGCATGAAGAATTTTTCGTCGATGAAATCAGACCGAAATTGCCCGACAATGCTCTACTTCTAGTCCCATGCGAACAAGAAAACCAAACCTATGAAGGAATGGCGGAAGTCGCCTGTAAATTAAACGAGGGAAGGAAATTTGATTTACTCATCATTGATGGCATCAGACGGAATGAATGTCTTGATGAATCTATCCCGTTTTTAAAAGATGATGGAGTTGTCATTTGGGATGACAGTTCTCGATGCACCTACGATTCTTCCTTTCAAAGAATGCGCGAAATGGGATTTAAGAAAATTTCATTCGAAGGTCTAAAACCCGGAGACCGATCCGTCGATGAAACCTCCATCTTTTACAGGGAGGAGAACTGCCTGAACCTCTGATCTGAAAGCTTATGATTCCTTCAAAGTCTCACACGATACTCAGAGGGTTCAATTATCAATTGCTTCGCTACCTTGAACTCAATTACGATTATCCGGACCTGAAGGAGAAGATAGACTATTTCTCATCAAACGATAATGAAGCTCGCGAAATCATTCATAATCCTAAAAAGCATGACGCGCAATTTTTGATCAGAAAACTAAACTAATTACCTCATTACTTTCCTGGAAAATACTTTCGTCTCTCTGGTCAACTAGATTGAATTTTAAATTATAAAAATGTGAAAAAATATCTAATTGCGTTAAAGTATATTTTCTTAAGGTTTGTTTTGAAACGGTCCTTTCTAGTGGCGAAGTCTCATTTGATAGATGGAAAGTTTAAATGTAATGCAAAGGATGTTTTGGGCAGGCACTTATATAAATACGGCATGCATGAACCCGAAAACAGCAGGTATTTGATCAATCACCTTGAACTAAAGGATAATGAAATTGCAATTGATATTGGGGCGAATCTTGGTTGGTACTCAGTTCTTTTAAGCAGAAATTCAACTGCAGGTTCTACAATTTATGCCTTTGAACCTGATCCCGATAACTTTAAACTCCTAAAGCATAATTCCAAAGAGAACACTTGCAGGAATATACAACCAATAAACAAGGCGGTTTCAAATAGATCGGAAAATCTAAAACTACACAAATATCCAGAGAAAAACCTAGGCAGACACTCGCTCCTTGCCCAAGAGGGTACAGTCCCTGTTGATGTAAGCTCAGTTTGCTTGAATGAATTTTTCACTACTGCTGAATATCCTAAGATTAAGTTTATCAAAATTGATATTGAAGGCTTTGAATATTTTGCTCTTCAAGGGGCTTCTAGTCTCCTCGAACATTGTCCTTTCGTAATGATGGAGTTTTCACCGCATTTATACACTGAAGACGACCACTCAAGCAAATTGGTTAAATTCATGACCGATTACTATTTTACTCCTAATCTTTTGAATAATGATAAATTAAAGGAGATATCTGCAATCGATTTGATAAGTGAAACTAAGCAAATTGATGTTTTTTGGGTAAAAAAATCAGGGTGATTCCAGAAACTTGCAGTATTGCTGGATTTCTCTTTCGTTCTTAAAGGAATCACTAAAGTTATCCCAATTGATTTCTTTGCCATTCTCCTTGATGCGGATGACGTAATCCCGTGCCTCATTTATTGCATGGGAGTTGCCTAGGTCAATGATCATGCCATTGGTGCCATCTATCAACTCTGATGCCCCATTTTGTGTAGACGTAACTATTGGGCACCCACATGCTAATGCCTCGAGGCAACTATTGGAGAACGCATCATATTTTGTAGGCATAATCATACAGTCAGAAATTTGATATAATTCTTCTACATTTTTAACAGAACCAAGAAACTGAACGCATTCACGAATTTTCAGTCTTTTCGCTAACTTCCAAAACCTGTCTTTGTCACCTCGACCAGCTACCCACACTTTTACGTTTAAGCCTTTTGCGGAGAGTAGCTTTGTCAGTTCAAATACCCATGCCAGCCCTTTTCTTTCCCAACCGCTACCCGAAAAAAGAAGGTTTAAGTCCTCCTCTGAATAATTCCATTTTTTCCGAACTTTATTTTTCTCGGCGCAAGGTAATCTTCTAAAAGTTCTATCGTCACATCCATTGTATACTACGGAAATTCTATCACGCGGAAAACTTAGATAGAGTTTTTCGATGTGCCGCTTCACTAACTTTGAATTGGCAATTACATAGTTAGACTTTTCAACTGAAATCTTCTCGAGTTTTGGCAGAAGATAATTCATTGGGTTTAGTATTCTTTTGAATTTATTGGCATATTTATATTTCTGCCAATTAGCGTGCACTCCATCTCCTGCTCTGTAGATAGTGCCAGGAACGCCTCTTTCCATACTTAAAACCAATGCCTTGGGATTCTTGGCTATAAATTCCCTTGCACTGTCAGCAAACCTTAAGCATTTAAGCCAACTTGGGCCTTTTGTGCCTTTTATCTTGAATCCATCGATAACTCTTCCTGAATGAACTAGCTCGGTTTCATAATGTTTCGCAAAAGACTCTACGAAACGATGGGCTACTTTTTCGGCTCCGCCAATCCCACCTGGTTCTCTTCTAACGATAAATAGTTTTTTTCTATTTGAATTATCCATTAAACCCTTAAATTCAGAAATAATGCAGAATCAACAAAGAGAAAAGGTTCAACTGGAGGATTTCCATGAGGATATTTTGGGTAAGGCAATGCGCGGGCTAGGTATTGGCAAAGGAGAAATGGCATCCATGCTTAACGCCGAAAGGTCCGAGGTGCTGGCTGTTTTAAGCGGTGCATTTGACGAGATTCTTATTGCAGGCATGGCACAAGAGCTAGGCTTGTGTGCATCGAAATTAATTGTCTCTGCCAGAAAGGAGTGGTCCCCTGCCCCGGTGGAAATGAATTGCCTCGAGCAGTTCAATCTCCCCTTCGGCTCAATGCGCGTAAATGCGTATCTGTTGTGGTGTGAGGAGACGGCAAAAGCTTGGGTTTTTGACACCGGACCGGAAGCCGCGCCGATCTTGGAGTTTTTGGAAAAGGAGAATTTATCCGTCGATGCCATTTTTCTAACCCACACGCATCCAGACCATATCGCATGCCTGGAGGAATTGAAGCAAAAAACGGGCAACCCTCCAGTTTTTGTTCATAAACTGGAATCTCTGGAGGGAGTGGAATCGATTGAGCAAGGTTTTGAGCATGTCCTTGGGAACCTGACGCTTAAAGCATTGCATACGCATGGACATTCCGCTGGAGGGATCTCCTACCTGATCGATGGACTGGAAAAACCTGTGGCGGTAGTTGGCGACTCCCTGTTTGCGGGTTCCATGGGTGGCGGGATGGTTTCCTATGCCGATGCCTTGAAAAACAATCGTGAAAAGTTGATGACGTTGCCAGATGAAACTATCGTCTGTCCGGGTCACGGTCCGAAGACGACTATCGGTGAGGAAAAACGGGCAAATCCGTTTTTTCCTGAATTTACCGTCCTAAATTGATCTCCTTAGGTCCTAAACTAGATTTTTTTGCAGAAAATAGCCTAATGCTCCCTGTAGGAGGCCATTTGAAAATGCTTCGCCTGTGCCGGGACCTGCGATTTCAGCAGAACGTAAAAAGTTTTTCAATTTGACGGGAAAATCGCCCGCATACCAATGAAACCAATACGGAAAAAGGTCTGTATTTTGTTTAGCGGCAAGCAAAGGGAGAAAGCCATCGACTACAAGAGTATCCAAACGGCTACCTCCTATTTTACCGGAAAGCACATCAGCTGCAAAATATTTTCTCAATTCACTTATCATTAGCGACTTGCGATCGCCGACTCCTGCATGACCAGGGGCCATAGGGCATGCCGAAAGACGAGTTGGCCAACTAGGATTTGCTTTCACCAAATCCAAGTATTGAGCAAGGCGGTTTTTGGGGTGGTTGGCAGGACGTAGACCCGCAAGCTTCCACTCCCCTTCCCTTTCGTGAAATAAAGTTTCCACATTTATTCGGTAACCAGATAGTTCGGATAGCTTATGAGATAGAGAAATCGCCGACATTGGAGCGCGGTTTCGGCGATAACCTAAGATTTCTAGTGCGAATTGATGACACGCTTCAGCCCAATCTTCAACCGACAACCTCTTTTTCGCATGATCCAATTTTTTTTCCCAACGTTCGCGACCATGTTCGAGAAGGCGGGCACGACGTTCATCCAGAGTAAATTCGAGCCAATCTGCTAAAATCTCCTCGGAATGCGTTCCCGATAGAGCTCGAATCGCATCCCTTTCGGCGTATTCCTCGAGACTTTCGTGAAGAAGCGGAAGCAATACGAGCAAAGGGGGTTGAAAACCAGATCTGGTAATCGCCGGATTTCGATTTTCATGATCCGATAACGGAAAAAGAATAACATGTAAGACAACTCGTTCAAAAGAAGGGTTTTCATGGTGTCCGTGAGCGTGCCAATCAGAGGAACGAAAATGAATCTCCACATCGCCAAGGACGGCGCTTCCCGCAATCTCTATTTCGGCGCCGAGGAAGTCGGGACCCTCCCCGGAAAGATTCCATTTACCCGGAGAAAGTACGCGAATCGAAACTCCATCGGTAGTCCGCAAGACATCCTTCTCGAATTCACCGAGAAGCCATATTTTCTGGATAAGCTTTTCTGGTATGCGGAGGGTACCGTAAAGCCCGGGAACTTCCTCAAAGGCAGCTAGCATAGGCAGTTGCGAAAATCAGGTTATTATTTGTCCCCAAGAGACTTAGGAATATCAATCCGATTTTCGAAAACAGGAGCAGCCTTTAGCGAAGGGACATTTTTCAAGACCTGTTTTTGATGACTGACTGCACGGTCCGCCCACTGCGGAAGATCTTCCGCCCTAACTGCAGAAGCGCCTGCCTCGTAGGCGCAACTTCTAATAAGATTGTCATTAGTGGCCACGGTAATGACCTCAGGTCGTTTAGCCGCGAGAAGCATTCGCTCGATGGCTCCATCTGCCGATTGCTCGGACGAGGAATAAACGATGGAAAAGCGTTCGTCGTTTCCGCGTTTCTGAATGGAACCGATCCCTTCTCGTCCATCGAAAACAACGGTCAATCGACAACCCTCGGAATCGTGAATAGGTTGAAGAAGATTAAGGAGAGCTTCGCGGGCAGCTTGCCGGTCTCGGGAAAGAAGATCACGCAATTCCTCAATAGCATGAATCGCATTATTTCCGTCGACGATAAGATGTACTTGCGTTTTCAAAGTTGGGGTGGATATTTCCAATTCTTTACTTGGAACAATTTTACTCAGCAAACCAAATCCTTCAAAAAACTTATGAGCCGAGCATTTCTCTTTCCCGGACAGGGATCTCAGCAAACCGGAATGGGCGAAATTCTCTTTTCCCAATTCCCTGAAATCGTAGCAGAAGCAGATGAAATCCTAGGCTACTCTCTGAGAGATCTTTGCCTGAATCCTGAAAGCTCCGAAAAGCTTAATCATACGCAGTTTACGCAACCTTCTCTTTATGTCGTGAGCTGTCTTCAAGCAAGGATCGAACAGGATGCAGGTGGAGATTCACCAACCTTTTTTGCCGGTCATTCAGTGGGAGAATACGCCGCTTTGTGCACCGCCAAAGCATTCTCTTTTTCGGACGGGCTGAAACTGGTAGCAAAACGCGGAGAGATCATGGCGAAAATCTCCGGTGGTGGGATGGCAGCCGTCATCGGGCTTGAACCTAGTCGAATAAAGGAAGTTCTAGCCGAAATCGATGCCGACGACGTGGACTTGGCGAATTTCAATTCCCCTGGCCAGACAGTTCTTTCGGGTCCCGCCGCATCCATGGAACCTTTGGGAGACCCGATGAAGGCTGCGGGAGCCAAAATGTTTGTACCCCTCAAGGTAAGCGGAGCTTTTCACTCCCGCATGATGGAAGAACCGGCTCGGGAATTCTCTACCTTTCTGGAGGGCTTTTCCTTCAACGACCCCAAAACTCCTGTAATTTCAAACGTCGAAGCAGCCCCATACTCGGGGGCGAAAGACATTCCGGATCTCCTCGCCAAGCAAATTCATTCCTCTGTTCATTGGACGGAGACGATACAATTCATGCGATCCCAAGGTGTAGAAGAATTCGTCGAATGCGGTCCCGGAAAAGTTCTGACGAAATTGCTAAGGCAGATTCCGTAATCCAAGACATTGCTAGCTCTTGCTAGACAACGACTTAAGATTACAAAGAAAAGAATTTTCATCGAAAACGCATAAAATGCAAGTTTTCGGCTAATGTAGGAATGAAAGCTAAGAGTTCTCCCAAAATGGATAGGCGACAGAAAAATGGACGAAAATCATTCTTGAAAGCCATTCATCGACTTATGTTCATTTTGAATAATAAACAATCCTTTGAAACTCCTTGCCAATAGACAATTGAAACATCATGGACAAAAAAGTCGAAAAATCACAATCCATTATCTAGTAGAATTTTATGAAATAAAATAAAGCATGAAAAAACTTCCGAGAATGAATTCCGCATACCTCCAGAAAAGAAATACGATTTGCCTTGATGAAAGCTTGAAGAAACCTTTGAATTGAACCTTATTGCATGCTATCTTTAAGTCGCGCATGAGGTTTTTGTTTAAAACATTGCTCCTGACAACGGTTTTAGGAACTGTTGTTTCGGTGGTCAATGGGGTCGTCCGCAACGATGACCTATTGGCTCGTTGGACCTTCGATGAAGGCAATGGTACCCTTGCTCAAGACGTAACTGGCAACGGTGCGCATGCAACCATCTACGGAAATGGTCAATGGGGATCGGGAATATCCCGTTATGCCTTGGACTTAACGGCAAACTCCGGATGGGCGGAAGCCGGGCCTAACGACAATCTCAAAGCTCAAGAAAAATACTCTATCGCTCTTTGGTTCAAAAGCTCCGGATCACAACAGGGATGGACTCAGATACTTTCAAAAAGACAGGAAGTATTTTCGCCGTATTTCGTACAATTTGATGAAGGAGGAGACTCCTTAAAGGTCTACCATCGCTTTCAGGCAGATTACGTCAATTCAGGAACATTTCCAATCAATCACGGAGTCTGGAATCATCTCGCGTCCACTTTCGACGGCCAAAAATTCAAATCCTACTTAAATGGAAGGATCGTCGGATCCGTAGACGAAACAAGAGGTATTTCTCAGGACAACGGAATACTCGGCATTGGCGGCACTCCCGGTGGAGGTGACGTCTTTGAGGGACTAATTGACGATGTCCGCCTCTACAATGTAGCACTTTCTCATGAAAACATCGTAGTAGCACATGGTGACGGCATGGGAGATTTTGGACCGAGCGTGGAGATAAATGCGACCTTGGCCACTCACGATCACCCCATTCCCGTCTCGATTATATTTCGCGACGTCACGGGGAACGATGCCAACGTATCGGGCTTTCTCGAGACCGACATTCAAGTCAAGGGAGCATCCGTACAGAATTTCACCCCTTCCGACGTCAATGCCTCTAGATATCAATTCGAATTGATACCGGACAGAAACCAGACCTTTGTATTCATCACCATCCCCACAGGAACGGCTCAAGACGCCAATGGAGACCATTCGATTCGAGCGACTCATAGACTCAACTTCAACGTAAAGGTTACGCGAGTTGCAGATCTCGTGGGATGGTGGACCTTCGACGAAACATCCGGAAACATAGCAGCCGACACCTCGGGTGGTGATGCCAACGCCACCGTTTTTGGCGGAGCCGCATGGGCCGGAGCAAACGCCAAATTCGGTACGGGAGCACTTGTGTTAGATGGAACCGATGACTACGCAATGGCCTCCGCCTTGATGACTCCCGACAGAATCACCAGAGTGAATGATCTTCTTGCATACTGGCCTTTCGACGAAGGCGCGGGAACGCAAACCGCCGATGCAGGCGACGGGAACCGTGACATTGGCGACATTGGCGGAGCAACTTGGACGGACGGCAAGTTCGGCAAAGCTCTCTCCTACAACGGAGGATCCACTGCATTGCCGCTTTCGGCTCACCCGCCCGCCTCCGGGACGGAATTTTCGATATCGTTCTGGAGTTGGGGAGACCCTGCCAACTTGCCCGGCAAAGCTTCCTCCATAATGGAATCGGCCGGCGGCGCCGGCAGAATCATCAACATTCACTTTCCTTGGAACAACAGCAACGTGTACTGGGACGTCGGGGACGGCACGCACGATCGGATCAGCAAGAATCCAGGGACATCTTACCTCTGGGGGAACTGGACGCACTGGGTGTTCATTCACAATCGAGCAACAGGAGAAATGAAATGGTACGTCAACGGCGCCTTAGAGCATAGCGGAACCGGAATGACGCAAACCATGGGAACTCCGGCAAGATGGTTCTTGGGTTCTCACAACGGCGGTAACGGAAGTTACTGGTATGGAAAAGTCGACGAATTGAGAATTTACGACGTCGAGCTCTCCTCCTTCGATGTAGAATCGATTTATCGCGAAGCCTCTGGCTCACCTTTAGATTTAGGCGAGAACGATTATACGATTTCCACATGGTTCAAGCCCGCATCTAATCCCAACTACGTACCGGGACTCACTGCGGGAGGTCTAAACGGCGACATGAGCTTTGCAGCAAATCCCGGAAACTTGAATTCAAACACTTCCAATTCAGGAGCCACCAATGGAATCGACCCGCTTGGACCCTCGGTATCCGAGTCCAAATCCAAACCGCCATGGAAAGACCAGTGGACGGTCGTCTACAGCGGCCAAATTTACGACGACGACGGAGTGATGGCGTTTCAGGAAGACATCGACGACAAGGCATGGCTTGTCGTCAACGGACAGCAACTGCTAAATGACACTGGCTGGAACAGAGAGACTACCGGCAACACGAATTTTGGAACCGGAGGCTGGTTCGACTTTGAATTACGGATGTCCAATGGAGGTGGCGGAGCCGGGAGAGCCAACGCACCAACGGGTTTTGGCTGGGATTCTACAGGAGGCACGACTTGGGTTCCGCCTCGGAACTCCAACGCCAATACCCCAGACCTCTTTCGGACGGAGGAACCACCAAACCCCTTGGTCGCTCGACTAGGAACTTCTGCCGAA
>Ga0209362_1002424_pt1 | contig 13769 bp, 7 predicted proteins | sample SaaInlV_165m_DNA_FD_184680 | JGI IMG/M metagenome (GOLD analysis project Ga0209362, IMG submission 184680) | Marine microbial communities from expanding oxygen minimum zones in the Saanich Inlet - Saanich Inlet SI037_S3LV_110m_DNA (SPAdes)... | ecosystem: Environmental > Aquatic > Marine >...
AATGGGCGCGCGCAGGGTAGCCCATCTGGCGGATCATTTCGGCCATGACGCCGGTTACCTCGGCGCCTTTAAGGTACGCGCGCATGGATTGGGAGCCCGATATCCAGTCGTTGCCGCTGGCGCCCAGAAACGTCTCGAAGCCCTGATCGATGAGCACCACCAGGGCGTATTTGTGATACGGCTCGATCTCCTTGCCGTGCTTGTCGTGGGAGTACCAGCAATAATCCGGGATCGCACAAATGCCGGTGATCGAGGATCCCATGGCGTGTGCCAGGGCTTTCAAGGCTTTGGCATTGTCTTCGCCGGCGCTGCTGTTCGCAGCCTTCTGGGACGATGCCTGTCCGTCCTGCAACGGTTTCAGCGCCCACATGGGGCGCACCAAGCCTTGGGCAACGGGATGCTTTTGCGACCAGCGGGCGGCTTCACGGGCGGCCTTTTTCGACAGATCACCAAGGGCTGTGCGCACATACATGTTGGCGCGGCTGGGTACGCGCGGCACTTCATCTTCGAATATTTGGGTAGTGATTTTCTGGGTGCGCTTAACCGTCTCAACCGGATAGGGGCCGAGATGGGACGGCCGCCGCGCCCGGCGCCATCGCTCAGCGCCCGAGACCGCGCCCGAGCCCCCAAAAAAATAATGCAGATCACGCCCGTTCCTTGCCGAAGCGTGCAACGGCAAATCGGTGGCCAGCGCATAATCGGTGGTGACGACGGCCAGCGCGAAGCGGTCATCCAAATAGGGATTGATGAGACGCTCGCCATCCCGCAAAGCCAACCCGGCGAGCACGGCAAGTTTATCCAGGCCGATTTCCGTGGCCCCGGTCCAATGGGCGCGGGCATTGAAGCCCATAGCGGCGATCTGGCCGGCCAGATCGACGGCGATCTCGGCGGCGCGCAAGGTTGCCATCAGATGGGCGTTGCCGGCGAGCCAGTCTTTTGCCCGATTGCCGTCATCAATGGCACCGGAATATTCCGCCAGCACCACCACGGCGTGCCTTCCCGCCCCGGCATTGCCATTCAGCCAGGCGTTATCCGGGATTTCGCAAACGGCGATTTGCGAGGCATCAAGGAAATAGCCAGCGCCCTTGATGTCGCGGGTGCGGGGTCCCAGATCATCGGGCACCGGCGCTAATTTGGCGAACGGCTCCGGGCTCTGCAGGGTTTGGTAGGCATCCAGATGGGTCAGCGCCGCCTTGACCAGGGGTGCGGCTGCATCGGAAAAGCTCAAGGGGGCATCTTCGGGCGCAAGGTTGGCCTCGGCATTGGCGGCGGCGGCATCCCTTTGCAATCTCCCCAAGGGATAGGGGCCAAGCTCAATGGGGCGATTTTTGCGGTTCAAGCCAAACATGAAATGTTCCTCGGCCTCTAATCATCGGGCCGCACAGGGTTGCCGCTACGATAAGCGGCAGGCCCTCGACATTCAAAACATTTCGTCTGCCGCCAAGTTTTTAAGCGTCTAAATAGGCCGAGATGGTCGCCAAGACATGGGTCACATCGATGGGTTTGGTGAGATATTCTTCGAAGCCGGCGTTTTTGCCCTTTTCGATCTCGCCGGGCATGGCGGCTGCAGTCAACGCCAGAACCGGAATTCTTTTGGTTTTTTGATCGGCGCGCAAGGCATGCAGCGCCTCGATGCCATTCATGCCAGGAAGATTGATATCCATGAGGATTAGATCGGGAACCTGGTCCCGTGCTATGCCGATAGCGTTTTCAGCGTCGCCGGCGGCGATCATTTCAACGTCCGGAATACGCTCGATTATGGTTTTCATCAATTCCAGATTGGCCGGATTGTCTTCTACATAAAGAATAGTGCCGGAGGATTTCCCAACGCTGGGTCCTACAGTAGCCAGGCCTGGCTCTTCCGCCGCGCCGAGGACGGGTGCCTGATCTTCAGCGATCGGTATATCGATCCAGAATGAGGAGCCAACGCCCTCTTGGCTTTCAAATCCGATGCGGCCACCCAACAACTCGACGATTTGGCTGGTGATTGTCAGGCCGATTCCGGTACCTTCGATATCGCCGGCCTCGCGGCCAAGGCGGTTGAACGGCTCGAACAGGCCACCTTGTTTCTCTGCCGGGATGCCGTGACCGGTAACGGTCACGCGCAAAAATTCGGGATCGGCAATCTCGGAGCGGACGGTCACGGAGCCACCATCCCGATTATATTTCACCGCGTTCGACATCAGATTGAGCAACGCCTGCAGGAGGCGGAGCCGGTCGGTGCTGACCAGCGGTAGATCCGCATCGGCCATACGGTTTTCAATGGTTACACCGGCGTTTTCGGCGCGTGCCAGCACCATTTCTAGGCCTTCTTCGACCACCTGGTGCACTTCGATATTCTCGATCGTCAAATCGATCTGGCCGGCCTCGATCTTGGACAATTCAAGAACCTGATCGATCAATTCGAGCAGATGCTCACCGCCCTTGATCACATGACGCGTATAGCCCAACTGAACCTCGGAAATCGGCTCGTTGGGATCGTGCTCCAGCAACTGGCTGAACCCCAAGATGGCGTTCAGCGGCGTGCGCAGCTCGTGGCTCATTGAGGCCAGGAATTCCGACTTGGCCCTATTGGCGGCCTCCGCATGGGCCTGGGCCAATCGCAACTCGCCTTCCTGTTTTACGCGCTCCGAAATATCGGTGCGGATGATCAGCGTGCCCTGGTCAGCAGTCCGGTAGCGAATAATCTCGATCCAGCGGCCGTCTTTCTGATGCTGAACGACCGTCGAGCGCGGCGTATCGTGGAAATCTAATATCGCCGTCATATAGGCTTGGTGATCGGTCTTGGCATCATCATGCAGCAGGTGTTCCCAGATCGCCTCGACAATCGCATCCGCCGATGTGCCGGGGACAAGCAGATCCTTAAACGCGGAAAATTCCTTTTCGACGTTGGAATTGCCAGTCACGTAGCGGTCGTTTTGATCATAGAGATAAACGCTTTCGGAGATGGCTTCGATGGTATCGGTAAATATTTGCTGTGCGGTTTCGGCTTCCTTGATGTCGGTTATGTCTGCGTTGGTTCCCCGATAGCCCAGAAATTTCCCTTTATCGCCAAAAATCGGGACACCATTGGTTCGTATCCAGGTTTCGTTGCCGCTCGGCATGACGCGAGCGTAATCGAAATTCCGGAAAGGCTTGTTTGCCGCCAACAGGGCCCGATGATCCCGCCAAATTTGAGTGTTTGCGTCGATACCGGAAAATTCCCATCGGGCTAGGCCGATCATATCATCGGATGGCATCCTGGCTTCGCTTGACGGGGTATCGGTTATGTAGGTGTAGCGGAATTCCTGATCCATTTCCCAAAACCGGTCGCCCGCCGAATTGGCGAAATCTTGAAATCTCTGTTCGCCCAGACGGCGATCGGCTTCGGCATGCTTCTCTCTGGTAATGTCCTGAATTTGACCGATAAAATACAATGGCTTTCCGGTTTCGTCTTTGATCAGAGAACGGCTCACCCGCCCCCAGACTACTTGGCCATCTTTACGGATATATCGTTTTTCCTGCGCCGGAACACTTTTATCGCCGGCCAATGCCTTTTTGCGCACGGCCCCCGTCTCCAAGGCATCTTCAGGATAGGTAACTACTCCAACGTTCATGCCAAGGAGCTGGTCCCCTTCATAGCCAAGAAAGTCACATAAAGACCGATTGACCCGGATAAAATCGCCATCCAGGGAAATTTCCGTCATGCCGATTGCGGCATCTTCGAACGACCTTCGGAAGCGGTATTCGCTTTCCGACCGGGCCTGCTCGGCAATTTTCCGATCATCGATCGCGATGCAGGATCCCGTTATCAGAAGCGGCCGTCCATCCGCATCGCGCTTCATTTCGCCGCGCGAGTTCATCCAATGGGAGCTGCCGTCGGGCCAAACCACCCGGAAATCGTTGTTGTATTCCTGGACACCATCCAGAGCGGCGGCCATGGCTGCCTTAACTTGGTCCAAATCATCCGGATGTATGATGCGGGCAAAATCATCCGCCATGAAGCCTTTGTATTCCTTGGGCCTCACTCCGAACATTTCTTTTAAATGATCATCCCAGTAATGGGTGTCATCCTGAACATTCCATTGCCAAGTACCGATCTTCGCGGTTCCAAGGGCAAATTCGGTCCAGATTTTCTGCTCCAACAATTCATGTTCGGAATTTTTGCGCTCAGAGATATCGCGCAATATTCCGACGAATTTCTTTTCGCCATTGACGGTCATGGGCGAAACGGTCAGTTCCATGGGGAACAAAGATCCGTCTTTTTTAAGCCCTTCTAGGTCGCGCGCCTGATCGATGACGCGGGGGGCGCTCAGATCAGACTGTTCGGTATATTGGTGATGCTGATCGCGCAAATCCTGCGCCATCAATACGGAAACATTCTTACCAAGCATTTCCGAAGCGCCGTAACCGAATATTCTGCAAGCAACCGGGTTGATACTTTCGATACTACCCTGCTCGTCTATGGTCACAATACCTTCGGCGGTATTGGCGACAACCTGGGTATAGCGCTCATTGTTGGCGACTTCGGCGACAAAAATGGCATATCCGCTGGATATCAGCCCAGCCAGCACGCAGCCGTAGCTGATAAATTTCAACACATGGGCGACATCGAAATTAAAGTCGAAAAGCTGAATTGAATGGGCCATGAAGCCGGCCTGCGCAAAGAAGCCAACGATTAAGGACAGGATCAGCCAGTGCTGGAAATCTCCGGTGCGCCAATTCTGCCGTTTTACGAATCCGACAAAGGCTGCAAAGAAAAGCAATGCTGACAATAATTCTTCAGGCCTAGGGAGGAAAAATTCCAAATAATAGGCGCGCGGCATCGGCACCAATGCGAAAAACAAAAAACAGGCGGCGGTATACGCACCTGTTAAAATATAGACTTGGCCCGGCTTCATTGGGGGAGCGCCGTCGGAGCGGCCTTCCCGGATGCTCACAAGCAGTCCTATGACCATCATCGAAGACAAAAGAACACGTCCCGCCGTCCAACTCCACGGAATGAGCAACGCCGGAGCAGACGGCATGTAATGGACAAAAAATTCAGATGTTACCACCGCATGGTAAACATCCAACAGACCGGTGCCGGCAAAACCCATGCCGATCAGCAAGTATAAGCATTCCCGTTTTGTGTGATAACGAGCCAGCGCCAGAACAGCGATAAACAGGGCAAGCGTGGCCACCACGGTTTCCATGACCGTGTGCAGTTGGGCGTTCCCCTGCCATTCCGTGCCCGCAAGAATCAACGATGCGGCCAGCAGGGCAAGCGCGGTGGCCCAGTACCATATGACGCGTTTATTCATTCGTTCGGCTTTGGCTTCCCTCGACTATCAGTGAATTGGGAATTTATGCGCCGAAAACCAAGCTGAAATGGAGAATAATACGCGAAATCGAAGTTCGGAAAAATTATCCGCGCTTGTCGATGAAGCGGTTCTGTTTTACCTGGCCGGTGAACTCGGCTTCCAGGCTCCCCGGCGCTAGAATTTCCATGTCCGGGCTGACCTCAAATTTGGCCTTGATAGCGCCCGCCACGCGCACCGCCACTTGGGCACTGTCCGGCCCCTCCCCCAGCTCGATAAATACGCGGATAGCGTCGAGGGTATCGGTCTCGGCAATCTCGACCTTGTAGTCGGCCACATCCAACTGGCGCAGCATGAAATCGTCAAAATCCGCATGGTTGATATTGATGCCGCGCACCTTGAAAAAGCCCGAAGTGCGCGCGCCGTGATAGACTTTGGGATAGATCGACAAGGCATCGCCCACCACCGGTTCGGCCCGCTGCCAGCGCACATAGTCGCCCATGTTCCAGCGCAGGAACGGCGTAATGGTGTTGTTCCAAAGCGGGGTAATGACCAAAATTCCGTTTTCGCCCTCGGCAACCGGCGCTTCGGTTGCCTCGTCCAGAACCTCGAAATGATACAAATCAGTCCAAAAGACCATGCCGTCATGATCGCTGATCTCAGAGGCCAGGGCGGAGCCTTCGGTGCAGCCGAATTGATCGTACAGCTCCGCCCCCCACATGCTTTCGATACGCGCCCGCTTGCCGGGCGAGACCGGCTCGGCGGCGGTCAGAAACTTGGTAACCGAGCTGGCCGCCAGATCGACGCCCATCCGCTCCGCCACCTGCGCCAATTGCAGACCGTAACTTGCCATGCCGGCGAACACGGTAGGCTTCAAAGTCTCGATCAATTCCACCTGTAGCTCCGACGGTGTTGAATTGCCGGCGCCGCACCAGACCGTGCCGATGCCGAGTTCTTCGGCGGTGCGCGCATAGAGGCTGCCTACCGGATGAATGCCGAGCGGAAAGGCAACGTGGGCCAGATCATGTGCGCCAACGCCGGCCGCCAGCCAGAGACGGCGGAACGCTTCCAGTCCGAAGCGCATGTCTTCGCGGGAGCGCGGATAAAATAATGGCCGCCCGGTGGCGCCGCCGGAGCGCCAATATTCGACCACATCGGCCCGATTACCGATGCAGAAATCATCGAAAAATCGATCCGGCGCCAGGCCGCGCAATTGCTCTTTGGTGAGGATCGGGATTTTACGCCATTCATCGGGCTCATCCAGCCGGTCCATATTGATATGGTCCAGCTTGCCGGCATAGAACGCCGATGCCTTGGCGCGCTCTACCGCCAGTTTTTTCTGCCGGCTTTGCAGGCGCTCTATGTCATCGGCGCTCTGCGCCGGAAATGGCGTTTCTGGGGTTTCCCACATGACCTTTATCTCCATCTGGCGCAGCGGCGAATTCCATGCTTGCACGCCCGCTCATCACCGATAAGGTTAGAGCATGGTAAAGATAAGCAGCAAACATATATTCCGGGCCGATCACGTGGGCAGTTTCGTGCGCCCGGCCAGGCTGATCGAAGCGGCGCGCAAGCGTCGCGCCGGCGCCATGGATGCGGATGGCTTCCGCGAGATCCAGGATCAATGCATTGCCGAGATTGCCGCCTTCCAGGAGGATATCGGCTTGGCTTCGATTACCGATGGCGAGTTTCGGCGCGCCGTCTGGTCCGGCGGCGTCATCAGCGCATTGGAGGGGATGGGCGTGCGCGATGCCGGCACGCTTACCTTCAAGAACGCCGACGGAACGGTATTCACGCCGCCGTCGCCTTATGCCGAAACCAAACTAAAACGCCGGGGGACTATCGTCGCCGATGATTATACGTATCTGCGCTCCATGAGCCTTAAAGGTTTGCCCAAGGTGACGATGGCGTCGCCGCCGGTGCTGCATTTCTTTCTTGGCGATGACAGTTTCGACAAGGGCGCCTATCCAGACCGAGACGCCTATTTTGCCGACCTGGCCGCCATTTATCGGGACGAGATTGCCGATCTGGCGGCGGCCGGCTGCACCTATGTGCAGCTCGATGATACCGCGCTGCCCTGCAATTGCGACACCGACGCCCGCGCCGCCATTGCCGGCCGGGGCGAAGATGCGGACGAGCTGACCGACGCCTATATCGGCGTCATCAACGATGCCTTGCGGGACCGCCCGGACAATATGACCATCGGCCTGCATATGTGCCGAGGCAATTTAAAGGGCATGTGGATGGGCGAAGGCGGCTATGAGCCGATCGCCGAGAAGCTGTTCAATCAGCTAAACGTGGATACGTTTTTTCTGGAATACGACACCGAGCGGGCCGGTGATTTTGCGCCACTCCAGCATCTGCCCAAGGGCAAGCTGGCGACCCTCGGCCTGATCAGCGCCAAGACGCCGGCGCTAGAGAATAAATCCGAAATTACGGCGCGCATCAATGCCGCCGCAAAATATGCGCCCCTGGATCAATTGGCGCTCAGCCCCCAATGCGGATTTTCGTCCGGCGGCGGCGATGGCCAGGTGGTCGATATGGACGACACCAGAGCCAAGCTGGAACTGGTGGTCGCAATCGCCGAAGAGGTCTGGGGCACCGCCTAGGCCCGATGCGCCGGCGCCGATGATTCACCATTATTTCGTGACAGTTTACTAATTACGGCTATAAAAATTGAATTAATTAGTATACTGTCACGAATTAACAAATGACAAAACGGGGGTTGAACGCAATCCATTTAATTCGTGACAGTATACAAATTAAATGCAGGAATTAAATGCGAATCGGCAACCTGGTTTATTTCAGTAACCGCCGAGCCTCTACCCGCAAGCCTCCACCGCGCGCGCCGCCATGACGCCCACCAGATGCGCCCGATAATCTGCCGCCGCGTGGATGTCGGACAACATGCCGCCCTCGGCCACGCTGGCACCCGCGATAGCGCTCGCCGAGAAATCACCGCTCAGCGCCGCTTCCGCGTCCGAAGCTCGGAACACACCCGATGCACCGGCGCCGGTAACCGCAACCCGCACGCCGCCGGCGCCCGATGAGACGAACACCCCAACCAGAGCAAAACGGCTGGCCGGGTTTTGTAGCTTTGCATAGCCCGCTTTTTCCGGCACCGGGAAGGAGACGGCGGTGATAATCTCGCCGTCTTCGAGGGCGGTTTCCAATAACCCGGTGAAGAAGTCATCGGCGGCAATTTCCCGTTGGTTGGTGATGATGGTGGCGCCGAGGCCTAGGCAAGCAGCCGGATAATCCGCCGCCGGATCGTTATTGGCGATGGAACCGCCGATGGTACCCCGGTTGCGCACCTGGGGATCACCGATGCCTTCGGCCAGATCCGCCAGCGCCGGAATGCGGCCGTTAACGTCATCGGAATTGGCCACCTGGTAGTGGTTAACCATGGCGCCGATGACTAGCGTTTCGCCATCCACCGTGATGGTATGAAGCGCACCGATGCCGCCCAGATCGACCAGATCAGACGGCTGGTTGAGACCCAGCTTGATGGCCGGCAACAGGGTCATGCCGCCGGCGAGATACGCCCCCTCGGAGGCGGATTTCAGGCTGGCGGCGGCGGCTTCCAGATCGGCGGCTTTAAGATAATTAATATCGGACATTTCCGTTCCCCCTTCAGCTCGCGGCCTGGATGGCGCGCCACACGGTTTGCGGCGTCGCGGGCATGGTGATGTCGGTAACACCTAATTCTGACAAGGCATCGATTACGGCGTTGATCACGGCGGGCGGAGACGCTATCGCCCCGGCCTCGCCGCACCCCTTGGCCCCTAACGGGTTATGGGGACACAGCGTTTCCTGATGCGCAATTGCGATGTTCGGAAAAGTGTCGGCACGGGGCATGGCGTAATCCATGAACGAGCCGCTCAGAAGCTGCCCGTTGTCGTCGTAAACGCAGTTCTCCAACAGGGCCTGTCCAACGCCATGGGCGACGCCGCCGTGGATTTGCCCCTCGACAATGATGGGATTGATAACCCGTCCGACATCATCGACAGCGGTGTAGTTGACGATCTCGACGACACCGGTATTGGGATCGATCTCCACCTCGCAGACATGGCATCCATTAGGAAATGTGAAATTCAACGGATCATAGAAAGCGGTTTCGTCGAGGCCCGGCTCCAGGGTCTCTAGCGGGTAGTTGTGCGGCACGTAGGCCGAAAACGCAACTTCTCCGATACTCATGGCCTTATCGGTTCCAGCAACGGTAAAATTGCCAGCGGCAAACTCGATATCGCCCTCGGAGGCTTCCAACGTATGGGCAGCGATCTTCTTGCCCTTATCGATAATTTTGTCGATCGCCTTGACGATGGCTGATCCGCCGACGCAGGTCGAGCGAGAGCCGTAAGTGCCCATGCCAAATGGCACCTTGTCGGTATCGCCACTAACAATTTCGACGTTTTCGATCGGCACGCCAAGATGCTCGGATACGATTTGGGCGAAAGTGGTTTCGTGACCCTGCCCATTACTTTTTGAGCCGGTGAAGACGGTTACCGAACCGGTCGGATGCATCCGCACCCCCGCCGCTTCGTAAAGCCCGGCGCGGGCACCAATGGCCCCAGCGACGTTCGACGGCGCCAACCCGCAGGCCTCGATATAGGTGGACAAACCGATACCGCGCAGCTTACCGGATTTCTTGGATTCGGCCCGGCGTGCTTCAATGCCCGCGAAATCGGACAATTCCAGCCCAGTGTCCAGGGCCGCCGCATAGTTGCCGCTGTCATATTGCAGCACCACCGGCGTCTGATAGGGAAACGCATCCGCTGGAATGAGATTCTTTCTGCGGATTTCATCCGCGCCCAAACCCAATTCGCGCGCCGCCTGATCAACGATGCGCTCAAGCAAATAGGTGGCCTCCGGCCTTCCGGCGCCGCGCTCCGCATCTACCGGCACTGTATTGGTGAAAGCCGCGGTAACCTGGCAATGCACCGCCGGCGTCGTGTACTGCCCGGCCAGCACCGGCCCATAGAGATATGATGGAATCAAGGGACCGAACGTAGACAGATAAGCGCCAAGATTGGCGGTTGTCTGAACGCGCAGGCCGAGAAAATTGCCGTCCTTATCCATCGCCAGCTCGGCATGGGTAACATGGTCTCGGCCATGGGTATCGGACAGGAAACTTTCCGAACGCTCGGCCGTCCATTTCACTGGCCGGCCGACTTGCGACGCAGCCCAGGTGACGGCGGCTTCTTCGGGATAGTGAGAAATTTTGGATCCGAAGGCGCCGCCCACATCGGGGGAAACAACGCGCAATTTATGTTCGGGTATTTGCAGCACGAACGCTCCCATGAGAAGGCGCACCACGTGGGGTAGCTGCGATGATGTGTAGAGCGTGTAACTATCGCTCGCCGCCTCAAATTCGCCGATGGCCACCCTAGGCTCTATGGCGTTCGGTAGCTTGCGGTTGTTGATCAGGTCGAGCTTTGTGACATGATCAGCATTCGCAAACGCGGCCTCGGTCGCATCCTTGTCGCCGATTTCCCATTCAAAGCAGACATTTTTTTCGGCCTCGGTATGTAACTGCGGCGCACCGTCTTTGATCGCTTCAACCGAAGACGTCACGGCGGGCAGACTGTTCAAATCAACAACAATCATCTGCGCGGCGGTTTTCGCCTGTTTAACGCTTTCGGCGACAATCATGGCCACCGGGTCACCAACAAATCGCACCTTGCCTTGTGCGATCACAGAACGCGGCGGCTCGTTCATAGGGCCGCCATCGGGCGCGAACCCGCAAGGTATACCGCCGAGGCCAGCCGCTTCGATATCAGCGCCGGTATAGATGGCGACAACGCCATCGGCCTTGGCGGCGGCGGCGGTATCGATAGACTTGATCTCCGCGTGCGCGACGTTCGAGCGCAGAATATAAGCATGGGTCTGGTTCGGGCGGTTAATGTCGTCGGTGTAATTACCCTTGCCGGTGAGAAAGCGTTTGTCTTCCTTGCGCAGAACGGGAGCGCCGATACCTTGATCACTCATGACTTATCCCCTCATGTCTTGGGCGGCCGCTAGCACGGCCTTGACGATGTTATGATAACCGGTGCAACGGCAGAGGTTGCCCTCCAGCCCTTTGCGCACCTCGGCTTCGGTCGGATCCGGGTTTTTGCTCACCAGATCGATTGCGCTGATCAACATACCCGGCGTGCAAAAGCCGCATTGCAGGGCATGATTGTCGTGGAACGCCTTCTGCATGGGATGCATGTCACCGTTCGTTGCCAATCCTTCGATGGTGACGATATCGGCGCCCTCGGCCTGCGCCGCCAGAATTGTGCAGCTTTTCACCGACGCGCCGTCCATTTGAACCACGCAGGCGCCGCATTGACTGGTATCACAGCCCACATGGGTGCCTGTCAGGTCCAGGTTCTGGCGGAGAAAATCGGCTAGCAAAACATCGGACGCGGCGCTGGCGGTAACGGCGCGACCGTTCACGGTCATGGATATTTCGGACATGGCAAAACCTCCCTTGTTCCGATAAAAATTGTTTTTGCGAGCCGGGCACGTCGTTAACCAACTCTTATGGGCCAAAGTGTGCGGCTTCCGAAATTTAAAATCAAGTGCAGGGTGCGAAAGCCCGACCGGCCACACGCACAATTGAAGCATCAAATATTCCTAGAAATTAAAACCTTTATCCCCATATGAGGTAGACCGATACAATTATCTGGTGCGGTAGAAAATTCAATTGGCGTGGGAGAACGCCCGAGACCATGCTTGATCAATCAAATTCCAGCGCCGAAAAGGTCGCTCCGGACGCCGCCGATGCGCCCGTCGTCACCGATTGGGAAGACGTGTTCGAACATGCGGACCACGGGCTCATTCCGCTGGTGCTGCAGGCGCGTTCCATCGATGCATTAAAGAAATGCCTGCTGGTGATTGTGGAAAGCCTTTTCAGCCGCGACAGCGACGCCGGATTCCGGAACTCCTATTCGGCCAAGCTGGACGGCATCCTTCCCAGCGGCGAAATTCAGATCATCGACGGCACCGGCGGCGAGCTGGAAATCATCAAAAAAGGCGTCGTTGGGATGCTGCGCCAGATCAAGGAATTCCGCATTCAAAAAGCCAAAGATGCGCTGGCCAAATCCGCCGAAGAAAGAAAGGCAGAGGCCGCCGGGCGCAAGGGCGAAGATGCGGACGACGCCAATATGCTGCTTGAAATGAATGGCGGGTCTGAAAATGGCGAGGTAGCTAAAAAGCCCGCCAACGATCCCGAACCAGTCAGCGCCGAGGCATTGTTCACCAAATTGTTCTGCGCCGAATATGGGGCCAAGTTCGGCATTCTGCGCAAAGGTGTTACGCAAAAAACCAGCCCCAAGTTCAAGCTGCCGTTCCTGTTGTCGGAATCTTTCAACATCAAATTCGAAGCCTTGTTGCGTGAATACTTCATCGACGGGCTGCTGCATCGCTGCCGGGGCACCATCACCCGGGCAGACGGGCTGGATCCAGACGAGCGGGCAAAATTTTTGGAGCGCTATTTTACCGGCCGCGTCGGCAAATCCGAGGTTTGGAGTTTCTGGCAGGCGCTATGGGCGGACGTAACCGAGGTGAAGGAAATCCCGGCCAAACCGGTGCCCAAGAAGAAGAAAAAAGGCCTGTTGGGTTTCGCAAAAAAAGACACAGGCGATTTGAGCGAAGAAGAGGCCGAAGCGGAATGGAAAGAAGCGGTCCGGGATGCCAAGCAGAGCAACCAGCGTTGCGAGCAGGTCTGGGCCGAGATTTGCGCCCCGTCCGACGACTATGATCCGCCGGTGCGCGAAAAGGACGGCAAGCTGTTGATGGAGCTTTTCGGGCGCGGCACCAACGGCACCGTCAACCAAATGCGCGCCATCAACCAGATCGTCGATCAGGGCCTCGAATTGGGCCGGGTATTCTCCGATTATCAGCAAGGCAAGAGTATCGAGATTTGCCTGCTCGCCAACTGCTATCAGCGCCCTGCCCTTTACCTCGGCGAGAAAGGCCGCTTGCGCGAAATGTTGAAGGGATTCCGGAGCGCCAGCTTCCCCCTAATCGCCCGCTATCTGCCCGATTATATTCGCGAATAGAACCCGGCCATAACGGCTGGCCATCGCCCGCCCCGGCGGCGTATTCTGGTGCTTCAATTTATTGGGGCCGGCCATGGGTAATAACGATATCTTCGATGTAAGCGGATTGGTTACGGTGATCACCGGCGGTGCCAGCGGCATAGGTCTGGCCGTGGCCGAAGTGTTAAGCGCCGGCGGCGCATCCGTGACACTCGTCGACCGCGACGCGGATGCCCTGGCGGGCGCAGAGCGGGACTTATCGGCCGGCGGGGCCGAAGTGGACATCATCGAAGCCGATGTCACTGAGACCGGCGCACTATCCCATGCCTTTGATGCGGTCGCCGCCAAGCATGGCCGCATCGATGTGGTCTTCGCCAACGCCGGCATCGGCGGCGGCCCCGGCTTCCTCACCGGCGACGGCGCCCGCAATTCAAGCCGCAATTTCGAGGACCTGCCCGATGCGCAA
>Ga0209362_1002428_pt1 | contig 13743 bp, 13 predicted proteins | sample SaaInlV_165m_DNA_FD_184680 | JGI IMG/M metagenome (GOLD analysis project Ga0209362, IMG submission 184680) | Marine microbial communities from expanding oxygen minimum zones in the Saanich Inlet - Saanich Inlet SI037_S3LV_110m_DNA (SPAdes)... | ecosystem: Environmental > Aquatic > Marine >...
CCAAAAATGGCGCCGATTATATCTGCTCGTTCAACGAGTCCATCAACTTCGTAGGAAAGTTTAACGTGATATTTGACAATTCCTGATTGAGGCATATACTCTTCATCTCCTTTATCATTATACCCTAAATTCTAATCTGCAATATATGAGGGTATCGAAAAAGATAGATAAATTTGAGATAAAGCAAACGCTAAGTGAATTAAAAAATTAAAATAAAGGATACTAGTTTATTCAGTACTAAATGAGTGGCCACATGAACAGGATTTTGTAACATTTGGATTGTTAATTTTAAATCCAGAACCCATTAGGCTTTCAATATAGTCAACGTTTGCACCTTGTAAATGATCGACACTGTAGCTATCAACTAAGAGTTTAACTCCATTTTCTTCAAGAACTAGATCATCTTCTTCTGGGGCTTTTTCAAATCCCATTCCATAAGATAATCCAGAACAACCTCCACCTTGAACATATACTCGTAAGTATTCAGGGGATTCGGCTTCCTCTTTCATGAATTCATGAATTTTCTCAGCTGCTTTTGCAGTAACTGTAACCATTTTTTGTGTTTGTTCAGTTGCCATTATGATCAAAAACCAATTTTAAATTATAATAAGTTTTTCCCCGTCAACATACTAGTAATGTAAATAGGCTCAGCACACGATGAGGAAACTGGTGATGATGGTTAAGGTTATTTACAGAACTATTGATGTTTTGTTATGTTTGAGGGGAAAAAAATTCTAATCACAGGTGGAACAGGTTCCTTAGGTCAAGCATTAACAAAAAGATTGTTAAAATCTGATGTTGATACAATCAGAATTTTTAGTAGAAATGAAAGTAAACAAATTGAAATGGCATCAAAACTTACTGATAAGCGCCTTAGATTTCTTTTAGGTGACATTCGAGATTATGATCGATTAAATCGTGCGTTAGAAGATATTGATATTGTCTTTCACGTGGCAGCTCTCAAACATGTTCCTGTGATAGAATATAATCCCTTTGAAGGAATTAAAACTAATGTTATTGGTTCTCAGAATGTTATTGCTGCCTGTTTAGAACAGAATGTGGAAAGAGCAATTTGTATTGGAACTGATAAAGCTGTATCACCAATCAATACGTATGGCGCTACAAAACTTTTAATGGAAAAACTTTTTGTAACTGCAAGTAATTATTTAAATCAACAACGTCATCGTACAAAGTTCATTACTTTGAGATATGGTAATGTTGTTGGAAGTAGTGGTTCTGTAATACCAAAATTCGTTGAACAAATAAAAAATAAAAAACAAATTACAATAACAGATCCAAAAATGACTAGATTTAGTATAACAATGGATGAAGCATTAGATTTTATTCTTAAAGCTTCAAAACTTGGTAAAGGATCAGAAATTTTTGTCCCAAAAATGAAAGCATATTCGATTACTTCTGTAAAAGATTCTCTTTTCGAATTATTAGGTGATACCGGAGAAGAAATCACTGGAATTCGAGAAGGTGAAAAACTTGATGAAGTTTTAATTAGTGATAATGAAATAAGATATTGTTGGGAACTAGAAGACATGTATATGATACTACATCCAATTATAAACAAAAATTATTCTGAAGAAACAAATGAATTAAAAAAAATTGAAAGTATGAAATCATATTCGTCTGTAAATGCTACAAAACTTTCTAATGATGAATTAAAAAAGATTATCAAAGATTACTGTCTCTAATTTTCTAATAATGATTCTATACTATAATTAATATACGAATCATGATTTTTCAAAGTATTGAATGTTTTAATTATTGCCGCACATCCTGATGATGAAATACTAGGTATGGGTGGAACTATTCTAAAACATACATCACAAAAAGATAATGTCACGATAGTTTACATGGCAACAGGAATCACTGCAAGGCGTTCAAGTAATGAAATAAAATCAAATGAAGAGAAAAAATTCCAAAAAAAAATTTTGGAATTAAGAAAAGATTCCTTAAAAGCAGCTAATCTTTTGAATGTCAAAAATGTAAAATTTTATGATTTTCCGGATAATCAAATGGACAGTATCACGCTTTTGAATGTTGTAAAAGCAATTGAAAAAGAAATAAAATATGTAAAACCAGAAAGAGTCTATACGAATCATTATGGTGATCTGAATGTTGATCATCAAATAGTATCTAACGCAACACTCACTGCATGTAGGCCGCTGAACGGACCTGTGAAAGAAATACTCTCATTTGAAGTTCTTTCTTCAACTGAATGGAGTTATCCAAATGTATTCAAACCAAATTATTTTGTTAATATAAAAAAACAATTAAAAAAGAAAATCCAAGCTATGGAACAATTTAAAGATGAAATCAGAGATTTTCCTCATCCACGTTCCTCAAAAAATATTGAATTTGTTGCAGGTAGATGGGGGACTGTTGCTGGTTTAGAAGCAGCTGAAGCTTTTGAAATTATAAGAAAAATAGAGGAATAATCAATTCATAGATAGACATGTTCCAACAATTCAATAATTCTGTATCTTTAAAGGAAATATCTGATTTTTTAAATACAAATTTTGTGGGTCAAAATATTACCATTAACGGAATAAGCTCATTGAATAAAATTCAAAATAATACACTTCTTTTTTATTCTGAATTAAGTAGTATACAATTTAACATAAAAGATAATTCAAAATATGATCTTACAAAATTAGACAATTATGAAAATATTGCAATAATTGCAGACGAGTGTCTAAAAACAAAAATCAATATTCCAATAATTTTCTCAAAAAATCCTAGATTAGATTTTGAACGTATTGTAATGAATTTTTTTGTAAAAGAAAAATTCTTATCAAATATCCACGAAACCGCGATTATCGAAGATGGAGCTAAAATTGGAAAAAATGTATACATTGGTTCCCATTGTTATATTGATAATGATGTAATAATTGGAGATGGAACAAAAATTTTACAAAATACTTGTATATATGGGAAAACCACAATTGGTTCTAATTCTGTAATCAAATCTAATACTACAATTGGTAGTGAAGGTTTTAGTTTTAGTTACGAAAATAATGATACTTTTCATTTTCCTCATTTAGGTTCTATAATAATTGGTGATAATGTATGGATTGGTTCAAACTGTACATTAGAACGTGCACAAATAGATGAAACAATAATCGAAGATCATGTAAAAATTGATGATTTAGTAAACATCGCACATAATACTCTCATTAAAAAATTCTCTCAAATTACAGTTGGAAGTATAATTTGTGGTAGAGCGATAATTGGTGAAAGATGTTGGATCGCTCCAAACTCAATAATTGATACTGGGTGTGAATTGGGTGATGATTCTTTTGTGGGTGTTTCAAGTTTTGTAAACAAAAACTTTCCTGAAAATTCTGTGGTCATTGGTACTCCTGCCAAATTTCTTAAAAAAAATCTTAATTAAAAAAATGGATATCTATAATACAAAATTACAAAAAATTAAAGAGAAAGGCTCTATTGATTTTATTAAATTCAATTATAATGATGAAAATATAATTTTAAAATTAGTTGATGAATCCGATGAAACTATTTCACTTCTTACACAATGGCGAATGAAATATCGAGATATGTTTGCAACTGATTTTACCATCAATGAAGAAAAAACAAAAAAATGGATTAAAAATGATATATTGGGAAATTCAGATAAAATTTTATTTCTAATATATGTAAACAAGAAAAAAATTGGAATTATTAGTCATTCAAACTATAATAAAGAAAATAATTCATGTATTATGGATACTATGATGAAAGATCCAAATTTTCATTTACCTGGACTCATGACAACCATTGAAAAAATCTATTTAAAATGGGTTTTTGATGAATTCGATTTATCAAAAATTACCGGTTTTTTATTTTCAGATAATGAAAATATGATGAATATTCACACAAAATGTGGTTGGGTAATTACTGATGTAGTTCCTATCGAGAAAATACGTTTAAATGAAAATTCAGAATCAATATGGAGAACGATGGATTCAGACTTAGAAAACATTAAGCCATCAAGATACTTTAATCTTATTGAACTTAATAGAAAAAACTTGATGAAAAATTTTAAAGATATAGAATATGAAGTTGTAGGTAATTGATTTGAAATTTAAAAATAAAATTGTATTAATTACTGGTGGAAGTCGTGGAATTGGAAAGTCTATTGCAAAAAAATTTGTTTCTGAAGGTGCTATTGTTGTAATAACCTCAAAAGATAAAATAAAACTTAAACAAACTTCCGAAGAATTAGGAGATCTATTCTTGGTATCTGGTGATATTCGAAATGATAGTGATGTACAAAATGTTGTCAAAAAAACCATTGAAAGATTTGGTCATATAGATATTCTTGTTAACAATGCTGGGATATTGCCTACGTTGAAATCTTTAGATAAAATTTCTGAAAATGAATGGAATGAAACTATAGACATTAATTTGAATGGAACCTTCAGATTTACCAAAGCTGTAATACCACACATGAAAAAATCAGGTGGCTCTATTATCAATATTTCATCAGATGCTGGATTGAAGCCATTTGAAAATTTTACTGCTGATGCATATACTGCATCGAAATCTGCAATAATCTTACTAACAAAATCTTGGGCATTAGAGTTTGCAAAAAATAATATTCGTGTAAACTGTGTTTCTGCTGCAGTTGTAGATACAGATATGACAAAAAAATTCTGGTTAGACACTAAAGAAAAAAGAGAGATAACTGCAGCTGAACATCCTTTAGGCCGTATTGGCACTGGTGATGATGTTGCTAACGCTGTATTATTTTTTGCACAAGATGATTCTTCATGGATTACAGGGACGATTTTACCCGTTGATGGTGGCGTCTCTATAAAATAATCTTCTTAAATTTTTTCAACTTCTACTATATCTAAACCAAATCCCATAGTTATTCCAACTAACAACCCATTTCCTGAAATAGTATTATTTTCAAACATTGCTTTATCTAATACTGTTGGTATGCTTACACCTGTAAGATTTCCATATTGTTCTAGTGTGTCAAATGATTCCGTAACTTGATTATTATCTAATTTATATAAATTTTGTAAACCACCTAAAATTTTCAAACTACCTGTATGTATCATTATTTTTTTCTGATTTTTCATAAATTTCTCTGCTAATCTTTCATCAAAATCTTCTACATCTTTTCCAAGTGATACATTTAACACTTTTTTTGAGTAATCTAATGTTCTATTCAATATATCGCTCCCAGCTGTTAATTCATATTCATACATATGATTCCCTGGGTTACCAACTAATCTTACACACGCTTTTCTATAATCGGCATCATTGAAATTTACTGCATGAGTTATTTTTCCAATTTTTACTGCAATTTGTTCTAATTCATTCATACTCATTACAAAAGCTGCAACCCCATCTCCAAAAAGGAATGAAAACATGGTTGAAACCCATTTCGAAATTTGTCGTTTTCTATCATATTGATCTTCTGAAATCTCACTTGGATTTTTTACAGCTTTGTCATCTTTCAAGTGTGGTAGATACCATCCAGAATTACATCCTGAAATCACGAATAGTATTTTATCATTTGGGCTATGAATAAAATTTTTTCCTAATTCTAATAATTTAGGTAAAGTTGAACATGCCATACCTTGAATATTGAAATGAGGAATGAATTTAGATAAACCCAATTTCGTTAGAAGAATTGAAGATAATCCTGGACTCAAAAAATCATTGTCTTCATAAGCTGTAACAATACATGTAATATCATTTTTTTTTAGATTTAGATTTTCTAGACATTTCTCTGCAACCTTAACACATAATTCTGAAATTGGTTCTCCATCTTCTTTAGATTTTACTGGCTTTCCTGAATTTGAGATATATTGTTCAAAAGGTCTTATAAAATGACGATTTTTAACTCCCAATTGGAAAATGTTTTCTTTAACACTCTCTGATAGTTTGTTACCTAAAATCTCAATCATTTCATTTGTTGTATATGAAAATTCTGGGTACTCTCTTGTCAAACCTGAAATCATGACATTATCTTTATTCATATTATTGAAAAATATCTATACATAATTACTCTTTCCACTTTTTATCGCATTTTGTTCCAATTCTTTATTTTTTAAAAATCGTCACAATCTATTAATTTTCCTTCAAAAATCTCCTTTTTAGCATTCTTACCTAAAATATCCTGAATCATTTTTGGCGGTAATCCATTTCCAGGGCGTAGTAACCCTAAATTTTTTTCAGAAAAAATTTCTCCTAATAAAATATTTTTTTTTGCTATCACACTACGTCTAGCTTGTAATTTAACCACATTTTCTTTTTTTGTAGGTTCAACAGTTTTTGAACCTAACATTTGATGTGCCTGTTTTATGGTTTTTACCCAATTTTTCAATTCAATTGAATCTGCAGAAAACCAGTGATCTGGTCCAGGTAAATCATGGCTTAATGTGAAATGTTTTTCAAAAACTCTTGCTCCTAATCCAACTGCTATTGAGGATGCTAAGGAATTTTGTGTATGATCTGAAAAACCTAATATGATATTAGAAAATGTATTTGAAAGCGTTTTTAATTTAAGTAAATTAACATTTTCTGCTTGTGTAGGGTATTCTGATGTGGCTAACATTAAAACTATGGGATACTCTTTTTTTGAATCGAAAACTTGTAAGCTTTCTTTAATCTCATTCAAGGTTGACATTCCACATGACATAATAATTGGTAATCCTGTTGAAGAAAATTCTTTGATTAAAGGAATATTGATAAGATCATCTGAACCTATTTTTATTGCTTGAATATTTAGTTCTAATAATAAATCAAGATCTGTACGATTTTCTGGCGTAGAAAGGAATAAAATTTGTTCTTCATCACATTTGTCTTTAATTTTTTTCCAATCTTGTTTTGAAAATTCACATCTTCTAAACATATCATACATTGATTCTATAATTTGTTGCTTTTGTGAAACGTAAGTATGTGTCAAATTTTTATCTAAAATAAATTCTGATGTTTTATATGTGAAAAATTTTACCGCATTAACTCCTGATTCTTTTGCGATGTGAATCATCTCCATTGCTTTATCAATATCTCCATTATGATTAATGCCTGCTTCTGCAATCAAGAATGGTTCCGAGTCTGGGCTAATTTCGTATTGGCCAATTTTTATACTATTCATTTACATCAGTTTCTTCTAACATTGTTTTATCTTCTTCTAGAGATTTAAGATATCCTTCATCCGTTTTATGTCCTGAATTAATTTCCAATAAGTTTGGATTTTTTTCGAATAATATAATAATATCTTCAAATTTGATAGGTTTTAAATTAATACGTGATACTACTTCTTGTAATAATACCAAATCTTCTGGATAATCTAAAGTAATTCTAATCTTTGAATAATCTTTTTCACTTTTAAAATTAAAATATTTTTTTTGATTAATGTTTTTCAAAATATATGGAATTACATGTTCTTTTTCCGATGGTAATTTTGCATTTTTCCAAGCATCTTCTAATTGACTAAATCTAAAAATGCAATAATCTAATCCATGTGGGAACTGACCTTGTGAATTTTCAACATAATCAAATTTTCCTTCATTAAATTTTCTTATACCTTGATCTATCAATTCTGGATCAATTAATGGACAATCTGCCGTTATCCTCATTATATTTTTTGTTTCAAAATGTTTTGCACATTTGTAATATCGGTCTAAAACATTTTTGGCATCTCCTCTAAAACATCTTATTCCTATTTTTTTACACATAATTTCAATTTCATTATCTTCATCCAATAGAGTGGTTGCAATAATTATCCTTTCAATTTTTTTTGAATGATTTAATTGATCAATTAAAAATTCTAAAATTGTTTTTTTTGGTTTTATATTTTGAAGAACTTTTTTTGGAAATCGTGTTGATCCCATTCTAGCTTGAATAATACAATCTACCATAACATTATCATTTTTTTGTATTAATTAAATTCTAATTAGAAATTGTTCTAATTACTAATAAACAATGTTTAAATGCATTTTATTTTGAATAGAGCCGTGAAACTTCGATATATTTATTCAGCATCTGTTGTAGTGGAGACTCCTGATCTTACAATACTTAGCGATCCTTGGTTTACTCCTGCAGAATATGGCTCTTGGTATCATTACCCGCCTCTTCCTAATGATCCTGTTGAAATAATTGGTAAAGTTGATCTCATATACATCTCTCACCTACATTCGGATCATTATGATCCAATTTTTTTAAATAAGTATCTTAACAAATATCCTGAAACTAAAATTATTATTTCTGAAACGAAACATAAAATGCTTGAACATCGAATGAAACTTGATGGATTTGATCCTCTAGTAATTTCAAATAAAATATTTGGTAATACAAAAATCATTCTTACCGTAAATGGTGATGATGAAATTGAAGGTGATACAGGTTGTTTAATCGTATATGATAACTTATCAATTGCAAACATGAACGATTGTGGAATTGATCAAAATCAGATTGATATAATAAAACAGAATTGTCCTAATGGTTATCCTACTGTTGCACTTTTAACATACGCTGGTGCTGGACCTTATCCTCAAACTTATCACTTTGAAAATTCCGAAGAACGGAAAACGGCAGAACAAAAAAAACATGATCAATTCTTAAAAATGTATTCTGATTATTGTGAATTATTAAACCCAACAAAAGCAATGCCATTCGCAGGTTCTTATGTACTGGGTGGTCCATTATCTAAACTCAATCCATATCGTGGAGTTGCAGACGCTACAGAAGTATTACAATTAGAAAAATGTGGTGATATATCATTCGTACTTGATGATGGTGGTGATGCAGTTTTTGATTTAAAAACTTTAACTGGAAATAAACTTCGTACAAAACCATATTCTTATGAAGAAATTCAAAATTATCTTGATTCAGTTCCTTTTGAAGGCTATAATTATGAAAAAGAATTTCTTCCTATTGGAGATAAGCCTATACCTCTAAAACGTTTATGTGATAATGCATATAAAAAATTGATTAAACAAAGACCCACAAAAGAATCTTGGTGGATTTGCTTTAAACCTACTAATCATAAACACTTCCTTGTATTCAATACTTCTAAAGATGAAGGTGTTACTGAACTAGAAAATGTGGAAAATCTAGAACCCAGATGGGAAATACATCTTGATGAAAGATTGCTATTTTTGATATTGAGTGGATATTATCATTGGGCAAATGCTGAGGGTGGTTCACACTTATCTTCAAAAAGAATCCCTAATGTTTTTCTTAGTGAAATTCAGACTTTTTCTCTATTTTCTTGTTCTTTAATTAATCCAACTACTTTTTCAATAATTCTGTATTTTCCATCTCCATCAATTATTCTCATATTTTTTTGTGACATTTTATCTAAATCGCTAACTTTTATCTTCAAAAAGAATTTTTTATAATCTTCAGATGAAACATTCTTTGCTAAACCTAAATTTTTCACACAATGAATTTTTTCCATTGATCTAGCTGCTAATTCTTGATTCTTTGCAATTATTGATACTAGACCTGGTATTCCTAAATATGCTCGTTCCCACATCATACTTCCACTTGCACCTACTCCTAAATCTGACATTTCCATTAAACATGAAATATTATTGATGTCTGAAAAAATTTTTACATTTTTTATTTGTTTAGAAATTTTTCTCAATTGTTTAAAAAATTTATTTGATTTTCCAACAACTACGTTTATCTCACCAAATTCTAATTTTGATCTATGTATCCCATTTAATACTTTAATAGATTGATTAGAACAATCTTGACCTCCAAAAGAAATAAAAATTTTTTTTAATTTTTCAATTTTTTTTCTTTTTTTACAACTAAAAAATTCTTTTCGTAACAGAATATATTTTGGTCCTAATAATAACATACATTTTTTTGATACTAATTTTTCATATCTTTTTTCAAAATTCGTATATAGATTTTGATCAAGTAATATATCACAATCATGTTTTCTATTTGCTAAATCATCAATGATAAAAATACATTTTATCATCGACCTTAATTTCCCTTCATATTTTTTATTCCATCTGTAATTATCAATTACTAGACAAGATATTCTATCTTGAAATTTTTCTAAAATTTGTTTAGTTTTTTGAAAATCATTTGTTATTGTATCATTTGAATTTCGAATTTGATGAATCTTGAAACCACATTTTCTTATATTTTTGATTAAATTCCCTTCTAAATTTTGACAAATAAAATGCACTTCAAAATTTTCCATCTTAAATTCATCTGCTAGAATTAAACATCTATTAAGATGGCCAACCCCAAGCACATTTCCAGAATCTACTCTGAAAAAAACACATTTTCTTTTCATATATTAAAAATTTTTTTCATCATAAAAAACAATTCTATTTTTTTATTTTATATACTACACAAAATTACTCATTAAATGATAGTTAATGACTTTCATTCCTAGAAATTGAGCGTGATAAATATAAAATAGATGTCTAGAATGAATGTATGAGATATGAGGTAGGTTCAATTAACATCTTAAAGGATTTACCAAAATTTGTTGAGATTGAAAATAAACCATACATAATTTCTGAAGATTCAAAAAAACAACTTATTGCTTACAGTGCAGTATGTCCTCACCAAGGTGGTGTTGTAAATGATGTACAAAAAAATAATTTGCGATGTCCTAGTCATGAATGGAATTTTAATCCAAAAAATGGAAATTGTTCAAATATCACTAATGCATCACTTGAGCAAATAAAAATCGAAATTGATAATGACCAAATCTTTATTCATTTAGATGAGACAGATGATTTAAAAATCTCTATATCTGAAGAGGGAAAAATTTCTCCAAAAATTACTGTCGTTGGAAGTGCTTCTTTACTAATAGAATGGGAAGGTTTTACTATTTTGACAGACCCTTGGATTGATGGAATCACTATGATGGATTCTTGGGTAAATTATCCTCCTTCTGGAATACTACTGGACGATTTACCAAAAATTGACGCTATTTGGATTTCACATGAACATTCAGATCATTTTCATATACCAACTTTATCTCGTCTTGACAAAAATATTCCTGTTTATGTACCAAATCTTCTTGAAGGTAGATTAGAAAAGTTACTTAAGAATTTAGGATTTAAAAACGTGGTTTCTATGATTCCTAAAAAAATTTATGAGTTTAATTCTAGAATTAAAGCAATTAGTTTTGAATCAGATAGTTTGTGGGCCAATAGTATTCTTTATCTCCGATTAGGTAATTTTTCAATACTAAATGTCAATGACGCTGGTTTCAATTGGTCTATAAAAAATTATATCCATGATGTGGATCTACTTTGTCAGCAATTCAGTCCTGCCAGTTCATATCCAACATGTTGGACTGATTTGAATTCTGATGAAAAGAATAAACTCTACAAAGCTAGAAATGAAGGTTATTTACGTATGTTAAAACAAATTAGTGATACTTGTAAAGTAAAATACATTCTTCCTTTTGCAAACTTCAATGTAATGTTTAACGAGTCTCATGTGAAATATGTTGAAGAGGTTCCTAGAAATCGACCTAATGATGTCATAAATTCATTTAGAGATTCTTCTACAACTGTTCTCGATTTATTGCCTGGTGAATCATGGAATGGTAAAACTGAAGAATTCACTAGAACACAAGATCGAGAAAATTTATTCAATAAAGACATAATATTCTCATACATTAAAAAAATCCAAAATTCTAACCTTGATTTTACTATGCCTACTACATTTGATCTTACTCAAGATGAAGTTAAAGAATATTTTGAATCATTCAGTGATTCAAAATTATCAAAAAATGTAGGTGATTACACGGTGTTATTAAAATTACAATATAATTCACAAAAAATAACTGGTTTCATAACATTTCATAACGGAAATGTTCAATACGACTCTGAACAAATTTCTGAATCTCCAAATCTAACAATGATTTGTCCCGGAAATATGGTTCAAAAAATTATACGTGAGGATCTGTATTGGGATGAAATTATGTACTGGTGTTTATTCTCAAGAAATCCTGACATCTACAATCCTCATTTTGAAAAAGTTTTACATGTTCCGTGGAAAGCAAGACTGAGTAAATTAGATTACCAAAAAAACCCTGAAATCATATTAAACACATCCATAGCAGATATTATAGAAAAAGGTAATCAGAATACAATTCCGATATTTGAAAAATACGGTCTTTATTGGACTGGTTGTGAATTTTCAACTGCTGAAACAATTGAAGATGGCTGTAAAAAACATGGATTGAATGATACTTTGAAACAAAAATTAATCAAAGATTTGCAGAATAATGCCAAAAACCCTCAAATTGAATTGAACTAAATATAACGGAGAAAAGTAAAAAATAGAAAAAAAATGCTTGAAGACGAAATACATGGAAATTTATATCAAAAACTTCCGATAACTCTTGAAAAAGGTCTTGGTTCTCATGTTTGGGATGTTGATGGAAATGAGTACATAGATTGTATGGGTGCATATGGAGTTGCAATTACAGGTTATAGAAATCAACGAGTAAATAATGCAATCAAAAATCAAATTGATAAAATTATTTCTGTGCATAGTTCTTTTTACAATAAAACTCGTGAAAATTTTTTGGAAACTATCTTGAAGATAGCACCAAAAAATCTTTCAAATGTATATCTTGGAAATAGTGGAACTGAAGCAGTTGAAGCTGCAATTAAATTTGCTAGAAAATATACTGGAAAAAAAGGAATGATTGCCATGAAGGGCTCATATCATGGACGTACAATGGGTTCTTTATCACTAACATTTAACCCAAAATACAAAAAATCCTTTGAGCCTATGGTAGAAAATATACAATTTTCTGAATTTGGCAATATGGATAATCTTGAATCTAAAATTAATACTGATACTGGATTCATTATCCTAGAACCTATCCAAGGGGAAAGTGGAATTTATCCTTCACCTGATGGATTTCTTCAACAGGTAAGAAAATTATGTGATGAAAAAAATATTGTTCTTATTTTTGATGAGGTACAATGTGGCTTAGGTCGAACAGGAAAAATGTGGGCATGTGAAAATTGGAATGTTGTTCCAGACATATTATGTACATCAAAAGGTCTAGCTGGAGGAATTCCATTTAGCGCTACACTAACAAAACCTGAAATTTTAGCCAGTATGGAAATAGGAGAGCAATCTTCTACATTAAGTGGGAATCCTCTTGCATGTGCCGCTTCCACTGCAACTTTAACTGCATTAACCGATGATGGTTTAATTGACAATGCTGCAAAAATTGGATTATTACTTTGGTCTGGATTAGAAAAATTAAAAAATAAACATAAAATCATCCGTGAAATTCGGGGTAAGGGTTTGATGATAGCAATAGAATTTGAGGTTGATGCAAGAGAATTAGTGCTCCGTGCAATTGAGCAACATGTAATTTTCTTATTTTCTATATATTCTGATAAAAATATTGTACGTTTATTGCCACCCTTAGTCTTAACTGAAAATGATGTGTCTGAAATTTTACGTGTTTTAGATGAAATCATTAGTAATGAAGAAAATATCCAAAAAAATTAAACTGAAAAGTTATCAGTCATGATGCTCAAATCAGTAAAATAATCACTGAAAAAGAAAACGTTGACTATGATGAAATGTGGGAATTTTCAGATGAAATACACAAAATTTTAAAATATGATTTTTTAATAAATAAAATAAAAAAAGAGACTGAAATAGCTTATTTTTTGGATTTATTTACAAATGCAGTCATTCTCTCTTCGCGATCAGGATGTGTAAAGCAATTTCTCCAAGCAAGGAGTTCAA
>Ga0209362_1002429_pt1 | contig 13741 bp, 10 predicted proteins | sample SaaInlV_165m_DNA_FD_184680 | JGI IMG/M metagenome (GOLD analysis project Ga0209362, IMG submission 184680) | Marine microbial communities from expanding oxygen minimum zones in the Saanich Inlet - Saanich Inlet SI037_S3LV_110m_DNA (SPAdes)... | ecosystem: Environmental > Aquatic > Marine >...
GCAGGTCTCCAGGCAAAAGCAGAAGCCCTTGGCGTTGAAATCGTGACAGGCGTGGAAGTGATCGGCTTTCTAGCAGATTCCCAGAATGCAGTCACTGCTGTGAAAACCAGCATGGGATCAGTTGCTGCGAGCCAGTTTGTTATCGCTGCGGGCCCCTGGAGCCCCCGGTTCTGGGAAATGCTGGGACTTGCAGATACCGTCAGTGTGAAAAACCCAGACGATGGTTCCATCACCGACAATATCCCTATGTGGATTTACTGGTCTTTGCAGGAAGGCACTCTCGGCGTCGATCCGAAGCTCCAGGTAACTAATGATGGAGCGCTACCGCCTGTCATTCACGTCGATACCGATGCAGCACTTTACTCCGACCTGGATGGAGCAACAATTACTGAAGATCCCTGGGGTATCTACTACAAGCCGGACTTTCACTTTAATGGTGTGCAAGGAGGAGCAGCTCCGTTTATTGTCGATAAACCTGCCGGTGATGTTGCGGTCGACCCTTACGGGCCTGCTTCACCTGAATTCATTGTTGGTGAGGACTTTCGCAATATGTGGGTGTCAGCCCTCGCCCATTGCCAGAAACGGTTTGAAGGCACCATGCCTTACTATAACGAAGAGCCCTCAGGCGGGATCGGTGCGTTTACACCAGACAGCTTCCCGGTATTCGACCGAGTCAGGGATAACTGCTACCTGATTGCAGATTCAAATCATGGCTGGAAAATGATCGGCATCGGAAAGCTTGTTGCTGAGGAACTGAACGGCGCGACCTCTCAATTGCTGGAGCCCTTCAGGTTCTCAAGGTTTGCAGAAGGCAGGTTGCACCCAATCTCAAATAGCCCATTCCCCTGGAGCTGATTCAATCCGAGATGTCGGCTGCCACCGATGTTATCTCGTCGGCCCTAAGTCGCCCTATTTCTCGGCGGTTAGGCAAGTTTAGATCAGATCAAGAGAATGACAGGTAATCGACTGAGATCTGACGCCTTGTGTAAAGGAGGGAAAAGGTAGTTATTTGTCCTAACTGCCGGAAAGCTCACTCACCAGACATTCGCCGCTTTCGAGAAACACGCGTTTTCGTAAGTCCCCTCACATAACGTTGCATCCTCACTAATCCAGAAAGTTTGCATCCTGCAAGCAAACTCGCTGGAAAAAATCTCCAGCTCTCTCTGTTTACGCCTTGTTATATCTTTACAATGAACCTTGTAGGCAGCATTCAGGCCTTTTTTAGTCCGTGAGCCCGAAGCTCTGCCGTCATCGAAAAGATCTATACATCCGTAGTAAATTGTCGGCCCTTCATTGCTGTAATGCTCCTTGCAGCCAGTCTTGCTGAAAGCTTTACGGTCTCTTATCACCTTGTGACAGGCGGGAAAATTCTCTTCATAGTCGTAATGAACAATCGATTCACAGTAAGAAAATACGTTCATCATGTCTTTGCAGACGGATCGTTTTATTTCATTACTGTAGACACCATCGCAACTATGCCTGTACCTCTTGTCTTCAAGACAAGACGGACTAAATCGATCTTCTTCGCAATTTGAAAGCCTCTCGAAAAAGATAGCTTCTGCCCCAACAACCTCCAGGCAAGCCTCACGTCTGGTTGTATCCGCCGGGTAGATTTCTTCACAATTTTTATCGAGAACTGCGTCCTTAAATACCACCCAGTTACACATGTCGTGCAATTCCTCGCAACTATAGGCTCTCAATTGACGCACATTGCTGGAAGGATAATGATCAAGAATATACTCATCCATAAAATCACTACCAGTTGCATTCCCAACGGCTACGGCGGAAAGACAGAGGCCAACTGATATACATCGTGTAATGCTGTTCATCGCTGTGCGGAAAAAGCCCTTAACAACATCAAAGAATAGAAGTTGAATTTAGCCCGTTTTTTGCTCAGTAGCCAAGAAGACCTGTCGATGAACTATGGCGTTGAATGGAACCCCCGAAGGCGAGTATTTTTATCGATGCCAGACACAGGTCCTCGCTTCATCCACAGGCGGATTTCAAGTTTTCAGGGCAAGACCGTGTGTGCTGGACCTTTTAGGACTATTCCCTGCGTTGCACCACTAAGACGATCCAGAGTGACGGAAACCTGTCAGTAAACGTCAAATAATGCGTGCACAGGGACAGCAAAAAACATAACTCACTGAAATACCTCGAAATTTTTAATGGCATGGAAAATGCTTAGTAATGCTTACATTTTGCAATTTTGAACAAATAAATCATTAATCACTGTAAATAACGCTAAAGAAACCCAAAAGACGGCCGTTAACTAACGTACACCGAGTAGTCAAGCTCAAGAATATCGGAGACCGGTCAATTTCTCAGCCTTCAGTGACAACAGATCGTTTTTCCCAGGCTGAGTGGGAAACATCAATTCAACTGTGGAGTGATTACTATGCGATGGTTCATCATTTTCTTTTTAGTCCTGACTGTCTCAATTATCGGTTTTTCTGTCCCAAATCCGACTTCGATCGTCGGTAGATTGATCTCGAGCGACCCACTTGACGCGGATGATGAGCGCGTCATCTTCACAGGTACACCTTTGTCAGACGGCGGCACGGTCGTTGCTGGCTGGAGAAAGGACCAATTTATGGGCTGGGTTCGTCCCAGTGTCTGGAAACTAAACCCTGACGGGACCCCGGATACTGCGTTTAACGGTGGGTCGGGCTTTTACGAATTCGACTATGGTGGCACGGTCTGGGACATACACGAACACGCCGATGGTGGACTGACTGTTTCTGGTTATACCGGCTGGTTCAATGGTGCTCCCCAGAACACGAACGGCAAGATTACCATTTCTAAGCTGACCGCAGATGGAACTCCAGACACCACATTTTCTAACGATGGTACTGCTGTATTTGACCTGGCCGGCACCGACGATGATGCGTTAGCGCATCATGTGCTTGGAGACGGGAACATCCTCATTGTGGGAGAATCTAGGCAAGGCGAAAAAGATGACACTTTCATCTTGAAGACCTCTTCGACGGGGGAACTGGATTTATCTTTTGGGTCCGGCAACGGTTCAGTCATTTACGATTTCTCACCGGAAGAAGACGAGGCAGCCCTGTCTGTCAATGTCGACGCCGAGGGTAGAATCTATATCCTTGGGTGGGCGATAAGCAACGTTTCAGAAAGTGAATACTACTATTTGGCACGCTTTCTCAGCGATGGCACCCTGGATACATCGTACGGCGACGGAGATGGCTGGGTTGACCTGACTGCATTAACGGATGAGGACGAGTTCTGGCCGTCTCATCACCTTTTTGTTGCGGAAGACGGCACCGCGTGGCCTGGTTTATCAGGCACCCAATTAACCGGGGGATGGAGGAACCAGTTCTTTTCTTTGACGCCAGAGGGGCATCTTGACAAGAGCTTTGCTGACAATGGCCTGATGACTTATATTTCGCCGCAATCGCCGCATGTTGAAGCCAGCATCACTGCATTCACTATCGCCGGTAAAAATCTTTACGCTGTCGAAACCTTGTCATCAGAAGACGGGGATGGTGGGAGTAACAATGTATTGTCTTTTGACTTAACGACCGGAGAAATAGACCGTCATTTTGGCACCAATGGCAACTTCCATGCTGCTGACAATATCCAGGTCATTTTAGGCCATAATGATGGCATGGTCTTCGCTGCAGGCTCCACACCGTCATTGAGTGGAAACGTGACTGTCATCGATGTTAATACAGCTCCTTCGACCATCAGTGCAGTCACAACGACCGACGAGCGCTACGACGGGTGATGTAAGCTATGTCTGGCCCATGACAGCCTCGCGATCGGCCTATATTGCGGGATAATGATAGCTTCCTGAGCCCTGCATCGTTAACATCACCTCAAAAACACGCGAAGCTAATAATGTTTCCCTGGTACGATTCGCACTGGCACTCTGCTTATCAGGCCGTCTACGATTTCCTTCAGAAGAAATACCCGACAAGGGTGGGCGACTTCGTTAACGCCCTCATGCCCTTGAAAACCCATAAAGATTTCAAGCCCATCATCGCTCACGACATCCTGTGCAAGGCAACCCTGTCGGAAGCCAATGCGGTAATCGCAGGCATTGGGATAGGCGACTGGGAAGTTCATGAAGTCGAGAGTTTCGGCAGATTAGTGTTACATGACCACCCCTACTTTACTGATCTACAGCAACGCTTGACGGAACAGGTCTCAAACATAGTGAATGAGGAGGTCGTCCCCTCTTATAACTTTCTGTCGATCTACAATGGCCGGGGTGTTTGCGAACCACATTTGGATAACCCTCACGCAAAGTGGACTCTCGACATCCCACTGGACGCCAGCGCTGCGTGGCCTATTTATATCAGCCCGGTGTCCGAATGGCCCACCAAAGATGACCACACTAGCGACTGGCAGCCCAACATCAAATCGAGCCTTCCGTTTGATGCTTTTGAGTTGGCGCCTGGCAGTGGTCTGGCTTTTTCAGGCAGTAGTCAATGGCATTACCGCGACCCAGCGCCGATTGAACGCAATTTCTACAGCCATATGATTTTTTTCCACTATGTTCCTACCACAATGCAGGCACTCGTGGATCCTCTCGCATGGAGCGACTATTTAGGTATCGCTGAGATTGCCGAGATAGCCAGCACTTTCCAAGAATGACCGTTAAGGCATCGCCATGCGCATCATCATGCTGCTCATGAGCATTTCCATCATCGGGCGGCTACCCCCGGCTGTCCGACTCGCGATGCTGCCATGAGCCTCAAGTTTTGGAGCTGAATATGGCAGCTTTTTTGGCGGTTTTGGCATTGACGGTTTTGGCGGCGCTTCCAAGACACTGTCCCTAGTCTGTCTGAATTCGTCACCTGATACTACCATTATGGACTGATTTTGTAATATGAGATTGCCAGGCAATGAGGCAGAAGGTACTCCATTGCTCCATAACATCCTTTGAACTTTTACTGACCTTAAAACCATAGGGCCGCAGCAGGTCTCCGCTTGACTCAATGGTTGAACCAAGAAGCTGTTGCTGCTCAGCTGCCCAACTATGGATAAATTCCGCGCCATTATCATCCGCAGAGGTTCGCCATGCCACTTCTGGCGGTAAATATTGCGCAGCCACCCGCCTCATCAGATACTTAGACCAACCCTGGGATCCTGATTGTTTTCCCGGTATCGCCAGTGAAAACTCGACCAGCCGCTTATCTAACAACGGATGTCGTGCTTCAACACCGCAACTTGCGGCTACCCTGTCATACCTTTCCAACGCCGCTACCAATCCGGGATGATGAATGTGAGCCACTCGCTGTTGTTTCAGCGAAGCTCCCTTTGCCAGAAAATTGGTGTTTTCTTTCTCGATGCGTGCATGCAGCTCTGTATCGATCGCGACCGATGGGTCGATACCATACTCGCACATGACTTCGCTAAATTGACGGTCAGTAATGCTACCGCCTATTTTTTGTTTCACCTGGCGCACGACTCTCGGCGTAAACATAAGCCTCGCATATTCAAGGTAAATTGCAGCGAGACTCTCGTCAGGCTTGTACCAGCGACGCCAAATCCAATAGACCTCGGTGAACGCTGCCACCACGCCGTCATGTTTCGCGATCCATTTAGGATAGGAGGAAGGCAGGCCGTGAGCGATGTCGCCATCAACACCATCCAGCACATAGTCACAGCCATCTTCAGCTGCGCGCAGATACATAAGGTAGCTTTGCAACATACTCGCATCGAACGGTTCACCAATCTTTTCAAGCAATTTGTTGAGTTGCGGGTGATACTGACTCTGCGCTGTGGTTTCAAGAGACCTATCGATCACATCAAGTTGTCCCAGCAACAATCGTACACTTTCCGAGTCATTGTCTTTTGCACTCCTGGGTATCAGGCCTGAATACGCGGGTAAAGGCCCTTCCTGAAGATCAGCAGCGATCGCCGTAACCAATGAAGAATCCACACCCCCACTTAACATGACGCCGCCTGCCCCAATGTTCGTTCGACATTGCACGGCCTGGCGAGTTAGCTCATTAAATGCACTTTGATAATCCTCATCGTTGGGAAAATAGACCTCTCGATGCGCGTCAAGTTCCCAGTAGGTGCGCTCTTGATGACTATCGGCATTAACGATCAGCACACTTGCTGGCGGCAGTCGATGAACTTCGTTAAAGAACGTACACCGCTTATCAATAGACTCGAGCCAGTCAACGCGGTAGTCAATAAGCCTGGCGGCGTTGATTGTGCACTCGAAGGCTGGAATAACGCCGATGATATTGGCCTCCGATGCAAACACAAACTGCTCACCGTCAAGCAGATAATAAAACGGCTTTACACCAAGGTGGTCTCTTGCACAGATTATGGTTTGTCGGCCTTCATCCCACAGCGCAAAGGAAAAATCACCAATCAACTTACTCACGAAAGCCTCACCCCAGCGCCGATACGCTGTAATCAGGATCGTCGATTCACTGGTTGTGGCATCAGCACTTAGCCCCAGCTGATGACAAAGCTCTCGCCGATTATCGAGCCGAATATCAGCCGTCAGAAGGAATTCGCTGCTTTGCGGCTCTGCGACGCCCATACCAACTTGATCTTGCGTCAGGTTGACTAGTTTTTCCGCTCTATGCCTTGACTGGTGCGACAGTTGGTTTAACAGAACATCAGTGGAGCGGCCGCTCCGACGAAAAAACAGGCCATAGAGTCCGCTCATCGCTAATCCAATGACCGCTTACTACGCAACGAGAGATTCGGAGGCCAACCCGGCACTAATGAGTTCGGCGACCAGACGTTCGACGTCCTGCCTCAACTGCTCACCCTCCACCTCATACTGGTCAAGCAGAGCGATAATAGCCAAAGACAGGTTGCTGTCAGATTCAAGAAGCCGCCATAACTTGCTTCCTACTTCATTCAGACTGAAATACTGCTCACTCTCCATGTCCAAAATGACCATTTCACCGTTCACCTCTTGGCAAATGGCTTTTGGGGATAACTCAATGTGGCGAGCGGTAGTCATGCCAAGATCATAATCCGCCATCGCTGCCGTAACAATCCTTATCGAAGGCGCTCGACAAGCGCTTCAGCAAGCACCGGAAGTAGCCCGTAATCATGCGGATAGGAAATGAACAAACAGGGTAAGTTGCTCGCCAACAAACGTTGCCCGTCTTGTAGCCTCCGAGCCGCGGCTTCAATGTCACTCGGGTTAAACGCAAACGTCTGCTTCATCATCTCCAGAAGCACACCGGCCCCGGCTTGCTCTTCAAGCTTAAAACTCGTCGCATGTGGTTCTATAAAAACCATCGCGCTTAACGCTCTTGCGGCTGGCTGGCTCGATGCTTGAAGACTGCGGCATTTGCTAAAGGATTGCACATTGGGAGAGTCAAAGGCGCCCGCTGAATTCACCTGCTCGCTTCTATCCGGCAGCAGCTTCAGTCCCGGATATGCGCCACATGCAACGACGTTATTGTCAGACAAGCTTACTTTCAGACAATCATCGGTCAAAAGCTCCCAACCCGCCTGCTGAAAATGAGCGGCGATGGTTGACTTCCCAGCGCCACTGTTACCGGCGAAAGCAAGCGTCTTCCCTGCCTTTGTTACACCACTGGCATGCATCACCAATGGACTGTACGTCGACATAATTCTTGGCAATACCTGGTCGATGAGTTGCTCCCTGAGTAACGATTCGTCATCGCATAAAGGCGTGACCATGAGCTGGCTAGCCCTGAAGTCCATGGTGGTAGAAACGACGCCCGGTACCGTCAATTGATAGCGATCCTCGCCACCAAGCAGTTCCAGTTCTACTTCTCCTTCTTCATCGATCCACCGGTGAAGCAACGCCGGCTGCAAACTCTTCGGAGGCCCTCCAAAAAGTATCTCAATGCCAAACGATGCCTGGCTACTATGCCCAGGCAAAAGCTCAGGCAGAGGCAACTCACTCTGCAACACTCCATCGAAGTACGCGTAGCTATTCACCAAAACTTCCTGCGATCTCTTGAACGAATCTCAGCGCGGCCGACTCATCAGCAAAAAGCTCAGGAAAATTGGCTTGTAACTCTGATGCTATTTCTGACACCGTTGACTGCTCGCCGAACTTACTCAGGACAAACTGACCTGCGCGGCCCTCCACCGACAGTACTGGCCTATAGCTTTCGGACCGGCGCCGCAATTCAGTCACGGTCGTCGGCGCAGAAAGAAAACTCGAATACTGCTGTGATCCCTGAGCCGTTGTAAAACGCCAGTGCCACTCACCAAACTCGGACCGATCAATGCGGAGGCTGACATTCGCTTCGGTTTCCAAATTTGACCTGTTAACTGGCATAAAGACTTGAGACCAGTGTGTTTTCGGCGCCTTGGGCGAGGTACTAAGCCATTCATCACCCATACGGGCGTCAAACCAGCAAAGAAAACCATCTATTTGTGCCTTTTCTCGTATTTGAAAACTGACCTCTTCGTGACAATCAGCGACGGATGCTGTGTGAAAATCTAACGAGCGAATTTTTTTCGGTGTTGCAAGCGGCGTAAATTCAGCGGCACTGAAACTGTCCATGTAAAGACTATTCCTTGCCAGTGGAAGCATCGCCCCATGCGTGATTCCTTGAGACCCATCTGCCCATCGGTTGATATGCTTATCGTAAAAATCGCCCATGGAAACAGGGACAACCACCATAACAGCGCGATCAGGGATCAGTACGCCCGCCGGTTTCAAAAACCGGTCTCTTGCCAGAAAAAGCGAGGGAAGCAAGTCTTCTTCCAGCAGAAAGTTACCGGTAAAAACCGAGGTTATGATGTCCACCTTAACCTCGGAGAGGAGTTGCTCCGCGGTTGAGGCAATAAATTCAACTTTGTGTTCTAAGCCATTTTCCGCCGCTATCTGTCTAGCCGCCGCTTGGTTAGTTTTTGGCTCAACCAGTAGCACTTTTTTCGCACCAAGCGAGGCAGCAATAAACCCTAATATACCCAGGCCCGCTCCCAAATCCATCACCACCGATTCCGGGCCAATGACTTGTTCAAGCGCGCGACGATAGAAACCGTTTCGATGCTCATCGAGCACCATGGAGCGCTGGTCTAGTGGTAGCTCGTAGCTCATCGACATCGGAAGGCAGAAAAAGGTGAAGAATTACAGCACCCACGCACGCGATTTACAAGCGACTCAAGGCATCGATAAAGGAAGTAAAACGAAGCCCATTGCTGGTCTTCTGGTTACGCCAAGCACTCATCTCGCAGCCCTCCAGGCAGGACCACTTGCATCTGCTCAGGCCCCGGGACATAACAGTCTGGGAAAAGCGCCGCCGCCACCTGTCAGGGCAACTAATGCCACATCCCGCACCTTTCATTGCGACTATAATGCGGTCAGGGTCGCATGCCCCCACAGCGCGAGCATTCAAGTACAATAGATTGCTTGTTAGACAGAGCCAGCAATCCGGGAGAATGTCGTAGATGAGCAAAAAGAAACTAGGGCTTGATGATGCCTATGCGGTTGAAACTCCCGCGGACAACATCGAACTCTACCGGGATTGGGCAGAGACTTACGACAGCGATTTTGCCGCACCGCGCGGTTATGTCTATCCTGCGCGCATCGCAGCAATCTATTCCCAGCTAGCCTCCGCGTATCACCAACCCATTTTGGATGTTGGCGCGGGCACGGGTCTGGTTGCCGAAGCGCTGACGGCACACACCTCAGCGCCGATTGATGGCATCGACATTTCCCAGGAAATGCTTGATGTCAGTGAGACTAAAGGCCTTTACCGCCAACTGGTCTGTGCGGATCTCACGGGCGATCTCGACATTGCCTCACATAGCTATGGTGCCATCGTCAGTGCCGGGACATTCACCCTGGGTCACGTTGGTCCAGAGGCACTTTATAAGTTGTTACATATCGCAAAACCAGGCGCCCTTTTTGTTATCGGTATTAACGGCGTCGCCTTCGACAAATATGGGTTTGGCTCGACCATCGCCACCCTCAGTGCCGATGGCTTGATTACTGATCTGAATTTCTACCATACGCAGTATTACGACAACGCTGAGGATGAGCATGCCGGTGATCAGGGACTGACGGCGTGTTTTCACACCGCATCCTAGGCAACCGGCCTTAGACGCCGGTCCTGCTGTTAAACAAGTGTGCGGGTCACCGCACCAATTTCGCGTTGGATTAGTGATCGTAAATGCATTGCCCGGATCGCTGGATCAACAACCACATGTTTACGGGCATTGTTCGTAAGTTCGATGACTTGATCCGAGTCGACGACCAGTACAAGCAAATCATCCGCTAGCAGAGGATCATCACAGTGCCTTCGATAGGTATTGGCATCCATTAATATCAAGTCGTCGCCGCTTTTCTCCAACACAATCTGATCGAGCGCGCTGACGGCTATGGTTTCCATTTGCCAACGACTCAACTGTACCTGCACATCACCTAACAAGATGCTGTCCCCAAGAACCCAAACACATACGTCTTCCAGGCCCTCTTGCGTATTGCTACCCGCTGCATCGGATGGCTCTCGCTCGACGGCGGTTGTTTGCATTCCCGCATCGGCATTCGGTAGTTCAAGCTCGAAACGACTTCCTTTGCCATAGACAGAATCCACTGTCACCGTGATGTCCAGTTGCTTCGTCAACCGGGCGACAATCGACAACCCCAGACCAACGCCCGGTACCGTCTTATGAACACCGGCTGCACGGTAAAACTCATTAAATATTTTTGTTTGGTCCCTGCGGTGAATGCCGCTGCCGGAATCCTCGATAACGATCCTGACAATTCCTTCAATGTCATGAATGCTGACTCTGACGAACCCCTCGCTGGTGTATTTGACAGCATTGTCAATGAGGTTTCTCAAGATCTGACCCAGGCAAACCCTATCGCTCAAGCCATTAGATTCCTGAACATCGAACTCCAGGCTAATCCCCTTACCCATTGCTTTGCCGGTAAACTCAGTTCGCATCTCTGCCAGCAACGAAGCCAGATCAACCTGCTCCAGCTGCGGTGCAACCGACTGCCATTCAATCTCGGACAAATTAATCATGCTGTCGAGCAGTTCTTTGACCGACGCCGCACTTTCCTCAATTCTCTGCAGCCCATGCTGTAAGGGCTCTTGTGCGTCATGTCTCAGGGCCTCCGCAAAATGGCTGATCGCCTGGACTGGGCCACGCAGATCATGACCCACGGCGGCAACAAAGTTGGACTTGGACTGCCCAATTTCATGGGCAAGTCGGAGATTTTTAAAAGCCAGCCGCTGGGCCTCGGTGCGGGATGACTGCTCCCGCCTGTAGCTAACGATCATCAGCCCGAGTAACAATATCGAGTCCAGCACAATCGCCAGTTCAGCCAGATTACGTGGGTCTACCCCTGAGGCCGTGGTATTGGAATTTAGCAAATTCCAGGCAATCAGCGCCCATGAGTGAGCAAAAACCCCAACGTACCAAAAGACTGCAAGGGAGTTTCTCTTAATGTAAAAAATAAGTACACAAAGATGGACAAGCTGAGCTGCGCCGAACCCAATCGCAGCGCACAGGAACAGGACATTAATCATTTCGCGAGATTGCTCTTGCGAATAAAGCGTCGTTACGAGAAGCGGAGTTCCTATGTTGTACATCAGGAGAACAACGTACGCGTAATACAAATATCTGTTTGTATTCCACATATCGAGCAGCTTCGTACTGTATAGAATTAGGAATACGCCCAGACCAGACATCAGCCAGATATATTGCTGCAGCACATTCTCACCATCCATGCCAAACAGCACTGAAAAGCTTGATCCGACAAAAATGAGCCCTGCTGAACAGGCAAGAAATAGTCCGTAATACAGATACATCAACTGTCTAATGAAGATGCTGACAAACAGACAAGCCATCGCAACAGCAATCGCAAATCCAAAGTAGATACCCTGTGCCAGATAGCGCTGGGTCCTGTTAGCACGGAAAGCCTCGGGTTTCCAAAGAATCGGCGTCACCACGCCATTGCCTCCCATGAGATAAACAATCGCAACGACATGCAGGCTTTCACCAGCCGCTATTTCCAGGGGAATTACCGGTACGACATCAAAGATAGGTCTTGCGTAGTTCTGCTGACTGAGGTCATCCACATGTAGATACTCAGTGCCGTCTGTGCGTTTGTAGTACCAGGCGAAACTATTGGCGCTTTCCAGCTCCAGAATATAGCTAGATTTGGAACTCGAATTGATAAACCTAAAATCCATGGCGACGAGCTGGTTAGGTGAAATGAAATCAACGCGTTTATGCTGGCTTTGAACCCAGTCCAGACCTGACCCGGATTCCAGTACCTTTAGTTGATCCGCTATGCCCTCACCTCGCCAACGCGCGTCGTCATCGACGGGAATCTCTGCGACTAGTACAGTTTTTCCAACCAGGTCTCTAACTGTGGCATCAGTTATTTCATAGACGGTGACAGGCTTTGCCCTGGTGTCGGCAGCATCTGAAGGCAGTGCAAAACAGCACCCAACCATCAGGACCAACCAGAGGCAAGTACACCACCAGCTCCCTGCTATCGAGGATGGCCTAACGGAAAGAATGCAGTTCATCTATAACGACTTCCTTTCTGATTCTGATTCCCTGGAATCATGGTATCAGGCAACAACAGCAAAACAGTTTTGGCAGCCAGATTTCAGGATTCAAGTGCTAGTAACCAGGACATCTCGAGGTTATGCTCATCCAACCTGCGATTGCCATAGATCTAAACACGACAGAGATGAAGATTCTACTGATAGATGACCATGTATCGTTCTGTGAAGGGCTCATTGCAACGCTCACGAATATCCGAAAAGACTACCAGGTTGAATTTGATGCCGATGCTGAACTGGTGCCGCAAACCCTGCTAGCCAGATCCGACTACGATCTATTCATTATCGATCTTATGATGCCGGGTCTGGGTGGCATCGAACTGATCAAATACCTCAACAAGGGACGAAACCACACACCTATCATGGTGATGTCCTCGGTCCTGGACGTTGCCGTTGTTCAGGAACTGCTTGGCCTCGGTATCATCGGCTATCTACCCAAATCCTATAGCGCGAGTGAGATCGTCGCTGCCATCGAGGGCTGTCGGGAAGGTAAGATTCATATCCCGGCGTTTTATTCCCAGAAAAAACCATCACAAACCCCTGGTTCCAAGGAGGATGAGGACTTTGCGCTATCTGCGCCTACCGTCGACGGTGTTACGTTAACCAGACGGCAGATTGAAATTATAAGTCTGATGGACAAGGGGTTCAGTAACCAGGAAATGGCAGACACACTGTTTATTGCCAAAACAACCGTCAAGACGCATGTCCGCCACCTGTTCAAAATCTTTAATGTCACCAACCGAATAAACTGCCTGCACGAAGCAAAAAAAGCAGGCTTACATCTTTCCGTGTGATCAAACTGCAGTTTGACTGAGACTACCGATCAGGTTTTTTGAACCCGATCGGTAGATCAGCCAGCAAAGGTTAGCCCTTGTCAGACTTCTTCGATTTACCTGATTTTCCAGACTTTTTAGACTTATCCGACTTCTTGGATTTCTTAGACTTATCCGACTTCTTGGATTTCTTGGACTTATCCGACTTCTTGGATTTCTTAGACTTGTCAGATTTACCGCAGCTGCTCTTCGCAGCGGCCTTAACCAGCGCCTTCTTCTCTTTCTTGGTGATCAGACCTTCTCTGCGAAAATCATTGGCGTTTCTAGTGATACAACTAACATAGTCTCCATGGTTTCCTGCGTTGCAGTCACAGAGATCAACTACCGCACAACCATTGCCATTGACGATTCCATCTGAGGTTGCCGGACAAGCATCACCTGCATTGTTAA
>Ga0209362_1002440_pt1 | contig 13686 bp, 9 predicted proteins | sample SaaInlV_165m_DNA_FD_184680 | JGI IMG/M metagenome (GOLD analysis project Ga0209362, IMG submission 184680) | Marine microbial communities from expanding oxygen minimum zones in the Saanich Inlet - Saanich Inlet SI037_S3LV_110m_DNA (SPAdes)... | ecosystem: Environmental > Aquatic > Marine >...
CCCCGGCGGAGTTCCGGGAATGGGGATCTGATTCTGCTCTGCGGTGAACTGGGTATGACCTGTCACAAGATCGACAGCGGGCCAAGCCGGCGCGTTGTAGTAATCGATCGCGTCCTGCACATCCATCACCCAGCCGACATGCATCTGGGCCGGTCGCAGACCCACATTCCTGAGAGTCGGCGTCTTGAAGCGACCTCGATGTCCAACATCACCGGTGACATTGTATCTTCCGAGATCTTCATCCGATGGGCGTAGACCGATGTTGTAGAACTGGTTGTCGGTGAAGAGCGGCGGAACGTGACAATTTCTGCAAACCATGACGTTGCTGTTGAAAAAATTGAATCCCGCTTCTTGCTGCGGTGTCAACGTACCGAGGTCGAAGGGGGTCTGGTCGGGGACCAGCGTCCGCTCGTAGGTAGCGATGGCAAAAGCGATTCGCTCGGCGGTGATCTCCGGCGATCCGAAGGCAGCGTCGAACAGTGAGGGATAGTCGGTGCCCCCGACCAGGATCGCCGCTACATCCGCAGGCAAGTCGGTGCCGAGTGCCAGCGGCAACACCATCTCCATCTTCGTCACCAGATCATCCCAGGTACGACCTTCGAAGGCCATCTCCACATCGCTGAGGAGCGGTCCGACCGCCTGGCTCTCCAGAGCCCCTCCGCTGGCTATACTCACCAGTCCCGTCTGTGGATCGATGAATGTGCCGCTGGCGCGCCCGTCCCAGAACATCTCCGGAGCCCATTGCGCTCCGATGACCGGCTGAGCAGAACGGCCCGTCACCTGAACATCGAAGTCGAACAGCGAGTCCAGCAGCGGAATCCCAGCGAGATCGGCACGGGCGACCCCCGGTGAGCCGATGGTGTCGTCACTGGTCCCGAACAATCCGTCCGAACCGGGGTGTGAGCCGAGCCTGGGATCGGCACCACCGGCGCTCCCCCGATGACAAGTACCACAGGCGACGGTGTCGTCGCTCGAGAGCTGTTCATCCCAGAACAGGATCTTGCCGAGCACACGCTTCTCCTCCGTCGGTGGATTCTCGGCGGGGAAAGGTACCGGAGGGAGTTGCCCAACTACCGCTGGCGAGCAAACGATACATAGCAGTAGCACCAGAATAGAAACACAACTGGTGTAATTTTGCATGGACACTCTCCTTCGAGAAGCAGTCGGTGAATGCATCGGAGTCTGGTCCGAAGATCCCGAGCAGGGATGGCACAATTGTCGTAGTCTCAGCAAAGTAGTTGTCGGAAGCGAGTGGATTATTTGAATCTCGGTCTCGGACCAGGTGCCCCATCACGGAAGACTGTCCTGTTGTGGGTAGGACCCTGGCCATGACCCTTTGGAGGTTCTCGAGGCGCTTCACTTCCCCGAGTTCGGGTGCGGCCTCCGTAGATGCCCGGCCACCGTGTGGCTCCACTCGAGACTTGTCGGCCAACCGGTGGAGGAAGATACTGACGATGTTGGAGTCAATACAATCGATCGAAACCAGGGAGAATACCGATGAACATCCCCTTCCAGTGCCGGGTTCTGTTGGCCGGGCTCCTCGTTGTCCTTCTGTTCTGCGCCGAGGCTTCGGCGCAGAAGTACGGCGAGGTCGACAAGGTGGCGCCATCGCCGAATGCGCCGCAAGGCCAGACGCTGGAATGGACATCCGCTGAGGGGAAGTCGTACTGGTACCGACTGCCGCACCAGATCAATCCAAAGAAACCGCCAAACCTGGTGTTGATGCTCCATGGCACCGGCTTGACCTGGGGCTGGGCGTTCTGGAACTACCCGATCAGTAACGGCGGCTTTCGCGGAAACGATATCGTCATCGCACCGGAAGGGATGACCCCAGGTGGCGGTGACACCTTCAACTTCACCCAGAGCAAACCCGATGGCGATCACATCGCCGGGCTCATCCGTCACTTCAAGAGCAAGTTCCCCATCGACAAGGTATACGTCTACGGCCACAGCCAGGGGGCGTTCTTCTGCTACTGGTTCGCCGGCGCATACACGGAACTGGTCGATGGCATCGTCGCCCACGCCGGCAACGTGCTCACGGTCAACCACAACAAACTGGCCAAGGACAAGGTCGCCATCGGCATCCTCCATGGAAAAGCAGATGCGGTGGTCTCGGTCAAATGCGCCCATCGCACCGAAAAGATCTACAAGCAACAGGGCTACAAGAAGATCAAGATGAACATCGTCGAGGGATTGACCGAACGCTCCGGACACTGGCCACTGCCAACACAGGTCGCCGAGATGTTCGACTGGCTCGACCAGGTCAATGCAGACAGCCCGCAACTGGCATTGAGCGTCGCCCTCAGTGAACTGGCCAAGGACTCCCCCGACCTGACCATCGTCTCCTCATCCGCCTACAAGGCAAAAAGCCTCGCCAGAAGAGAAAAAGGCGATGAGGGTAAAGCACTTCGCGCCACCATCGAGACGGTGGTCGATTTCCTCGAAGAGGTGCAATCTGCCCACGCTTCCACCATCCAGCAGGCACAAAAAGAGAGCAAGTCGGCGAAGAAGGGCTCCTTCCAGCCCTGGATGGCGCACTTTCGCATCGCCAACACATCGTTTAGCAGATCTACATCGTGGCGAAAGAGCCTCAAGTCGCTGGTGTCCTCCGCCACCAAGCAACAACGAGCCATCGATGCCGCCATCTCTGTGATCTCGAACAAACTCAACAGGAAGACGCTGCAACAGGCGGTGAAAGTACTTCAGAAGTCGATGCTCGCCTCCAACGCTGAGGATCTGCAACTGACCATCAGCCGCATGGCGCAGGATCCTCCAGCAGGAACCCAGGACGAGGACTTCAGCAACTACAGACAACTCAGCGCAACCCGAGACCCACTGATCCAGCAGGGCCGATCGACGGCAGCCGAGATCACCGCCAGCATGGCCAACGATTTCCGTGAAGCGAACCCGCAGTTGTTTACCGACGAGTGACTCCATTTCCAGATCGGAGTGAGGCAGCGATGCAAAAGCACCAACTCATGATTCTCGGCCTGATCATTGCTGCGCTGGCCTTTGTCGCATTTTCATCTCCCGACACAATTCGAGATGTCCCCCTGCCCAACATCCTCTTCATCCTCGCCGACGACCTCGGTTACGGAGATGTCGGTGGCTACAACCCTGAATCGAAGGTCCCCACTCCGTACCTCGACCAGTTTGCCAGTGAGGGGATGAGATTCACCGATGCTCACAGCCCGGCGACCGTTTGTACCCCGACGCGCTACAGCGTGATGACGGGACGGATGGCGTTCCGCACCGGCTATCGCGGTGTTTTCACCGGAGTCGGTGGCCCCTGTCTCATCGAGAAGGAACGCCTGACGCTTCCGCAGATGTTACAAAACCAGGGCTACACCACCGCCTGTTTCGGCAAGTGGCACATCGGAATGACTTTTCTAGACAAGGATGGAAATCGCATCCAGGTCGGAGGGATCAAGGGAGTCGAGCAGATCGATTACTCGCGTGCGATTCCCGACGCACCGATCCATCGCGGTTTCGATCACTTCTATGGCACCGCCTGCTGCCCCACCACCGACTGGCTCTACGCCTATATCGATGGCGACCGCATCCCGGTTCCCCCGACAAAGCTGATCGACAAGAGTTCACTACCAAAGCATCCCTACGGCAACGACTGTCGAGGGGGAAAGGTCGCAGACAACTTCCACCATGAAGAGGTCGACCTGGTCTTCCTCGAGAAGAGCCAGAAGTTCATCGAAGAGCACGTCCAGTCGAACCCCGGCAAGCCGTTCTTTCTGTTCCATTCGATGCAGGCGGTCCATCTGCCGTCCTTCGCCGCTGACCAGTTCAAGGGCAAGACGGGAGCAGGACCCCACGGAGATTTCATCTTCGAAATGGATTTCATCGTCGGCGAACTGCTAAAGACCCTCAAAAAGTCAGGCATCTCCGACAGCACCGTGGTGATCTTCGCCAGCGACAACGGACCGGAAGTGCCCACGGTGCTCGACATGCGAAAAACCCACCAGCACGACGGCGCCCGGCCGTGGCGCGGCGTCAAGCGCGATCAGTGGGAAGGGGGCCACCGCACCCCCTTCATCGTGCGCTGGCCCGGCAAGATCGAGGCGGGCAGCACCAGCGATCAAATGCTGAGCCTCACCGATGTGATGGCGACCCTGGCCGAGATCACCAATGCCCGCTTGCCCGATGATGCAGCAGAAGACAGTTACAACATGCTGCCGGTGCTGCTTGGAACTCAGGGCGACAAACCGGTGCGGCGTACCCTGCTGCAGCAGACGATGTCACTGGCGATGTCGATTCGTGACGGCCAGTGGAAGTACCTTGATCACAAGGGATCAGGCGGCAACAACTACCAGCGAGACGGGGCCTGGGGGATGAAGCCCTACGCCCTGAAGAACACCGACCCCTCCGCCCCTGGACAGCTCTACGATCTTGCGACCGATCCTGGCGAGACTCACAACCTGTACAGCAAACATCCCGAGATCGTCGAGTCGATGAAGGAGCAGCTGGAAGGTTTCAAGAAGAGCGGACGAAGTGCTCCGTTCCGGCAATAACCATCGAATAAATAGTGAAAGAGGTGCGCAATGGACGGTTTACTAGGTCTAGGGGCCTTTGGGGTTTTTGTTTTCTGTGTCTTGTTATTCGTACTCACAATTGTTCTTCCTTTTTCGGCATATGCTGCTCAGAAATGGGCATGGAGAACCTACAAAGAAACGAAGGAAATTAACGAAAAGCTCAATAAGATTTTAAGCGTCGCACAAAAGATGTCAGAGTGATTGCACGCACCAGTTCTTCGAACTTTCTGACGTCCGTATAGTCAATCTTGACATCGAATGAGGCACAAACCGATGAGGCACAAACCGATGAGTGCAAACCGATGAGTGCAAACCGATGAGTGCAAACCGATGAGTGCAAACCGATGAGTGCAAACCGATGAGTGCAAACCAACTACCTTCGGGTGAGCTCGAGACGATTCCCGGCATTGGGCCGAGTATTGGCCAGGATCTTCGCGACCTGGGCCTGCAGTGCGTCGAAGATCTGGCAGGAAAGGACGCCCAGCAGTTGTACGAGGCGCTTTGTCAGTTGCGCGGTGGCCACATCGATCGCTGCGTCTTGTACGTCTTCCGCTGTGCGACTTATTTTGCAAGCCATCGCACTCACGATCCCGAATCCCTCAACTGGTGGAACTGGAAGGATGGGCAGACAACGCAATGAAACCGATGAGGATTCACTCCGCTGCCGAGACCATCTCCTGACGGTGTTGATCGAGTCGCTCCCGCAGCGGTGCGATCTGGTCGGCGGCCCAGTCGAGATCGAGTTTACCGCGGATCTTCATCTGAGGAACGATGCCACTGATGGTTCCGCGCCAAACCAAACCCACCTGGCCACTACCGAGTTTCTTGAGGATCTTCTTGCTGTCCGTCTGCTCCTTGGCACGTCCGTTGAGCAGGGAACTGAAGCGACCCTCCTTCAACTCGAAGCCGAACTTGTGATGCTCCTCGTAAGCGATGGTGGGAGCTTTGCCCACCCCCCCCACCGCCCGAGTGCCGGCGATGCGAACCAGTTGCGTTCCGAGATTACTGCCTACCCGCTGCCGTAGCCTTTTCGACCAGGCGAAGACGGCTGCCACCATGTCACCACGGCGACCTCCGAGGAAGGAGACGTAGGTCAGTTCCATTCGCACATCCGGTTGCCACACCGCCGCATGAAACCACTGCCCCTCATCGGCGATGATCACACCACCGGAGACCCCTCTGGAGTGGCCCTCCCAGTCGCGTCTCCAGCGCACCTTGCCCGAAATCTCCGACCCAGGAGAGGGGAACCAGTCATCACCGAGGCTTCGATCTTCCCGCTCGAAATCGTAGGTCAGTTCAACGGTGCCATCGGCGGATATTTTTTCTTCGGTCGCCTGGAACAGATCGAGGATTCGCTCCTGTTCAGCAGCGTTCAACTGGAAGGCAGGAATCTCGGGCTTGCCGCTACCATCTGCACCTTGCATGGCACACAACAGCACGAGAGTGGGTATCTGCAACATGATGGTCATGAGAACCTCCCTTCAGGGTCATCGATCTATCGAGAGCATCCGGAAGTACTGAGAACTCGGACCGTCGAAAGTAATAGAGGCGAGCAGACCTGCTGCAGAATGCTCTTCATGGCCTGATGACAAGCCGCTTGTCGATCCGATCTCCGCTGCTACGGTGCAGCCAAATCGGCGGAAAGGTGCGTAACTCCCTTGTCTACGAGATTCCGATCCCAGACCCGGTGGCTGCCCGCCACTGCATTCCTGGCACTACTGATCCTTTCTTCTGGCCACTTCTTCAGCGAATGGGTCCGGTCAGAGGATCCAGCCGACAACTACCTCGAGGTACTCCACCAGGCCGATGCCAGGAGCAACAAGTTCCTCAACCGGCAACGTGCCGAGTTCTTTGGGCTTCGCTACCGCACCGCCACCACCAATAGCGACAAGTTTCGACTGTTCCATCAATCCGCCGACGAGTGGATCAAGGCGGGGGACATCTCCAAGGGACTGCTTCGCCTCGATTCCTTGCTGTCGGCATTGCCGACCGAAGGAAGAGATCAAATCGTCGATGTCGAGGAAGCCCTTCGATGGAGCCAGATGATCGGCGGCTTGCGCCTGGGAGAGCAGCAGAACTGCGTGGCGATGCATGGTCTCGATTCCTGCCTCTTCCCCATCGGCGGCAGTGGTGTGCACCAGCAACCGGAGGGGATGCAGCTGGCGATAGAGAACCTCGACTGGTCGCTGGCTCGTTCTCCCGATCGACTCGATCTTCGGTGGTTACGAAACCTCGCTTCGATGGCCCTCGGCAACTGGCCAGATGGAGTGCCGGAGCCGCTACGCCTGTCGCGGGAACTGTTCGCCTCCTCCCATGATGTGGGTCGCTTTCGCGATGTCGCTCCCCAGGTCGGGATCGCCACGGTGGGACTGGCGGGAGGGGCCAGTCTCGAGGATTTCAATGGGGATGGGCATCTCGATCTATTCGTCAGTTCCTGGGGACCGACGGATCCAGTCCACTACTTCGAGAGTGACGGCGAGGGACAGTTCAAGGATAGAACCGAATCGATGGGCCTCTCCTCCATCACCGGCGGACTCAACATCACTCATGCCGACTACGATAATGATGGCGACGCGGACCTGCTGATTCTTCGTGGAGCATGGCTCGGAAGCGCCGGCCATCATCCCAACACATTACTACGCAATGACCGGGTGAAGTTCACCGATGTCACCGTCGCCTCGGGGCTGGTGTCCTATCATCCGACCCAGACTGCGGATTGGGGCGACTACGATCTCGATGGAGATCTCGATCTCTTCATCGGCAACGAATCGACCAGCAGTGAAGTCCATCCGTGCGAGCTGTTTGAAAACCGCGGAGATGGCACCTTTGTCGAGGTCAGCCAAGAGGTAGGTCTACACCACATCGCCTATGTGAAGGGTGTGGCGTGGGGAGACATCGACGACGATGGGGATCTCGATCTGTACCTCTCAACGATGGCGAGTTCCAACGCACTGTACGAAAACCTCGGCCCTGCGGCTGAAGGAGAACGACCTCGATTCAAGGACATCACTGCCCGAGCCGCCGTTGAATCGCCCCAACTCAGCTTCCCCACCTGGTTCTGGGACTACGACCATGACGGTCGCCTCGACATCCTCGCCGGCTCCTACGGTAGTTTCGAGGAGAGCATGCTCGAGGGGGTCGTGGCGGACTATCTCGGGATGCCAACTGCCGACGAGGGGATTCGCCTGTATCGCAATCTCGGAGACGGGCAGTTCGAGGAGGTCTCGGAGAAGACCGGCATCCGTCACACGGTGCTCCCGATGGGCGCAAACTTCGGCGATCTCGATGGTGACGGTTGGCTCGATGCCTACTTCGGGACCGGTCAGCCGGGCCTCTCCACCCTGGTTCCCAACCGGATGTTTCGCAATGCCGCAGGAAAACGCTTCGAGGATGTCACCACCAGCGGTGGCTTCGGGCACCTGCAGAAGGGCCACGGAATCGCCTTCGGCGACATCGACCACGACGGCGATCAAGACATCTTCGCCACCATGGGAGGAGCCTACGAAGGAGATGGGTATGCCAATATTCTGTTCGAAAATCCAGGCCATGGACACCACTGGTTGACGCTGAGACTGGTCGGCACCCGATCGAGCCGCGATGCACGTCATGCCAGGGTACAGATCGAGGTGAAGACGAAGTCGGGACCACGCACCATCCACCGGGTGATCGGCACCGGAGGAAGTTTCGGCGCATCCAGTTCACAACTGGAGGTGGGACTCGGTGCTGCGACTGAAGTGATTGCGGTGACGGTGCGCTGGCCTGTCTCTGGCCACGCTCGCTACCTCGGCTTCTCCCTTGATGGCACCTACATCATCGAAGAGGGAGAAAAGGAGCCAGTGGCGGTCCAGACGGTCCCCTTCCGGCTCGGAGGAACTACGGAAAAACCACTCGAAGAGGATTGATCAGCGAGATCCTTTAGTCGCCCGATGCTCCTTGAGACGGGTCTTGAGGTCGGGGATCGACTTTGCGGCCCAGTCCAGATCGAGCTGGCCACGGAGGGTCACCTTGGTGATGCAGCAGCGAATATTGCCATTCCAGACAAATCCCACCTGTCCGCTGTCGAGCTTCTTGAGAAACTTGCTGCTGCTCGATTGTTGCTGGGTGCGTCCCCCTCGCTGAGCACTGAACTGGCCATCTTTCAGTTCGAACCCGAAATTCACCGGCTCACGAAAGATGATCTCTGAAGGCTTGCCGATCCCGCCCGCCGGTTTGACACCAGAAATCCTCATCACCTGGCTGCCGAGGTTGCTGCCGACTCGCCGCCGCAAACCCTTGGTCCATCCATAGGTCGCAGCAACCATGTCCCCCACGCTGCCACCACAGAAGGAGTAAAAGGTCGATTCCACCTTGACCTGTGGTTTCCAGACAGCCCGATGAAACCACTGCCCCTTGTCCGCCATATAAATGCCTCCGGCAACTCCTACCACTCCTCCCTCGCCACCACGGGTCCAGCGAACCGGCTGACCGATGCGTCCAAACGGGTTGGTCGGAATCGGCGACCAGTCCTCACCGAGGATCTCATTCTTCGAGGTAAAGTCGTAGATCAGTTCGAGTGTGCCGTTGGGACTGATCTTTTCGCCAGTCGCCTGGAACAGATCCAGGATGCGGGAGCGTTCCTCTTCCAGCAGCACGAACTGGACTTCCTTTTTGCCGCCCGCGGGAGTATCGAGCGGCTCGTCCGCAAGGAGCTGAAGCCGCGTTTCGAGCGGAAGCAGCGTCGCGAGTGGCAGCCCCAGTAAAAGGAGCAGTGCCAATGCGATGATCCTGTGGAATTTCAACATCTGTGAACCCAACCTTCCTCGTCATGCCTTCGATCTGAACTCAGAATCGAGCCTCCTCAGTATATCCCCGACACCAGGTCCGATCGACGCATGAAAACGAACCCGTAGGCTCGGAGAGGAACTCATTAATTCTAGCGGTGGTTCGACTCCTCAGGTGCGACCGTACCCGCGTGAGGATATGCTGACCCTCCTGTTACTGAAGGGAACCACGATGACTAATACTTGCCCATCTCTGTCCACTCTTGGGGTTCTGGTGAGCTGGCTATCGCTGTTGCTGGCTGGCTGTGCGGGGGCGGGAATCGATCGACACAGCGATCCAGCGTCCAGCAATCCAGAGCGACCTGCCAAGGCCCCCAACATCCTCTTCATCTTCACCGATGACCATGCTTCCCATGCCATCGGTGCCTATGGCAGCCGCTTTCCCGCAGACATCACTCCCAACCTCGACCAACTCGCTGCAGACGGCATGATGTTTCGTCGTTGTGGCGTCACCAACTCCATCTGTGCACCGAGCCGGGCGGTGATCCTGACCGGAAAGCACAGTCACCTCAACGGCGTACTGACCAACGCAGAACTGTTCGATGGCTCGCAGATGACTTTCCCAAAACTGCTACAAAGGGCCGGCTACCAGACCGCCATCTTTGGCAAGTGGCACCTGAAAACCGAACCGACCGGGTTCGATCATTACGAACGCCTGCTCGGTCAGGGCCCCTATTACAATCCGATGATGCGTAGTCCATCCGACAACGAGGAGGGCCATGCCGACCGCAAACATTCCGGTTACACCACCGATATCATCACCGACCTGGCCCTCGACTGGCTCAAAGAGGGGCGCAATGGCGATCAACCCTTCATGATGATGGTCCAGCACAAGGCCCCCCACCGTCACTGGCAGCCTCCCCCACGCTACCTCGATCGGTTCGACAACATCGACATCGCAGAACCGGACAACCTCTTCGATGATTACAGTGGCAGGGGTACCGCCGCACGGATCCAGGATATGGAGATCGCCACCACCCTGACCAAGAACGACCTCAAATTGGTCCCACAGCGTGGTCTCGACGAGGCGCAGACGGCGATCTGGAATGCTGCCTACCAGCCGAAGAATGCCGAACTGAAGCAACTCAAGTTGACTGGCGACGATCTGGTCCGGTGGAAGTACCAGCGCTATCTCAAGGATTACCTGCGCTGTATCCAGGCGGTCGACGACAACATCGGCCGCATGCTTTCGACCCTCGATGAACTGGACCTGAGCCGGGAAACTGTAGTGATCTACTCGTCGGACCAGGGATTCTTCCTCGGTGAACATGGCTGGTTCGACAAGCGCTTCATGTATGAAGAGTGTTACAAGACGCCACTGATTGTGCGCTGGCCCGGTGTCGTCGATGCCGGCTCCGTCGAGGAAAGCCTGGTCAGTAATCTCGACTATGCCCAGACCTTTCTCGATCTTGCGGGGGTTTCAGCGAAGGACTCATCGGTGCAAGAGATGCAAGGGGTAAGCCTGGTGCCGCTGCTGCTCGGTAATAAGCCGGATGACTGGCGAGAGAGTCTCTACTACCAGTATTACGAGTACCTGGAGAACCAGCGCACCGCTCACATGGTGCGACGTCACCGCGGTGTTTGCACCGAGCGCTACAAGTTGATCCACTTCTACAATCTGGGTGAGTGGGAGATGTACGACCTGCAGGAAGACCCACAGGAGATGAAGAACATCGCCGATGACCCGGCCCACGCAGCGACACGCGAGAAACTGGAGAAGGAACTGGAGAAGCTGGCGCTGCAGTACCAGGTTCCGGATGATCGCGGAAGCGTCTCCCGAGACCCTCATCAAAGGATCGAGGCGTATCAGGCCCGTGAGCAGCAATAGACCTTTTTGTTATACTTGTATTCTTAGTATTGTCGTTAAATCCTGCGCACCTTGTCGCTAACAAGCATATTCGTATATTAGAAAAAATACACCAGCCTTTACTTCGGTCCCGCCTGGCTGCGACGTCTTTGGTTATTTACATGGGTGCATAAACGATTTTCTATTGGCGGTTTTGAGGCATCTGGATTTACGAACGGTATTCGAGACTACAAACGGCTTACTAATGATGTGAACTTTCCGAGTTCCATGCTTGTCCCGGCTGGCTCGTGAGAATACCTGATGGTCGTCTCTCGTCAGTCTGATCAGGGGCAGTAGACCTGGCATTCGAGGGGGTCCGGGGTCGGATCGGTCCCGCAGCCGGGGAACGGTTCTGGGGGCGCAGAGCCGGCATTGAAGAGGAAGGCCAGCTGGAAGATCACGTCGGCCAGATTGACTGAAGAATCGTCATTCCCATCGGCGGCCTTGCGGCAATCGATGGCCACCGTCATGAAGAGGTGCTCGAGCAATCTCACCGCATCGGCCAGGTTGATCGAACCGTCAAGATTCACATCGGAACGAACGAAGGTCTCTGCCGGCGGCGGCACAATCGCGAGCACCAGGTTGGTCATTGCGATGTTGTCGACCAGTAATGAATCCTGAGATGTCATATCGACATCGATGAATCCCCCCCCCACTGCATCGCGCAGGGTGTATTCCCCACCAGCGAGGAACCCTCCCAGTTCCCACTCGATGAGGATCGGATCAGTGATCAAGAACTGCAACTCCAGGATGAAGACGACCGGATCGGGATCGGGAGCGATGATGCAGGAGAACCAGGAATCATTGGAGTAATTGATGCTCGAATAGAAGGACGGACTCGGCGGAGCGGGCGGAGCATACAGATCTTCACCGGGGTTATAGCCATCGGAAGCACCCTCGGCCATTCCCACCAGGAGATTGTAGGCCGTGCCATTGAGGGTACTGACTCCCAGGCTGATCTCGAACTCCTGAGCCTCGACACCATCGAGAGGAGTCAGGAGCCCAAGTCCCAGGACCAGCACCAGGAGGAGCTGGATGTTGAATTTTGCTGGGTCTGACATCATTTCATTCCCCTGCCTTCCTCGCCAGGAACTCAGGTTCAGCAATCATCATATTCCCGATGAGGTCAATGCAACAGTAGCGGAGAACAGGGCTTTCTTGACTGATGCGACAGGTAGCAGCACTGGTTGCGCTGCTCCCCAGATCAGTCGAGCTGGATACCTCTGCCCGAGAGGATGGTACCGGTGGCATTTCGATAGGTCGCAATCGCCTTGCGCAATCGAACCCTCGACTGCAACTCGGAAACCTGCGATTGCAGCAGGCTATTTTGCACCTGCAACACCTGGTAGGCGGTCGAGACCCCCACCTCCAAGCGCCTCGTCTCTCCATCGAGTTCCTTACGACGCAGCCGGGTCGCCGCACGAGTCGTCTCGACGCTCTGACGTGCACTCAGAAGTTCACGCACCGCTCGGGTCACTTCCAGCACGATCGCATGAGATACCTGCTCTCGCGAGACGTGTGAACGGCGTAGGTTCTCACGCGATTGGAGCATCTGATTGCGGGCGGCACGATTACCCAGTGGGAACTCGAAATTGACCCCGGCATTCCAGGAATAGTCTTCGCCGACATTGGACCAGGAGCCATCAAAACTGATGTCGTTTCCAGGTTGATTCCAGCCTCCATCGACGGACAGGTTGGGGCGCAGCTGGTCCTCACTGAGGAGCAGTTGATCCGCGCTGTTGGCGATCTCGATATCGCTTTGCAGCAGCTCGAGGCGGGTGATCAGGGCCGCTTCCACCGCCTCGGCCATCACCACCGGAAAATCGGGCAGTTCCAGAGACGTGGTTGGAATCACCTCGAGATCGCGAAACATCGGGCCCGAGTCTCCGCCGATCCTGAACTCAGGAGAATTGACCTTGTCGAGCAACACATCCTGCAGATCACGGTACTGATTGACCGCATCGATGATGCTGGCCTTCTGCGTCTCGATGTTGGCCTCGGCGCTGATGACATCGAGTTCGGTGCCGGTCCCCACCTCGAGCCGACGCCGATTGATCTCGAGCAGTTCGCTCGCCTCACTCAGGGCGCGCTCCTGTACCTCGACATTTCTTCTCGCATAGACCAGATCCCAGTAGGAAGAAACCACCGACGACACCGTCGTCTCGACCGCACGCCTCATCGCCAGGCGTGAGGCCTCGACATTGCGGATCGCAATCCGCAAGGAAGTCTCGGTGATACTGCGGCCAAAGCCCCGAAGAAGCGGCTGGCTCAGGGACAGGTCGTAGGCGCCGCGGTAGTTGAGCGGACTGAAGAACTCGCTCACGGCGGAGGTTGCAGAACGACTGCCGTTGAGGCGCAGATTCCAGGTGGTTCCATAGCGGAGTTGCCCCGACAAGCCGAGGAAGTAGGTGCGATTGTCGCGTTCGCTCTGCTCACCCACTGCCGCACCTTCGATGATGCTGGTCGAAGTAGTGCT